>ENA-UONQ01001525-UONQ01001525.1-human-gut-metagenome-genome-assembly--contig:-CS26-NODE-1525-length-19537-cov-10.742737_pt1 | contig 19537 bp, 16 predicted proteins | sample MGYA00242460_ERZ724007 | MGnify/ENA metagenome assembly ERZ724007
TACCATAGAAGAACCTCTTCAATTACATATTTACAGAAAAAGTTTCACACTGCCGTATAGCAACAATTCTCTTTCAAGCAATGTAAGATGTTTCTCCTGCCTCATCATTCCTTCTATGTTTAATGGATGACTTTGTAAACACCAATTTGACAGAAACTATGAACCATTTTGATATTTTAGATTATAAATTCAAGAATAAAAGAAAAAACGATCCACCAGACAATCAAGCTGTCTTTCTCTGTTAGACATAAGCCTATGCTACATGTATAATGTATGTCAGCCTGCACTGCATAAAACATCTATTTGTTTCCTGTAAATCGGAGGTTTTTGCTTGAAGCTGAAGCTCACTGATTCCCCCGGCATAGCCGGGGGTTTTTATTGGATTTACCAAAAAAATCGCCAACGATGATATCGCTGCCAATTCTCCTGTTGCCTTCTAAGCCAATCAATTTCCCCTCATCATTTAATAGGATACATACATTGTCATCTAATCCTAAGATGTCAATATATCCACCAACTGCTTCTTGCATAGCTTCCAATGTATTTTTCAGCATATAGACTTCAGGATGTTCATGTGGCTTTACTTTTAATACTTTTATGACATCTTCCTTCATGGTTCTCACCTCCTTAAAAAATTTTTTAATTTTTTTCAAAAAGGGGTTGTAATTTTGAAAAACCCCATTTTGTCGAATTAAGGAAACAAAAAAGGCAGTGTGATGTTTTTTTCATCCACTGCCTTAATTCAAATATCTTTTCCATCGTTTAATATTCAGTTTGCTTATACAAATTTATTTTTTATACTTTTGCGACATTTTTCATCATAATTTTCACACTTTTCAAAAACTTTTTTAAATTTTTTTCAAAAAAGGGTTGTAATTTTGAAAATCGCTTTTTCGTTAAGTTCTGAAAACTGAAAAAGGCAGTGAGATTTTTTTCATCTCACTGCCCGAAAATCGTTTTTTAACTCCAAAAACGCTATGTCATCTATAAAATTGGATTTTTTGGGGCTTTGAAAATCGCCCTCAAAAACCGCTGGAAGCCTTGATTTTACTGGCTTCGCAGCTATGTCATCTATTTTGATCACTCATCCCATGATGACTGTACAAAAAGTATGCCAACTGAAGCTATTTCCCCCTTGGCGTAAGGCTATTTTTCAAAAAAGTGTTGCTTGTTGTTTCTCTGAAATAGTGGAAACAAAAAAATCTGGAATGGATGTTTGCTCTTGCCATTCCAGATTTTGTTCTTTTCACTATGTATAGATATTAACCTTTTAATATTGCGTCTTGAATAATTCGAATGAGATACTCATATTCGGAGTACATTCCATCAGATGCTTTAACTAGTGCATCTCTTACATATTCTGAGTTATCTTTTAATAATGCTTTATTCATACGAAAACCATGTTTTTCAGCAAACTGTGTAGCAAATGTGATGATAGTACGAGTATTGCCCTCTCGGAAAGGATGTATTTGCCATATTTTTGCAATCAATTTAGAGAACAACTCCGCTGTTTCAGAGATATCTAGCACTTCCCACTTAACTTGATTCAGCTCCTTTAGTGCTGACTCCATTTCGGTTTCGATGCTATTTGTGTCAGCATATCTGACAGTATCACCGCCTAATACCCTTTCACCTTTTACAATATTGATACCTCGTTCTTTTCCTGCCCACTCATATAAATCCCCAAAAATGTATGCATGAATGTCCTTAATGCGCTGATAGTCAAACACATCGCCACAAATCTTATCATCAATATCAAGCAACTTTACATATGTAATACTGCTCTCTGCTTCCTCTAACAATTTCTCATTCTTGATATCCAGCAAATTTCTTAATACAGGGACATCATCATATAAATAATAGTCCTTCATTTCTCCACCGCCTTAATTATTGCAATGTTTTGCCTGCTCCTGATAATAAGCAATGGTTTCCTTTAAGATTTCAGAAATTTCTTTTTTCCCATCAATATATTCTTGTACCAAATTCATGGTTCTTTTTGTTGGAGCATCTGCATCCAATGTCGCAATCGCCAAAGCGTCATTCACAATTTTCTCACGACCAACTTTTGTTGTTTCTTTGATAGAATATTTCTTTTCGATTGTATATGCCATAAATACACTTCCCTTCTATCTGTTTCTATTATTTTATCACATATCCACGCAAAAAATCAAAAAAACGGAAACCTTTTGCATGATGTCCTTAACGGAAATTGATGTAACGAAAAGACCGCACAGTAAAAACAGTACGGTCATGAAATTTAACCTTTATTCAACTGTGCCTGCAAAGCAGTAAAACTGTCCAACGCACTTTGTAAATTTTCAATGATATCATTGGCAAGCTCATCTGGAGATGGAAGATTATCAAGATCTGCTAATGACTTATCTTTAATCCAGAAAATATCCAAACTTGTCTTATCTCTTTCCATAATTTCTTCTATTGAAAACTTACGAAAACGACCATCTGGATTATCTGCCGAATAGGTTTCTGTACGTTCATATCTGTTTTCTGGATGGTAGCAGTGAACAAAATCTTCCAGATCGGCATCAGTCATCGGATGCTGTTTGAGGGTAAAATGGATGTTAGTACGGAAATCATAAATCCAGACCTCTTTTGTCTGACGCTGCGCACTGGCAGGGCGTTTATCAAAAAACAAAACATTTGCTTTTACGCCAGGCTTATAAAAAATACCGGTAGGCAATCGAAGAATGGTATGCAAATCCGTTGTTTCCAGCAGTTTTTTCCGAATGACTTCCCCTGCACCGCCTTCAAAGAGAACATTGTCCGGCACAACAACTGCCGCTTTCCCTGTTGCTTTGAGAATTGTATTGATGTGCTGCACGAAATTAAGCTGTTTATTCGAGCTGGTTGTCCAGAAATCCTGTCGATTATAAACAAGATCTTCGTCTTCCTGTTCCCCCTCCTCGTTTGTAAAGGTTATAGAGGACTTTTTGCCGAACGGCGGATTGGTCATCACATAGTCTACACGATATCCCGGATCTGTCAGCAGCGCATCACCTAGTGTAATTGGTACATTTCCATAAATATCACCAATATTATGCAAATACAGGTTCATCAGTGCCGTTTTATAGGTTGCAGGAACAATTTCATTTCCATAAAAGGTTTCGTTTTTCAAAAATTCCTTCTGCTCCCTATCTAACGTATAATTGTTTGGATCAGCAAGGAAAGACTGAGCCGCAAGGAAAAAGCCGCCGCTTCCGCAGCAGGGATCAGCAATGGTTTTCATCGGCTCTGGACGCAAACAACGCACCATAGCATGAATCAGCGGACGAGGTGTAAAGTACTGTCCTGCGCCGCTTTTGATATCCTCTGCATTTTTCTGCAATAAGCCTTCGTAAATTTCACCTTTTACATCGGAGGACATTGCTACCCACTTTTCATTATTGATCATCTGTACTACACGATACAGAATCGCCGCATTGCTGATTTTGTTGACAGCGCCTTTGAATATCTGTCCTAAAATGCCAGTTTGTTCTCCCAGTTTTTCCAATGTAGCTTTATATTGGTCTTCCAACTCTGCACCTTTTAATGTATTCATATCTGACCATGTATAGCCAGCGGGAATCCCTGTATCCCGTTTGTAAGGTGGTTTTGCATATTCGTCTGACATTTTCAGAAAAATCAGGTATGTAAGCTGTTCCAGATAATCGCCGTAAGATACGCCATCATCCCGAAGCGGATTGCACATCCCCCAGACTTTTGAGATTATTGTTGCGGTTTGTTCTGACATATATTTTTTTCCTCCGATTTTACGCGATATGGTACTTCTTTTATTTTTGATTCAAGATACAGATATTTATTGCGTATTGATTCATCCGTTGTACTGTCTAAAATGTTTTGAACATGATTACACAATCTTATGTAGCTACCATCCTTTGCTCCCCATACATAAAGCATCGCAAAGCTGTCCACATAGTAAAAGCCATCAAAATCCCTTGGTAAAAATGCTTGCATATATATTTTTTCTGGTTCATCAGCAATACAAGTATCAATGGTTTCCTTTGTAATGATAATCCTTGGCACTTTGGCATTTTTTTCTTCTAAAAGATAGGCATTTGTAAGACCTGTACCAAACATGATATCATTATTGGCATAAATATCTCCTTTTACTATAGCGCCTCTTACTAAAATTGGTTGCGTCAATCGCCATAACCGTAATTGAAAATAGGCACATATACTAATTAACGCCGGAAGTGAATTCGTTATACCGGAAGATATATAGAAACAAATACTGTCTGACATAATTTTAATATGTATCTCTTTTGGATCGACTACTGGTTTCTTATCTTTATCACAAGTAATAATATATTCCGTTTCTATTTCATCAAATATTTCTAATATTTGTTCGCAAGTTTGTTTTTTAACCAATTCTTTAAAACCCAATAAGTCAAGAAATGCTATATAGCAATTTTCGTATGTTTGATTCATTTTATAACCTTCCTTCAAACGCTTGTTTTAGAATACTCTGACGCATAGCTTCAGCTTGTTGTAAAGCGGTATCAACTGTTTTTTCTATGCTGTCACATACGGATAACTTTGTTTCGATTTCTGCAACAATCTTAAATTGCACCTCTGTATTTGGTAAATATACAATGGTTTTCTTTATATCTGCACCTGCAATACCATTTTGCCCAGATGTAGTTTTAATTTTGCTGCGAAGATATTTACGGGCATCACCTTGACTCATATAATAGGCAAGAAATTTTGAATGAAAGGAATTCTGATCCTTTGGTCTACATTTTATCAATTTATCTGGATATGCATATGGCTCAGTAAGTGCTGGTACCACAGCGCAAATACCGACATATTCTCTACTGCCATTATATCTCGTAAATAAAATATCATTTTCTTTAATTGTATTCTCATCTGAAAATTTTGTCTTATTCAATCGGCTTTCTGTCAAGTCTAAATTAAGTGGACGAACTGCACTAATTTTTAAAATACGGTACTCGCCACTATCATCTGGTTTTAATCCATAACCATTTCTCACTTCACTCATTAAATCAGAAAATTGATACTTATCCCATGTTTCATGACCACTAAACGCCTCTTTTAGCACCGCCTGCCTGTAGACAGCAAGCTGCTGTTTCGTAGTTTTCAGCGTTTCAACAGCCTTGTCCAGTTCGGAAAACAACTCCTCGATTCGTGCAACAATCCTCTCTTGCTCTGGTAGTGAGGGAATAATTAACTTGGATTGTTTTAATATTTGAGCATTTAAATGCGGTGTACCCGTTCCTTTTTTTTGAGTATTTAATAGTGTATATTTACTTTGTATAAAGTACCTTAGATATTCTGCCGTTAAACCGTCTGCACTAATTTTGGAGAGCGTAGACCCTACTACTCCTTTGATGGCTCGTCCAGTAAGACCAGATCGAGAGCCATCGCATACGATAAGTAAATCACCATCATCACAAAGCACGCACTTTTCTGGAGAAGCATAACTATCAATAATTCCCTTTTCAAAAGCCTTTATGTCTACATATGGTAAAAAACCATCTTCTATTTCCTTACTTTGTTTTTGGGGCTTTTTACCTTTTTCCATATGTAGAATTGTTCCGAGTTCAACTTGATTCATTCACATTTTCTCCTTAATTAAATTATGCTTCTTTTAGTTCAATATCTGCCCATTGATAGTTTCTCATTATTGCGTATCTATCTTTTAGAGGAGAAACTAAAGATTCATCAATATTGGATTTTAGTTGTCTATAATCACTTTCACTTATTGAAAATGTAAAAGAATATTTAACAGACTCATTTTTATAAAATGTTTCTATTTCTATCCTATACTGACCTATATTCCAAAAGAATTCCTTTTCAATAATTGATTTAGCCTTTTTGTATTCTTCTAAAGATTGATATTGGCTTAATGCCTCTGCATAATCTGCATAATCTTTGCGTATTCGTACTATATTTTCAAATAAAGGTTTAGTTTCCTGAATAAAAGTTTTTCCAAAAGAGTCAAAAACATCTGCAAATTCTATAAAAGCACACATGATACTATCTTCCTCAATTCGAAAAGGATGTGCTGTTTCCGTTGTTTGTAGAGCATTTCCTGCTATATTTTGGTAAACTGGAGATCTGAAACTCGACCATAACAAATTTAATTTTGCATCATCCTTTTGTCGATTGATCTGAACAGCAACTTTTTTAACCGAAATAGGTTTATTTATTGCTTCATATACACCATCAATTTGCAAATATGAACCACTTTGATTGAATAAAAGTTTTGCTTTACCATTTGAAATATAATTAAGTTTTTCTTTTTTAAACCACTTTTTCCAAATCGCCTGTACTATAGGAATAATGATTGCAATAGCAGCCAATATAACTGCCAGTAATTCATAAAAAGTCATTGGAGTATCAAAATCAATTGCCATAGTATTTCTCCTTTATGCTACCAATTCCATATTTCATTTCCTCTAAAATTTCTTCATACTGTTCTCCAAATGCTTCGCAAAAGCCAAGCAAACCACCTTTTTTATCAAATGGTGTCAGGTTCAGATTCTCCAGCAGAATACTCAAAGAACTTGCAATATAGTCTTTAATCGATCACAGCCACTACATCTGTTCTTCGATAAAATGTATTGTGCCTGCATTTTGTCTAAGCGTCCACTGAGTAAATTTTGTTACTATAGCAACAAAATAGAAGTTAGTGTTTTATCTACCCCAATTATTTATTTCTATTCTAACCTTGCAAAGAGGACATCGATAATCGTTTCCCCCAAAATCTTGCAATGGTAGTAACTTTTTCTTGTCTGCCCAACAAGCCGCACAATATTTAATCGGTTTTTCATCCGATTTCCTGGTTATAAAAGGATCGACATAATACTCAATATCATCTTCGATATCCTTCTGGCTTTTTAATTCTTTATTTTCTGCTTTTAATCTGACGATTTCTTCTTGCATTTCAAGAGCTTGTGCGCTTAAATCTAATAATTGTCTGTATAAGTCGATGTTATCAGCTTTTTGTGCCATATTAAGCACATCTTTAAAAGCATCATAAAACCCCATACTTTTACTCCTTTACGCAACCAATTCTATATTCATTTCCTCTAAAATTTCTTCGTACTGTTCTCCGAATGCTTCGTAGAAGCCAAGCAGTCCACCTTTTTTATCAAATGGTGTCAGATCCAAATCCTCCGGCAGAATACTCAAAGAACTTGCAATATGGTCTTTAATCAACCTCAACCATTCCATCTGTACCTCGGTAAAATGTACTGCACCTGCGTTTCGTCTGAGCGTCCACTTCATAAAGTTGTAATTCACCTGATCGGCAAATGGAGAAAGCTGATCCGTATACCCCATCTCAAAGCGAATGATAGAAATCAAGTCAGCAAGCTGTGCCATGACACCTTTTTTTACTTTATCCGGCTTCTTAATGGCATAGCAATCCCACAGACGTTCCACGGTGATACCTTTTGACTTGAGTTTTGCGTATAATGCTTTCAGTTGTTCTACCGCCATTGCACGGTTTGCATAGGATTCGCTGTAAATGATACGCAAAGCAATGATTTCATCCCTGTTTTCTTCAATAAAAGTACGGAATATCTGTATCGCACGGTCAGCGGTTTCCTCTTTCTGCACATCATATCCGGCAAACAAAACCGAATCCAGATTTACATTATCAATAATCTGGTCATGACTCCGGCGGACATTTTCAATAAAATCGCGTGTATCAGGATTCATAAATGGTGCTACTGCCTGCGCAATTAAATCTTTTTGTGCTTGTTTCAGTGCTTCATCCGATGGTGTTTCCGTTTTTGTATCTGCCTTAGCCTTTTCTGTAATCACATCTTCGTCAAAAGCATTGAGCAGATTTTCTGCAACTTTTTCCGCACTTTCTCCCACTACTTCTTTAAACTGCTTCCGTTCAGAATTGTTCATCTGGCTATTTAAACGTATGATACGGTTTGCCAATGAGGTAAGTGTATCATCGTCTTTAGAACCCAATGCTACATTCATCATCAATTCTTTCATGGAAACAGAGGGCTTCCTTTCCAGTGGACGGGTGTCACACTTTTTGGACTTGGTAACACCCACTGCATCTACAATCACAAAATGATCTTTGTTCTCCGTTGCGGAAGGCGTGACCTTTTGCAGATCATCTTTTCCCAGTGTACGAGTGCCACGCCCTTTCATTTGTTCAAAATAATTTTTACTGCGAACATCACGCATAAAAATCAGGCATTCGATGGGTTTTACATCAGTACCAGTAGCAATCATATCAACTGTGACAGCAATTCTGGGATTATAGTCATTTCGGAAAGAACTGAGTACAGATTCTGGATTTTCCGCAGAATATGTAATTTTACGGCAAAAATCATTTCCTTCTCCAAATTCGTCCCGCACCATCTGGACAATATCATCCGCATGGCTGTCCGTCTTTGCAAAAATTAGGGTTTTCGGCACCTCTTTTCTTCGTGGAAATAACGTCATAAACAAATTTTCTTTGAAAGTACGAATCACAGTCCTAATTTGACTGGGGTTGACGATATCTCTGTCAAGCTGAGGCGGAACATAATCAACATCTTCGTCCATCTGCATCCAGCGTTTTTCACGTGACAGACGGTTACGATGTTCAATCACCTGCTTCATCAGATGTGCCCCGTTTTTTGTGATTTCAGTTTCTATCAGAAAAATATCCTCACCTACATTGACACCGTCTATAATCGCCTGTTCACGGGGATATTCGCTGACGATATTTTCATCAAAAAAGGCAAAAGTCCTCTTATCTGGTGTAGCAGTCAGCCCAATGATAAAAGAATCAAAATAGGAAAGCACCTGACTCCACACATTATAAATAGATCGATGACATTCGTCCACAATAATACAATCAAAAAATTCTGGAGGATATTTTGCATTATATACCACTTCTTTTGGCGCCTTGGTATTGGCAGTTGCATATTCTGCAAAGGATGTTTCCTCAGCAGATTCATCCAATTCTTCACCTTTAAGGATAGAATACATTCTTTGAATCGTACTGATGCAAATCTGAACATCAGAAGGAATATAAGAAGATTTCAACCGACGCACTCCATAAAGCTGAGAAAAAGAGCGGGGATCATCATTTGGTGTATAAGCAAGAAATTCACGCTCTGCTTGTTCTCCAAGACTTTTGGTATCCACCAAAAATAAAATACGATTCATCTTACCGTATTTCAACAAACGATATGCTGCCGTAATCGCTGTAAATGTTTTGCCAGCACCAGTTGCCATTTGTACAAGTGCTTTCGGACGATTGTTGGCAAAAGAATTATCCAAATTTTGAATGGCGTTAATCTGGCATTTTCGAAATCCTGTTTCATCAAGCGGAGGAAAATGCTTCATATTGTTCCGGATCGTATCCTGACTTGCAAGCAATAACTCCAAGGTTTCTGGTCTGTGAAATGAAAAGACTGTACGGGAACGGAACTTGATATCTTTATAATCCGTAAATCGGATTAGCTTGTCCGTCGCTTCATAGGCAAATCGAATGGAATATTCCGTTTTTATCCACTTAAAGGTACTATTCGCATAACGTGCAGACTGTTCTTCTACAGTGGTGATATTCTCGCCTGCATTGCTCGGTTTTGCTTCAATAACACCAACCGGTTTTCCATTCACAAAAAGCGCATAATCGACCGGACCAGTATTTGTTGGAAACTCACGCACAGCAATGCCAAGGGAAGCCATTGGATTTAATTGCTTCAAATCTTGTACCGTCCAGCCGGATTGTTCTAATTTTTTATCGATCGATAGTCTTGCTTTCTGTTCAGGTGTCATTGTTTATTCACCTCTTCATGTTCATCAGGTATAAACTCTAAAATATCATCTACGCCACAGCACATTGCTCGACATATACTTTCTACACTTTCTAAGGAAATATAGCTGCCCCTTTTCATACGAGTAATGATATTTGCCGAAAAACCTGTCTGTTCCATTAACTGAGCATTGCTCATATCTCGTTCAATCATCATATGAAAAAGTTTTTTATAACTGACAGCCATATTATTTCCTCCATACACAGATACATATTTAAATTGTATTATATCACGAAAGCGTGAAAATATCAATTTAGACAAAATCATTGGAGATGAAACAAGTATCAGAAATTTCACCGATACTTGTTTTAATACAATTCAGTTTTTGACCCTTGATAACATGATGCATTTTTGGAATGTGTTTCAATGTTAAAAGTGACGATCAGCTTTTTACTCCATTCTTATTCGTTTAATATTCCGGAAGCATCTCCTCAACTGTAATTCCAGATTTGAACACTACCTCTATCTTTCTTGCATTCACTACATTGATGTTCTCAATCAGCTGTCTAACCAGCTTATCATCATACTCTGTCAGTACGCAGTTTGTTTTGTCCAAAAAGTCTTCAACATCTTCCAGCTTCTTACCCTTTTCGCCTCTGTTGGCTGCTTTAATTTGGTTCATTTCCAACGCTTCTATCTGTGCCGTGATCTCCTGACAGCGTTCCTCAAAGGTGGTTTCATCGCCGTTCTGCTGGGCTTGCTGCTGTATCAGTTCCGCCATGGCTTTCTGCAGGTTTTTCTTTTCTTTGGCATATTCGGAATCCTCTGTACCATGGGTCAGTGCTGTGACTACATTTTTTCTGAATGTCTGGACGAAGTCACCTTTGTTATCCAATACTTGATTGATGGCTTGTAACACAGCCCTATGTAATACACTTTCCTCTATGGTCGGGGATTCCTTGCAGTATCTTGTCCCATTTCTCAGCCTGTTTTCGCATCTCCATACGGCTTTCTTTTCTCCGTACTTAGACCAGATTTGTCTGCGGTACTCAAATCCACACTCTTTGCAGATGGTGATCTTGGATAAGGCGTATTTTCCACTATGCTTACCCTTTGATTCTGTTTCCTGTTTGCTGGATTTCTTATATAGATTGGCTCGCTGGTGCAGTTCTTCCTGCACTTTATAGAACACTTCTCTTGGAATAATTGCCTCATGGGCATTTTCCACATAATACTTTTGAAGTTCCCCTTGATTCTCTTTTCGTGCTTTGGTCAGATAATCTGTTGTGAATGTCTTTTGTGCCATAGCGTCACCGATATACTTTTCGTTAATCAGGATGGTACGGATCGAATTCACATTCCACTCTGTATTACCCCTGATGGTTTTGATTCCCTTTTCTTTCAGTATGCGGGCAATACCATTAAGGCTTTCCCCTTCCAGATATTTTCCGTAAATCAATCGTACCACTTCTGCTTCTTCTGGGATGATATGCAGCTGTCCGTCTGTACCTTTTTGATATCCAAACATTCTTCTGACCAGCGCCTCTCCCTTTTCATACTTTCGTTTTAAGCCCCATTTCACGTTTTCGCTGATATTTCGGCTTTCTTCCTGGGCTTGGCTGCTGAGTATGGTGATCAGCAATTCTCCTGTAGATTCCAATGTATTGATATGTTCTTTCTCAAAGTAGATAGCGATATTTCGTTCTTTCAGTTTCCGAATACAGGATAGGCAGTCAACCGTATTTCTGGCAAATCGGCTAATGGATTTTGTCAGAATCAGGTCGATATCTCCATCTTTTTGCAAGCATCTTTCCATCATAGCATTGAAGTTATCCCTTTTTTTCATATCGGTTCCGGAGATACCGTCATCCGCATAAATCCCTGCTAACTGCCAACTGGGGTTTTCTGTAATCAGTTTTGTGAAGTATGCCACCTGCGCTTCATAGCTGGTTTCCTGGTCCTCCTGTGCGGTACTGACTCTGCAGTATGCGGCGACACGGATTCGTTTTACTTCCTGTTTCTTCGTTGTATGAATATTGATTTTCGGTGGAATGACTTGGACTTTTCGTTCATATGTAATACTCATAATACGCACCCTTTCTTTATCATAATACTTCCGTCATTGTTGCTCCGTTTTTCAGTGTGAATACCACTCTGCCGTCTTTGTATATGGTAATGGCTTCGATTATGGCATCGAATAAATCTTTATCGAATGTTTTTTCTTCCGACTGCTCTTTGTGCTGCTGAATCAAGTCTTCTATTTTCTGTGTGTAGTATGCTGCTCCACCATCATCTGCATCTTCGTACTGCAAGGATGCTCTTTTGTAGATCAGCTTCAGCAATTCATCTATGTTATGGTCGCTGTCATTTTTCAATAGCTCTATTTCATGCTCTGCTGCCTGTAAGCGGATATTTCTTTTGCTTCCGTACACAGTGATTTTCCGGATCTGTTCTGGATGTTTTTCCAGATTCCCTACTGCCTGCATAAACAGTTCCTTGACCTGATCTTCCTGTATATGCTGATTTCTACAGGTGACTCTGCCCTTGACCAGACGTTTGCTGCAGTCCCATCTACGCAACTCTCCATGCTTGTAGCAGTGATACGCATTGCCGCATTCTCCGCATTTCATTTTATTCCCCAGCAGAAACTGCTCTTTATGGTAAATATAGGGCTGTTCCTTGCCAATGGCTTTTAATCGTTCTTTTTTTCTTTGCTGTACGGCTTCAAACAATTCTGAATTGATGATCTGTGGAAAGTTCTCGTTTCCCAGATACCTTTTGTCACTGAGCATATCGCTGAGTCTAACTCGGTTGATTTCCAGTCCTTCAATATGGTCTTTTAATTTGGATACTGGAACACCGCTGTTGTATACCTCGAAAATCTCCTGTACCATTCTACCTTGTTCTTCGTCTATCTGTAAGATACCTTCTATGAACTGATATCCATAAACTGTTATTTTTCCATTCATATTTTTTCCCCTCTTTCTGTCAGCTGTAACCCATTTTTTAGCTGAAAGACCAGCTCGTTGGGATTTACAATAATCTGCTTTACGATTGCCTGGAATAATGTCTTGTCGTATCCCTCCAGATACGCCGGTCCTTTTTTGAGCCATTTGATCAGTTCTTTGGTCTGTTTTAGTTCTTTTCTCTGTCTGGATTTGCGAAGGCACTGTTCCTTTGCCCTTTGGCATTCCATCAGCCTTTTCTCAATGACACTTTGCTGCTCCATATAAAAAGCAGAGTCGATCATCTCTCCACTTGCCAAGTGGTTGAGAATCTCCCTCTGCTTTTTTTGTTCCTGTATTTGTTTTTCTAATCGTTCCAGCTGTTCCTGGATCATAGGTGTTACCTTTAACTGTTCCAGCTCATGCATCAATGGTACCAGTATCTCATCACAATGATTTGACAGCTTATTCCACATGATGACAAAGGCTTGCTCCAGCTGGCTTTCCTTGATAATATCATTTTCGCATAAGTCTTTTGTTTGTATGCGTCTGGCGCAGCTCCAGGTAATATTGATTTTGCCTGTTCTGTCTTTTTTCGCCTGACGATTGTATGAAGAACCGCAGATACCACAGATGACTTTTCCTTTAAATTCCGATATCTCTTCTGGATGTTCTTCTTGATTTTCCCTTGTTCTATTGGATTTTTGTTTCAGCATTCGCTGAACGGCTTCATACTCCTCATGGGTTACGATTGGTTCATGATCATTTTCAATCAGTACCTGACGATACTCCCCATGATTTTTTCTTCTGACGAATGGTACAGTATCTTCGCTGTATGTCTTTTGAAGAAGCAAATCCCCTGTGTAGATACTGTTTTTCAGAATGATATAAATGGCTCCGCCTAACCATGCCGCCTTTCCTGTTTTTGTCGGTATTTTTTGTTCATTCAGGCTTTTGGCAATGAGCCATACCCCTTTTCCATCCAAATATTCATCGAATATATATCTCACAACAACTGCTCGTTTTTGATCCATCTCCAATAATCCGTTTTCATTGGTATAGTAGCCATATGCTGGATTGGGCAGTATGTAGGTACCATTCAGAAACCGTTTTTGTATGCTCCATTTCTGGTTTGAGGAGATGCTTTCTGATTCCGCCTGTGCTACAGATGAGTAGATGGAAAGCAGCAATTCACTCTTTTCCGAGAGTGTATGGATTCTTTCTTTTTCAAAGTATACATCAATGTGCATTTCTTTCAGCTTTCTCACTACTTGTATGCATTCCACTGTGTTTCTGGCGAATCTGGAGATAGATTTCGTACAGATGACATCAATCTCTCCTGAGTCGCAATCTTCCAGCATACGCATAAAATCCGTTCTGCCTTTTTCCTTGGTTCCGCTTTTACCATAGTCCGCATAAATGCCTGCGAAATTCCAGCCGGCTTTGCTTCGGATCATGTTTTCGTAATACTCCAGCTGGGATTCATAAGAGCCTTTCTGGTGTGGAATATTGGTGCTGACTCTGCAGTAGGCACAGACATTTTTCGCTTTTTGCTGCTTTATTTCCGCATCTGCAGTATCTATCCGTTTTACTTCCATGGTATCCCTCCTTTTCCCACTTTTTTCAAGCAAAGGATACCTGTTTTTCAGTGACACATCTACTATTTTTTTCATAAAGTTTGGCTTCTGCCGGCTGGAAGATCTTCAGGTTTAAACTGTTCATCTGATTGTATTCTTCTTCGGTAATCAGATTTCGAAAGAGCATCCTTGTCAATAACTCCTTAGAAAGCTGGTATCTGATTTCATTCTGCATTTGATCTTTTGACATATAAATTCCCCCTTAATAACTATTTTCCTATTTATGACCTTTCATCAAAGAGCCGCTATTTCTCTGATGAAAAGTCATAAACAAGTGCCGCTGAATAGCGGCACACTGTTCTGACTTAAATTTGCCGTATTTGACACTACTTCCCCGGCATCGGGCAGCAATATAAACTGTGCTTGGCTGCACACATAGGCTTTTCACCTCCCCCGTCATGCGGGCTGCCGTCCTTGCGATGTCTGGGACTCGGCAGAAGTATCATTATGGGCTCTGTTCCGGTCATGGCATTTGATCCTGCCAAAAGATCATACCCATACAGCAAAATCGCTCGGATTATGTATTACAGACCAACGAACCTCTCTCAAAAATATGTTTATTTCACGTCCTGTTGCAACGAATCGTCATGGCGCACTGCATGGTACTGCTTGCCCCTTTCAGGCGAAACAGAGTAATGTATTTATATTGCTGGGTATTCGGTTTTCAAAGTTCACAGAGGCAAATAAAAAACCCCCTCACTTATAAGCCGAAAAGTGAGGGGGTTTGCCCCGCTTTTTTTGAAAATTTTTTTATTTTTTTTAAATTTTATCCAAAATACTCTTTTAAAGCCTTTATCATCTTCATTTTTGCTCTGTTCACAGATGATTTTGATACGCCTAACAACATCGCTATTTCTCGTTCTGTCTTGCCTAACAATAAATATTGTAATATCCTTCTTGTATCATTCTCAGCTATGTATTTTGCAATATATAGATTTATAATGCTCCTTATTGCAGATTCTTCCGTATCTTGCGTAATGTCTTTTATATAGTCCTCACCATTACGTTCTTCTGTATCCCAGCTGTCATAATATAACAGTCCATGTTTATAATCTCTTTCTATTTGATAACGCTCTTGCCTGTCCATTTGATAATAAGCCGTATATACTTCACGGCTTACTTCAACCAATTGGTTCCCCAGTCGAATAAAGTATTTTCGTTCAGATTCAGTCATAAATATTCCTCCGATTCAAATTTGTTTTTTTGGCGGCAAATTTAAATCAGAGGCTGGTGGTGATCTGCACCTGTTTATGCAACAAAAAAAGCAAACCTCAAACTGAGATTTGCTTTTGGGCATAGCTGTTTTATTAAAAATGTTATATATTTGATGCCGCATGGATTTTTCCACGCAAAAATCACTATTTTTTTTATTTTCAAAAAATAGACTGTAGCTGATAATATTCCTTACGTTTTCACAATATTTTCCTGCATTTTTGAGTGTTCTTCCATAATTTATCGCACCTTTATAGTTATCACGACCTTTTTCCACTTTTTTATAAATAAAACATACCGAACTTTATCAAAAAAAAATGCAGAAATGGCTCGATGATCTCTATATTTTGTGCGACAAAAAATGTCATAATATTCTCTTAATAAGCATATGTTTCCCTTCTTTAAATGGTTATAAGGTGTTTTTCCCATTTTCTGCAGCAAAAAAGCCGGAAACCTCTCGGGTTCCAGCTTTTTGTAGAGAAATTATTTTACCACATTCTCACAGAAATTCATGAGCATCGTAGCCGCCTCGGCTCTGGTGGCCTGTCCCTGAGGGGCAAGTGTGCCGTCGCCCATGCCATTGATGATGTGAGTATTCACAGCCCAAGTCAGAGCAGTCATGGCATAGTCGGAAATGCGCTCCTGATCGGAAAACTCTCTGATCGCCATGCCGCCTTGGGTGGTGTCATAGCCTTTATACCGGGCGTAGTTATGCAGCATCACGGCGAACTGCTCTCTGGTGATGGGCACACCCACGCCGAAGGTGTCGCCAAAGCCTGCCACAATACCGTTTTCACTTGCCCAGGCAATGGCATCCGCGTAGTATTTATCACTGGTCACATCCAGGAACGGCGCAACATCTTTCGGTGCCGGATTGCCTTCCAGATTCCAGAGGACGGTAGCGAACATCTCTCTTTGCAATGGCGTATTGGGAGAAAATGTGCCGTCGCCCATGCCGCTCATAAGACCATGTTCCACAGCGTAGGATACGGCTTTATAGAACCAGTCGCTTTCCCGTACATCCGTGAAGGAGACTGCCGTTTCTTCCTGTTCTGTCGTTTCCTCCTGCTCTTCTTCGATTTCTTCCTCTATTTTTTCCCATTTTGCGTAGATGGTAGTGCTCTTGGTCAGGGTGATCTCGTCAATGGGCTTTGTCAAATCCTCATCCGCATACCAGCCCACGAACTTATAGCCGTCCCGGTTGGGAACGTATTCATCCAGATCAATGGTAGTATTGCCCTTCTTCACAATGGTACTCATGGCATCCCCGCCGTTGGTGTCAAAGCGAAGGTTGTACTCTGCGGGGGTGTTGGAGCTGCCGGAGCTGCGCTGGGTCACAGTCACCTTGCAGGTGGCGGTGTAATTGCCGTCCTGGGTTTGGACAGTGATGGTGGTCTCGCCCGCGCCCACGGCGGTGACGGTGCCGTTCTGCACGGTGGCGACATTGGCATTGTCGCTTTGCCAAGTCACATTTTGGTTGGTAGCGTCGCTCGGCTGCACCGTAGCGGTCAGGGTCGCACTGCCGCCGGTGCGCAGCCCCAGAGCTTCCTTGTCCAGTTTCACGCCAGTAACCACCTTTGCAAACTGTGCGGTCACGGTCACATTACCGGCGGGCATGGTGAAGGTGGTTTCTGCGCTGGACGCATTGCCAAAGGTGCCGTCGCCGGAGGAAGTCCAGCCGGTAAAGCGGTAGCCCTCGTTGGCGGTGGCGGTGAGGGTGACGTCGCTGTTCGCCTCTACGGTGGCCGAGGTGCCGCTGCCATTCACCTTCACGGTGCCCGCGCCTGCGGGGGCAACATTGGCGGAGATGGAATAAGAAGTGGGCGAAACACCTTTGTTGACCGTCAGGGTGGCGGCTTGGCTGATGACGCCGACGCCGCTGGCGCTCTTCACCACGCAGCGGTATTGGTAGCCGCTCATACTGGTAGTGGTGGTTCCTGTGGTATAGCTGGCACTGGTTGCGTCGTTGATAGCCGTCCAGTTGCTGCCGTTGTCCGTGCTTTGCTGCCACTGGTAGGACTGGGCATCGTTGGCGGTGACGGAAAAGGTAGCCTGCGTGCCCTCGGTCACCGTCTGGCCTGTGGGCTGGGCAGTGATGCTGGGGGTCGTGACCTCCGCGCCGCCGCTCAGGCTGCCTGTCACGGTGCCGCCGCTGGCGAGGATGGTGCCGTTGTTGGTCAGCTTGCCGTTGCAGTTCAGCGAGGAGCCCTCCGGGACGGTCAGGGTTTCGCCGCTCTTAATTTCAAGGTCTTTCTGCAATTCCACATTGCCATACACGGTGCCTTCCGTCCTGTCAAATACGATGCCGCTGCTATTATTACCCGTTGGTGTCGGCGTAGGAAGCGTTTCCGAAATTTTTAATGCCTTGATTCCGCCATTTCTGGCGTCCACGATCGCATTTTCGCTGACCGTCAGACTGGTAGTGGCACCGGTGGCTTGAGATTGTCCCACATAAAACAGTATCCCATCATTGCTTCCAGTGCCGCTGGCGGTCAGGCTGCCGCCGTCGACGGAAAGAGAGATATTCGGGGAGTCGGTGGCGCTTGCGCCGGACTGCACACAGACGCCGGAACCGGAGTATGACGAAGTCGCATTTGCTACGACAGAAACGTTTTTAATGGTCAAGGAGGCATTGCCTGTTCCGCTTGCGATATATAGGCCATAGCTGTCTGTACCGGTAACTGTCAGGCTGCCGTTATCGCCGCTTTTTTTGATGACAAGGGAGGCATCCGTGCCTAGTGTAGTTGGTGGAGTTGCATTCACATAAATTCCAAAGGTGCCTGTGATGGTATTCTCGCCAATCAGTTCGATAGTCAGGGCAACTGGTTGACCGCTGCTGCTCAGAGCATAGATCCCGGCGCCATAAGGAGGTGAGGTGGTAGCATTACCTCCTGAAATTTTCGCGTTCTGTAGCGACAGGGTGACGGTGCTTGGGTCGTATTTGACATTCCAATTTCCGGATTCATTGGATGCTGTCAGCTTCCCATCCGTACCCGTGGTCCAGTAGGTGATATCATTGCCACTGATAACCTGCTGATTTCCAACATAAAGACTACTAGGCGCACCTTCCGCCGCCAGCGCCGTGACGGGCAGCAGCCCCAGGCAGAGGGCCAACACGCAGAGCAGACTCAATATTCGTTTTTTCATCTTCCATTCCCCCTTTTTGTTTTGCACAATATCGCTGTCCCTATGACAGCCAGAGTACCTGCCATCAGGCAGATGATTCGGTTTTTTCTCTTTTTTCTTGCTATTTCCCTAATCCTTTTTTTCACCAGCCGTACACGGGTTTCATGACAATACATTCTATTGCCACCCCCATTCATCTGACAACGGTGTTCGGGCAACAAAAAAAGGGCGCATTTTGTTCATGGGGTTTCCATGACATAATGTACCCTTTTGTATGACGCTATGAACTTTTCCGCAGCAAAAGAAGACAGAACTACCCTGTCTGTCTGTCTGTCAAAATTTTATGGGTTGTCGCCATGGCGGTCAAGCCCTCCTTTGGGTCCTTCTTCAAGTTTTGTTATATTTTATTATAACATATCCCTATAATTTTGCCACGTACTTTTATGCACTTTTTCACTGACAAGTGTTTCTTATCACTGAAAAGATATAATCCGTTTCTTTTTTTGTTTTGCATATTCCAGCATCATAGCAGCTCCGCCCCAGCTATGCAGAACATAACTTACCACAACATCTGCCTGATCCACCATCCACCGATTTCTTCGAACAATCGCCAGTTTCTTCGGCACCGATTCCAGCGGCGGATACAGGGAACTGTCGCAAGGCGATATATCTTTGCGCCTGTTCAGATAAGGCAGAATCAAAACCAGTTCGATCTGCGGATATCGCTTTTTCTGTTCCGCCAATACAGAAGCTGCCAGTCTGTCAAATGCGCCGTATCCGCCCAGGTAAAACTTTTCAGCTCCGTTTACAATCAAATTCTCTGTTACTCTTTCCAGCCAAGCCCTTACTTCTTTCTCGT
>ENA-UONQ01001526-UONQ01001526.1-human-gut-metagenome-genome-assembly--contig:-CS26-NODE-1526-length-19513-cov-24.118101_pt1 | contig 19513 bp, 9 predicted proteins | sample MGYA00242460_ERZ724007 | MGnify/ENA metagenome assembly ERZ724007
TCGGATTTCCGACCCGTAAGATGGAGAAGTACAAATATACGGATGTGAGCAAGTACTTTGAACCGGATTTCGGTTTGAACTTGAATCGTTTGGCTATTCCGGTCAATCCGTATGAAGTGTTTAAGTGTGATGTGCCGAATATGAGTACCTCCTTGTATTTTGTGGTAAATGACACATTTTATAATAGAGCGCTTCCCACAGGAAATCTGCCGGAAGGTGTGATTTTCGGTAGTCTGAAAGAAGTGGCCGAGCAACACCCGGAATTGGTGAAGGAATATTACGGTCAACTGGCAGATACCTCCAAAGATGGTGTGACTGCTTTTAATACCGCTTTTGCACAAGATGGCGTTGTCTTTTATGTGCCGAAGAATGTGGTGGTGGAAAAAACAATCCAGTTGGTAAATATCCTGCGTGCAGATGTTAACTTTATGGTGAACCGTCGCGTACTGATTATCCTGGAGGATGGCGCGCAAGCCCGTTTGCTGATTTGTGACCATGCAATGGATAATGTGAACTTCCTGGCGACACAAGTTATTGAAGTATTTGCCGGTGAGAATGCGGTATTCGATATGTATGAGCTGGAAGAAACACATACAAGCACAGTTCGTATCAGTAACCTGTATGTAAAGCAAGAGGCCAACAGTAATGTATTGCTCAACGGAATGACTTTGCATAATGGTACTACCCGCAACACAACCGAAGTGTTGCTGGCAGGAGAAGGAGCCGAAATAAACCTTTGTGGTATGGCGATTGCCGATAAAAACCAGCATGTAGACAATCATACAAGTATTGACCATGCCGTACCGAACTGTACCAGCAATGAGCTGTTCAAGTATGTGCTCGACGACCAGTCGGTAGGTGCGTTTGCCGGATTGGTACTCGTGCGCCCCGATGCACAACATACGAATTCCCAACAGACTAACCGGAATCTTTGTGCTACGCGTGATGCAAGAATGTATACACAACCTCAATTGGAGATTTATGCGGATGATGTGAAATGTTCGCATGGAGCAACAGTAGGCCAGTTGGATGAAGGCGCATTATTCTACATGCGTTCGCGCGGTATTGCAGAGAAAGAAGCCCGTCTGCTGTTGATGTTCGCATTTGTCAACGAAGTGATCGATACCATTCGTTTGGAAGCGCTGAAAGATCGTTTGCATCTATTGGTAGAGAAACGTTTCCGTGGCGAGTTGAATAGATGTCAGGGTTGTGCCATTTGTAAGTAACCACTAAAAAATAATGAACGTGGATATTCAAAAGATACGTGAAGATTTTCCGATATTGAGCCGTACGGTTTACGGTAAACCTTTGGTTTATTTCGACAACGGTGCGACAACACAGAAACCCCGTCTGGTGGTTGATGCGTTGGTGGATGAATATTATTCCGTCAATGCCAATGTGCATCGCGGCGTACATTATCTTTCCCAGCAAGCTACGGAACTGCATGAAGCTTCCCGTGAAACGGTACGTGAGTTTATCAATGCCCATAGCACGAATGAAGTTGTCTTTACACGCGGAACAACAGAAAGTATCAACCTGCTTGTTTCCAGCTTCGGCGACGAGTTTATGGAAGAAGGGGATGAAGTGATTGTTTCCGTGATGGAACATCATAGCAACATCGTTCCCTGGCAACTGTTGGCTGCCTGTAAAGGAATTGCCATAAAAGTCATCCCGATGAATGATAAAGGCGAACTTCTGCTGGATGAATATGAAAAACTATTTTCCGAACGCACGAAAATAGTCAGCGTAGTTCATGTATCGAACGTACTGGGTACAGTGAATCCGGTGAAGGAGATGATCGCAACAGCTCATGCGCATGGTGTACCTTGCCTGATAGATGCTGCACAGTCTATTCCTCACATGAAAGTGGATGTACAGGAGTTGGATGCCGATTTTCTGGTATTCTCCGCCCATAAGATATATGGTCCGACAGGTGTCGGAGTACTTTATGGAAAAGAAGAATGGTTAGATCGCCTTCCACCTTATCAGGGAGGAGGAGAGATGATTCAGCATGTCTCTTTCGAGAAGACCACTTTTAATGAACTTCCTTTCAAGTTTGAAGCCGGTACGCCCGACTATATCGGAACTACCGGACTGGCAAAAGCCCTTGATTATGTGAACGGACATGGCATTGAACAGATAGCCGCCCATGAGCATGAACTGACAACTTACGCTTTGCAACGTCTGAAAGAAATCCCCCATATACGTATATTCGGTGAAGCAGCCGAACGGGGAGCGGTCATTTCTTTCCTGGTGGGAGATATCCATCATTTCGACCTCGGCACGTTGCTGGATCGTCTAGGTATTGCCGTGAGAACAGGGCATCATTGTGCACAACCTCTCATGCAACGTCTTGGCATAGAAGGAACTGTACGTGCTTCGTTTGCCATGTACAATACCAAATCGGAAATAGACACTTTGGTGGCAGGAATTGAACGTGTCAGCAAGATGTTTTAAAGATATGAGCTGCTATTCCTGTGGAGTAGCGGCTTTTTTTATTCTTTAACTAAAAAAAGAGGGCCTCGAGTGCAGTGATTTGAGCTTTTGTGCGTCTAATAGGTAAAGAAACAAAATGTTCATTGAATATCAGGAGGGTCGTGAGACCATGCTTATATTATATAAATTCTCTCTCTTTAACATTAATGCAGCTATATCGTAAAAAGTTACGGTGTAGCTGCAACTTTTTTAGAGACTTCCTCCGTCTAATAGAATAGTTGTAACCATTGAAACAGCTGTTGCGATTGAAGATGAATTGAATATTATTGTATGTAAAAAGAAAGGGGAAACGCTGATAACAGCGAATCCCCCTTTTTTATCGATTATTTCCTTCCTTTTTATTCAGCAGTCAGCTCAATTACGCGGCTGAAAGCCTGATTTGTTGTGAAAGCATTGATTCCCACTTTCATCAGATAATCTCCTGAATAAGTTTTCTCATTGGCAGCCAGATTCGATTTGGAATTCGGCATCAGGTTGATTTCTTTCACCTTATACATTTTCTTCGCATCCAGTCCCTGAAGTTTAACCGGGAGCAGCTTCTCACCGAAACGTGGGTGGATATCGTAGGTATAAAGCACTGCTTTGTTCTTATCCGGTGCGGCGTACATGACAGACATGTGATTACCATCGTATGGAGAAACCAGTCTGTACTGGTCACCATCCAGAATCACTTTCTTCAAACGTGTCCAGTTGGCAACTGCGTTTTGGCAAAAAGTCTGTTCGTCCGCATTCAGCTCTTTCAGTCCGAGGTCGAAGCCCAGTTTGCACATACTTGCTACATCGGTACGGAATTTCACGCTTGTCTTCTTGTTCCAGCTGGTTACGTGTGCATCCATTGCTTTGGCAGGGAAGATTTGTGAGAATCCCCATTGGATAAACAGACGCTCTATCGGGTCTGTATTGTCGCTGCACCAGAATTCTGTGAAGTATTTCAATGCTTCGTAGTCGCAACGGGCGCCACCGCCGGAGCAAAGCATCATCGGTACGTTCGGATATTTGTCTTTGATGCGTTCCAATACATTATATATACCACGTACATGGTCGATATAAAGTTGTCCTTGTTTATTTTTCAAATAGGGAGAATAAATATTTGTGATGGGAGAGTTGCAGTCCCATTTAAAGAAAGCCACTTCCGGGTTTGCTGTCAGGATGTTATCCACTACGCCAAACACAAAATCCTGTACTTTCGGGTTGCTAAGATCGAGCACCAGTTGGTTACGGTAATAGTATGTTTCGCGATTGGGCAGTGTGATAGCCCAGTCAGGATGCTTCTCGAACAATTCACTTTTGGGGTTTATCATCTCCGGTTCGATCCAGATACCGAATTTTACTCCGGCTTCTTTGGCAGACTTCACGAGTGCGGGAATACCGCCCGGCAGTTTGGATTTCATCACTTCCCAGTCGCCCAGTCCGGCATTGTCGCTGTTGCGAGGATGCTTGTTGCCGAACCAGCCATCATCCAACAAGAACATGTCTACACCGAGATGTTTGGCTTCTTTCATCAGTTCGGCAAGCAGTTTCTCATCGAATTTGAAGTACGTATTTTCCCAGTTATTCAATAAAGTCATGCGGTCGCCTTGTCCGTCTTTCAGTTGGTGGTTGCGTGCCCATGCGTGGAGGTTGCGGCTGGCTTCGCCCGTACCGTTGTTGCTGAAAGTAAAGATGAATTCGGGAGTGGTAAATACTTCGTTCGGTTTTAGTTCATAATCAGATGCATACGGGTTGATGGCGGGGATGACGCGGAGGTTGCCTACGTTGTCCACTTCAAAGGTAAACTGGAAGTTGCCTGTCCATCCGATAGTCCCTAACATGGTACGTCCTTGTGTTTCCTGTGCCGGTTGTTCAAAACCAAGTTCGAAGAACGGGTGGGTATGCATGGCGGCACGGCTTCCCAGTTTGGTGTCGATCACCTTTTTGCCGAACAATAGAGGTTGCGTGCTCATTTGTGCTTCTTTAGCCCAGTCGCTGCTGAATTCAGTCAGATAATACTCGTTTCCCGAGAAATAAAGCATCGTCGAGGCGTAACGCCAGATGGTGACAGGTTTCTTTTCAGCATGTTTGATTTCACTCCACGTCTTGATGACGTTTTCTTTCGGATAAGCGATGTAATGCAGCGTGACTTCCACCGGGTACTGATCGTCTTTCAGTTGGATAGTCGTTTCCGTGCCGCCTGCCACTGCTTTTTGTTCGGAAGATACATAACGGAGAATCGTGCTCGGGTTTCCATCATTGTGCGTGATTGCTACAGCCGGTTCAAAATAATCCTCGGCGCCGGAGCCCGGATATACTTCCCATCCACGGGTGGATACGCTGCCGTCACTGCCTCCTTTCACGTATGGAGAAAAGTTGTTGATGTCTTTCTCGTTCAGTAACTTATCGCCCAGATAAGCCTGATAAAGTCGTCCGTTGGGAGCTACTTGGAGAATTAAGTCTGTGTTGTCCGTTGCGATGCGGATAACGTTCTTTTCCTGGGCATTCACTTGTGCCAGGGTAAACAATGCCGTAAGTAATACGAAAAGTTTCTTCATGGTTTTTTAATAATTAATTAGGTATTAGTTAGTTTGTGGGCATAGAATGCCGCAAAGATAATTATAATTCGTCAGGAATGAACTAGAATTTAATGCTTGCGCTAAATTCTACGGTAAATGGGCGTAAATAATTTCCACTCATATAGTTGCCGGCATACTGGGCAGCTTCTTCTTTGGTAATCAGTTCCGAACCGTTGATGGTTCCGCTGGCCCCCTTCTGATTCAGGAAGTTGATGACTGTTGCCCCTAAAGAAAGATGCTTGTTTACATTCCAGTTGATCCCCCCGAAAGTTTCCCAGCGACCGTTGAAATAGAGGGCTTCCTGGAGATTGGCGTAAGTCTTGCCGAAATAGCGGAAACTAAGCCAAAGGCGTAAGTCCTTCGTGATATTATAGCTTGGGTCGAGTTCGACAAGAATCTGCGGAATCTCTTTTACAATCATCCCATTGGCGTTGACAGACATTTCCGAACCATCGTTGAATGTGACGCTTGCGTTATAGTTCTTGTAAACAGGTTTCTGATACGTGAACAGAGCGTGCAGGTGAAAACCTTTGAACGGGTCGATTTCGGCAGATGTGGTCCATCCCAGTGTTTTGATATTATAAATAAGCAATACGGTCTTTCCTTCTTCCGTTCCCGGTTTCGTCAGGTTTTGCTGGTCAATATTATTAGATTTAGAGATATAGGTAACCATAGAGGTGAGGTTGATCCACTTGTTCTTGTAGAACAAACCGCCACGGATTAACGGTATGGTGACACGTTTGTATTGCTCTTCCGTAGGACCTGTTCCGGCATATTCGTTGATACGTGGGAAGCGGGTGGCTACTGTTCCGTCGGCAGTCAGGCCGAATTGCCCGGTTACGTTGTAAGCGGCGCGGAGCGTGGCGGCATAGTTCAGTTTATCCTTTACCACTTTGGCGGGATGAATGCTGCGTTGTGTGGCAATGATATTTCCTGTTTCTTCCTCTTTGCTATAAGTGGTAAAGTCGCCGATGCGGAAACCCGGGAAACGGGAAGCGGATATTTGATCGGCACTCATCCGGTAATATTCCAGGCGTCCGCCATAATAGATATTGAATTGGGGAGTTACTTGCCAGTTGTCTGTAAAGTAAAGGGCGAGTTTATTTTCATATCCCTTTGTATATTCGGGACTAAGTTCGTTGTACCCGTATGTCTGTACGCGCTGACCGGTCAGGGTGGGGTCCAGGGAACTTGTAGTTGTGGAAGTCAGCAACTGTGGATAGTTCTGTACGGTGGCCATCCATTGCAGAGAAGAGGAATAATAATCAAGATGGTAATACCATTCGTTCACTCCCAGACGCAGATCATGGTTGCCAAAGGTCTTGTTTAGCTCGGAAGTGATTAGGAAGTTTTTCACTTTGCCTACGTGCAACCAGGTGCGGTGACCTTCTGCCAGTCCCTCATACGGATCACCGTTTGATAACGTAAAACCATCGTTGGCGGTTACTTCGCTGATGGTGCTGCCTCCGAAGTCGACATAGTTGGCACGTGGAGCATCCATATATTTCAGATTGAATTTCCATAGCAGATCGTTCCTGAAACGATAATCGGAGATCAATGCAATCTCATTGGCACGGTTTTCAGAACCATTGCCCAAGTTCCATGTTTTCATCTTTCCGTCTCTTACGTCCATGTATGGGAAAGAACCGTTCTGCGGAACATAAGAATTTGTTCCCAGTTTGAAACCGTCTATCTCTTTGACCGAGCCGTCGCCGACATAGATAAAAGGAGCTGCATTGGCATAGCTGGCCGGATTTTCACTGCGGGAGTGTTTGTAGAGCAAAGATATTTTGCCGCGTCCGTTGTTGAAGAGACGGGTCAGGCCGGCATGATAAATCTCTGTGCGGTCTGCATAGTTCGTAAATTCCAGGTCGAAACTTCCCGGGTCGAAGTTCTGGTAAATGCTTGCCGTGTAAAGCCATTGGTCATTGATGGCTCCTGAAACATTGAAGTCGAAGTTCTGCATACCGAAATGATTGGTGCGGTAGTTTAATATACCTTGGAAATCCTTTTGTCCCAGTTTGCTGAATGAGTTGACGGAGTAAGCAATATTACCGGTCGTGATGGCCGATTCGGAAGGAGATAAAAGTCCTACTTCTCCCAGGCTGCTGTCGCTACGCCAATGAGCGGCAAGTTTGTGAACGGTAGAGGAATATACGGCAGGAAGTCCATTCTCATAGACATTAACGTCCTCGCTGGGAAGTCCGATTTGAATTTCGCGGGGTTTGTTGGCGTCAGAAGCATTCAGCATCACATTGCGTTCGCCTTCTTCTGATTCTTTTTTAGTAGAGTTGGCAGGAATCGTATCCTGCTTCATTTCGGTTCGGTTCGTCTTTTTCTTGTTCACCTGAATGTTCGCTGCATTCCCGTTGGAAGGAATCAGTTGCAACAGGGTTGCTAGAGTAAGGCAACTAAAGGTTACTTTTTTCATCACTTGTATTCATTTAAAGATTTGGAAGTTCACATCGGTTGTGTCATTTTGACGAAGGCAAAGATAGGAGGAGGAGAAACAAGTGGCTATACTCTTTTTTGTCAAGATGTGCAAGAGATGTTTCAAGTGTGCGATAGCCCTTTGCAGTGCGACATTTATTGCCATCCGTGCAACAAATGTTTCATCCTTCCTATGCATTTAGCGTAAAAAAAACTATATTTGTCGCTATCTAATATCTGTGTATGAAAAGGAAATTGCTGCTTTTTCTCCTTTCTATTTGTTTTTTCCTTCCGGATTTTGCCGCGACGGGACAGTATAACTTTATCCGTGTAGATGGTGGAAGCGGTCTTTCGAACAGTCATGTCAAGTCCATTATTCAAGATAGTTACGGTTTTATCTGGCTGGGTACGCGCAACGGTCTTAATCGTTATGACGGCGTGTCGATGAAGCTTTATAACTGCTATGACGAAACTTTGCAGCATGGCAATCAGGTCATATCCGCTCTTTTTGAGGATAATCACCGTCAATTATGGGTAGGTACGGATGATGGTGTTTATATTCAGGAGCTTGCTACTGGGAAGTTTTCGTTCTTTGATGCCCGCACAGAGAGCGGAGAGCAAATCAGATACAACTGGATTGAAGATATTCTGGCAGATCATTCAGGAAATATCTGGGTGAATGCACCGAATCAGGGAGTTTTCCGCTATCAGGTGGAGACGGGTAAACTGTTCCGCTATATTCCCTGTCCCAGTAAGGATAAAAGCAAGGACTTTCCGCAGTCTATCTGTGTAGATAAAGAAGGTACGGTCTGGGTGGGTACGTATGGAGCGGGAATTTACCGTTACAGTCCGGAGCAGGATAAGTTTGTGCCCTATGCAACAGAAGCCCTTAAAGGGGATTTCATCTTTACTCTGTGCGATTATGGCGATGAACTGATTGTCGGAGTGCATGAAGAGGAACTGAAACGGTTCAATAAAAAGACTGGAGAAGTGAGTATATTCCCTGCGCCCAAAGTACATCGAAAAATTATCCGCTACGCTGTTTGCTTCGGAGACGAGCTGTGGGTGGGTACGCAGAATGGCGTTTATGTGATTAATGAGAAACACAACAGTGTGCAACATATTCCTGCCGATGCCGGAGGGAAGTATGGGCTTGGAGATGCTATCGTCGATAAGATTTATCGTGATCGTGAAGGGGGAATCTGGATCTGTACGCAATTTGGAGGAGCCAGCTATCTGCCTGTACGTACGCTCGATTTTTCGGTTTATCTTCCGGGAGCGCCCGGTACAGTCAGCGGACGACGCATCAGTGAATTGGCGGAAGGAAAAGACGGAGTGGTGTGGGTTAGTACACAGGATGGCGGTGTTTGCTACTGGAATCCGGGAACACAGACTTTCACTAAAATTCCCCAGTCGCCTGACCGTCAGAATGTATTAAGCCTGTTCGCTTCGGATGATTTGGTTGGCGCAGGTTACTTTAAAGGGGGCATCGACCTGATTGTTCCTCAAGATCAGGTTCAGACGTTCTATCCCGCACAACTTGGTATCAGTGAAGGTTCCGTGTTTGCCCTTTACCGCGATCGTGGGGGAGCAATCTGGTTGGGTGATGGCTGGAACATCTTCCGTTCGGCCGACAAAGGACAGACTTTTGAGAAAATGGAGCAATTCGGGTATGCTTATATGCGTGATATTCTCGAAGATAAATCCGGCAATATATGGGTGGCAACGATGGGTAGTGGAATATTCCGGTATCATCCGCAGACAGATCAGATGGTCAGCTATAAATGTATACCGGGGGACAGCACTTCTATCGGAACGAATGAAGTGACAGGTATTTCGGAGGATAGTAAAGGCTTTATCTGGTTTTCTACAGACCGGGGTGGATTGTTGCGTTTTAACCCCGAAACCGGAAGATTCAGGACATACACCAAAGCGGACGGGCTTCCGGACAACGTAACATATAAAGTCGTGGAAGACTGGCAACATCGTATCTGGTTCGGAACAGACCGTGGACTGGTTTGTCTTTATCCGGAAACAGACAGCCTGCAAGTTTTCAACCGAAATGACGGGTTACCTGATAACCAGTTTAACTATAAATCGGCCTTGGCTGCCTCTGATGGTACTATTTGGATGGGAACTATCAATGGGCTGGTCTCTTTTAATCCGCAAATTGTCCATCCGAATACTTTTGTGCCTCCAGTCTATATCACCGAAATGTACGTGCAGGGACGTGAAACTCCTTTCACGGCAGATGGTGTGCAACTGCCTTACCGTTCTAACGTCAGCTTTGATTTTGTAGCTTTAAGTTATACCTCACCGGGTGCAAATCGCTATGCCTACAAAATGGAAGGGATAGATAATGACTGGAATTATACATCTGATGTGCATACAGCGTCTTATGCCCAGCTCCCGCCGGGAGACTACCTGTTCCGTGTGCGGGGCAGTAATAATAATGGTGTCTGGAATCAGGAAGAAGCTACTTTATCAGTGCGTATTCTTCCACCTTGGTGGCGTACAGTGTGGGCTTACCTTATCTATATCATTGTAGTGTCCGGCAGCTTTGTCTTGACTCTTCGCGCCTATCGCCGCCGGGAAGTACAAAAGATCCGTGAGCAGCAATTATTGGCAGAACTGGCGCGTGAGCGTGAATCCCATCGTACGCATGAGATGTTTATTAATCAGATCACTTACGGAGCTTGTACTCCGCAAGGGGGTGCGATGTCACGGGCTGATGAACAACTGATGTCCCAACTGATAGCCAAAGTGCGTGAGAATCTTTCCGACGCCAATTATAATGTAGAAGCATTGGCTGCAGCCATGAATATGTCCCGCTCCAGCCTGCATCGTAAGATTAAGGCGCTGACCGATCTTTCTTCACTCGACTTTATCCGTATCATCCGATTAAAACGTGCGGCAGAACTATTGCAGGAGGGAGAATTGCGCATCAACGAAATCTCTGACAGAGTAGGTTTCCAGTCGCCTTCTTACTTCGCAAAGATATTTCAGAAGCAATTCGGAGTTACTCCTACAGAGTTTGCCCAACAAAATAAGCAGAGAATGGCAGAGGGTTAGTAACTATGGGCTATTATTCGTTATTTTATCATGGGGTGGTGAACAGGTTTTAGCTCCTTTCGGTACTGGAATGAACTAATCTTAGTTCTTCTAAGATTTAATTGGTAATATGCGATGATTTAATATTCATCATACATAGATTTATTCGTCTGACAGTTGTTGAACTTTCGTCTGGCAATTGTTGTTCTTTCGTCTGACAATTGTCAGACGAAAAAGAAACAGCTGTCAGACGAATAAATTCATGTATCATTAGCCATAACCCCATTAGGTATCAAAAATAAATCTGCACAAGCTCGAAATTAGTTCATTTCCGTATAGAAATGAGGGAATGAAGTAAATAACTACAGTGTGCCCATTTTGTTTAAAGAGATTAAAAGATAGAATAATTCAGCTTTATAAATTCTTTCTTTTTTACTTGCTTATTTCATTTGATTTCCATACTTTTAGCCTCCGTAAACCCTTTAAAAATTGATCCTATGGACAACATTCTTTTCTGGCTGGTTCCAGTCGCTTCCGTGTTAGCCCTCTGCTTTGCTTATTACTTTCATAAGCAAATGATGAAAGAGAGTGAAGGTACACCCCAAATGATAAAAATAGCTGCTGCTGTGCGCAAAGGAGCTATGTCTTATCTAAAACAACAATACAAAATAGTAGGTTGGGTATTCTTGGGGCTGGTTATTTTGTTTTCAATTATGGCTTATGGTTTTCATGTACAGAATGCATGGGTTCCCATTGCTTTCCTTACAGGTGGATTCTTCTCCGGACTTTCCGGATTTCTGGGGATGAAGACGGCAACATACGCGTCCGCTCGTACCGCTAATGCTGCCCGTACTTCTCTGAATGCAGGATTAAGAATTGCTTTCCGAAGTGGTGCCGTGATGGGACTGGTGGTCGTTGGCCTGGGACTGCTCGATATTTCTTTTTGGTATCTGTTGCTGAATGCAGTGATTCCTGCTGATGCACTGACACCTACTCATAAACTCTGTGTAATCACTACCACCATGCTGACATTTGGTATGGGAGCTTCTACCCAGGCGCTCTTTGCCCGTGTAGGCGGTGGTATCTATACAAAGGCAGCCGATGTCGGAGCCGACTTGGTAGGCAAAGTAGAAGCCGGAATCCCGGAAGATGACCCTCGTAATCCTGCCACTATTGCCGATAATGTGGGCGATAATGTAGGCGACGTGGCCGGTATGGGAGCCGATTTATACGAATCTTACTGTGGCTCGATTCTGGCAACAGCCGCACTGGGTGCTGCTGCTTTTATCCATTCGGCAGATACAGTGATGCAATTCAAGGCAGTGATCGCCCCGATGCTGATCGCGGCTGTTGGTATTATCCTTTCTATTATAGGTATATTTGCTGTCCGTACCAAGGAGAATGCGACTATGAAGGACCTGCTCGGTTCGTTGGCTTTCGGCACGAATCTTAGTTCCGTATTAATTGTTGCTGCTACATTCCTTATTCTGTGGCTTCTGCAACTTGATAACTGGATTTGGATTTCTTGTGCCGTAGTAGTCGGACTATTGGTAGGTATTATCATCGGACGTTCTACGGAATATTATACTTCCCAATCCTATCGCCCTACCCAGAAACTAAGTGAAAGCGGTAAGACCGGACCTGCCACCGTAATTATCTCCGGTATCGGTTTAGGTATGCTTTCTACGGCTATTCCTGTAATTGCAGTCGTAATTGGTATCATTGCTTCCTATCTGTTGGCTTCCGCCGGCGATTTTGCCAATGTCGGTATGGGACTGTATGGAATCGGTATTGCGGCTGTCGGCATGCTTTCTACTTTAGGTATCACTCTGGCAACGGATGCTTACGGACCGATTGCGGATAATGCAGGAGGTAACGCAGAAATGTCCGGCTTGGGTGCCGAAGTCCGCAAACGTACCGATGCGCTCGATTCATTGGGGAATACGACTGCTGCCACCGGAAAAGGTTTTGCAATCGGTTCCGCTGCATTGACAGGCTTGGCTTTACTGGCTTCTTATATTGAAGAAATCCGAATCGGCCTTACACGGCTTGGTAATGTAGATTTGACCTTTGCGGATGGTAGTTCCATCAGTGTGGCGAATGCTACTTTTATCGATTTCATGGATTATTATGAAGTACATCTGATGAATCCGAAAGTTCTTTCGGGTATGTTCCTCGGTTCCATGATGGCTTTCCTGTTCTGTGGATTGACAATGAATGCCGTAGGACGTGCAGCAGGGCACATGGTAGATGAGGTACGTCGCCAATTCCGTGAAATAAAGGGTATTTTGACAGGAGAAGCGGAGCCGGATTACGAACGTTGTGTTGCAATATCAACAAAAGGTGCGCAACGTGAAATGGTTGTGCCTTCCTTAATCGCTATTATTGCCCCTATCCTTACAGGTCTTATTTTCGGTGTTCCCGGTGTACTCGGTTTGCTGATTGGTGGCTTGAGTAGTGGTTTTGTACTGGCTATCTTTATGGCTAATGCCGGTGGTGCATGGGATAATGCAAAGAAATATGTAGAAGAAGGAAACTTTGGAGGAAAAGGCGGTGAAGTTCATAAAGCAACCGTAGTAGGAGATACCGTGGGCGATCCGTTTAAAGATACATCCGGGCCGAGCTTGAATATCTTAATAAAGCTAATGAGCATGGTAGCCATTGTAATGGCAGGACTTACTGTTGCCTGGAGTTTATTCTAAAAAAGCAGGAAAGAAGTAAGAAAAAGGAGGCAAAACAAGTCTCCTTTTTTAATTTGAATTACCTTTGTGTCAAAATAGAAGCGATAAATATGTTATTACCTTATTTGAACGAGAATCTGATTGAAGCCGGATGTGATGAGGCCGGTCGTGGATGTTTGGCGGGAGCAGTATACGCTGCTGCGGTTATTCTTCCGAAAGATTTTAAGAATGAACTGTTGAATGATTCCAAGCAACTGTCGGAAAAGCAACGTTATGCACTGCGTGAGGTAATAGAGAAGGAAGCGATAGCCTGGGCGGTTGGCGTCGTGTCACCGGAAGAAATTGATGAAATAAATATCCTGCGGGCTTCTTTCTTAGCCATGCATCGTGCAGTGGATCAACTGACTACCCGCCCACAGCATTTACTAATCGACGGAAACCGTTTCACTAAATATCCCGACATCCCCCATACCACGGTAGTGAAAGGCGACGGGAAATATCTTTCAATAGCTGCGGCTTCTATTTTAGCCAAGACATACAGGGACGATTATATGAACCGTCTCCACGAAGAGTTTCCTTATTATGACTGGGATCACAATAAAGGCTACCCAACTAAAAAACATCGCGCCGCCATTGCCGAACGTGGAACCACTCCTTACCATCGAATGACGTTCAATCTATTAGGAGATGGACAGCTAACTTTGAACTTCTAAAGTCACTTTGTTTCATTTTGCACATATTTTCTACATTTTTCTGCAAAATAAGCACGATTTTGTTACGGATAACCCTAAGATTGTTCTGTTTAGGCTAAAAAAGTGTTATCTAGTGCTTTTATTTGTTATTGAAATGCTATATCTTTGCAAACAATAATAAGAATTAAAAAGTTTAAAATCATGGCAACGAACAAACTATTGTGGTCTTCTAAAATTATTGGGGTATTTTTTATGATGTTGGTTTGCACTCTTTCTGCAAATGCACAGTTTTTACGTACTTCTTATTTCATGGAAGGTACTCATTATCGTCAACAACTAAATCCGGCTTTAACACCGACGAAAGGTTATTTCAACCTTCCGGTAATTGGTGCAGTTAATGCAACTGTTGGTTCTACTTCATTAGGTTATCAAGATATCATTGATATCATTGATGATGGTGACGATTTCTATACTAAACCAGATTTTATGAATCGTCTGAAAGATAATAATAAGCTGAATGTGAATTTCAGTACGGAAATTCTTTCTGCAGGATGGTATAAAGGTAAAAACTTCTGGTCATTCAATATCGGTCTGCGTACAGATATCGGTGCTAACTTGACAAAATCTATGTTTACCTTCTTGAATGAGATGGATGGAATAGAAGATAATTGGAGAAATAGTAACTATGATATTAGCAATCAACAACTGAATATAAATGCTTACGCTGAAGTTGGCTTAGGACTTTCACGTCAAATCAATAGTCGTTTGACGGTGGGTGCTAGAGTGAAAGCTTTGCTGGGTATTGGTAATATGGATTTGAAACTTAATAATGTGGCAATGAACGCTAGTTTGCCTAGTGATGCTCGTATTAGTCAATTACAGGATCCTGCATATTTATCAGGTTTGGGTGTTGACGATATAACGAAGTTAAGAAGTGAAATTGAGAGCTACCATGCTAATCTGGCAGTAGATGCTCATTTGGAAAGTTCTTTCAAGGGGTTGAATTTGAAAAAGGAAGATGGACAAGACTATATTAGTGATTTCGAATTTGAGAGTAAAGATATGGGAATCGCAGGTTACGGTTTTGGTATTGACTTGGGAGCATCTTATAAGATTATGGATAATCTGACTGTATCTGCTTCTATTTTGGACTTGGGATTTATATCATGGTCGAAAAGTAGCACTCAAATAGCTAATGCTAAAGCATCAGGTATTGATATGAAGGGAAGTGACTATACATCAGGTATTGATCCTAGTGATATTCCTGGAAGTATTACTGCTATTGAAAATAACATAAAGAATTTGCAGACGGATGCCAATGGATATATGGAACGTGTTAGTGGCGGTGACGTACTTGACTATGAAATGTTGCAACTTAGAACGGAAGAAGCAAGCAAGTCTCGCAAGTCTCGTCTGGCTTCTACATTAGTAATAGGTGCAGAATACGGATTTTTCAATAACAAACTGGCTGTTGGCGCATTGTCTACAACTCGTTTTGTGCAACCCGATGCACTTACTGAATTAACATTCTCTGCAAACTACCGTCCGAAAAGTTGGTTCAATGTAGCACTTAGTTATTCAGTTATCCAGTCAGCCGGTAAATCTTTCGGTTTGGGTCTGAAGTTAGGTCCTCTGTTTGTCGGAACTGACTATATGTTCTTAGGAAAGAACTCTAACTCTGTTAATGGATTCGTTGGGGTATCTATTCCGTTAGGTGGAAGAAAAGCAAATAAAGAAGGATAAATATTTTAATTTCTCTCTAAACATTCTCTTTTAATTAATTCTCTATAGAATAAAAAACGTATAATTACAGCTTACCGTCATAAAGAATCCTTATAAAGGGTTATAGATGGTAAGCTGTTTTTTTATGTTCCTCCTTTTAGAACCACTTAATCTTCCGGAATATTACAAACGCAAGCGTTGACAATCCGATGGAAAAGAGCACAATCAAAGAGAAAGCAAAGGGCACTTCTTCCAGGTGAATATCCACATTCATGCCATAGAAACTGGCAATCAATGTCGGAAGCATCAGGACGATGGAGAGGCTTGTCATACGTTTCATGATCGTATTCACATTATTGGAGATAATAGAGGCAAAAGCATCCATTGTCCCTGTGAGGATATCACTGTAAATATTCACCGTATTGAGCGCCTGTTTCAGCTCGATAATTACATCTTCCACTAATTCAGTGTCCAGATAATCCGTATCCTGAAAAATAGTCCTTAACTTACCGATCATCACTTCATTTCCACGGATGGAAGTATTGAAGTAGACAAGTGTTTTTTGCAGTCTCATCAAGCGAAGCAAATCCTCGTTACGGATACTCCGTTCCAATTCCTTTTCTGCGGCACTGATGTCTATGTTTATCTGCTTTAGATATTTCAGGAACCACACGGCAGAAGAATAGATTAACCGGAAAATCAGATCCAGCTTGTTGCGTACAACGATCCCTTTTCGACGGGTATGCTCTATGAAATCCGGTAACAAATCTGTGTTGTGATAACAGACGGACACAATAATCTCGTTATTAGTGATAATTCCAATCGGTACGGTGTCGAAAGGCAGACTGCCATTCTGTTTGTTCACTACCGGGATACGAAGAATCGTCAACAACCAGTTGCCTTCCGTATCCGTACGCGGACGTTCGTCCGTGTCGGCTATATCGTTCAGAAATGATTCGGGTACGTTGAGAGTTTGAGTTAGAAATTCAAAGTCATCATTGTTTGGGCATACTACATTTACCCAGCTGTTGGGAAGCCATTGTGCTTTTTCCACAAAGCCAGCCTCACAATAAAGATACGTTCTCATCTTATTGCCTCCTTTCGTTTGTTTGACACGAGCAGAGGCATCAGTCTTCAATGGCTCTGTTCGCTTTAATTAATACTAGTTGTGCACGTTCGCGGGTTTGAATCGTCCATATTTCTATGATTTTAATTTAAAAGCGATGCAAAGGTACGGAAAAATGAAGAGGGTTCCGCCCTTTGTATCGCTTTTTTTGATATTCTTTTATTTGTGCCCTTTATTTAGAGGCTCCGATCCTATTCTGCTTTTCCTTCGAAATGATTATCCAGATATTTCCTGATATTGTAACTGCTTAAACGCTCTTTGGATATGCTGCCATCTTTTTCAACAAGTTCATAGTGTGGAATACCATTGAACTGGAATAGTTGACGCAGATAATTGAACTCTGCCTCCGAAACATAATAACAGGCTTCTCCTTTTAGATTCTTCTCTATATATTTTTTGTAGTCTTTCTCGGGCGAATCTTTCTGACTTGTGATATAGATGAATTGAAACTCCGGATGATCTTTATATTTTTTGCGTAAATCGGCAGTTGCCTCTATTCCTGCACGACAAGGGCCACAAGTCGTTGCCCAGAAATCGACAAACAGAACCTTACCTGAATGATTCTTTATGATGTTGCGGAATACTTCAGTCGCTTTTCCATCAGGCAACTGATAAGATCTTGCCCTATCTTTCGGGTGTGTCTTTTCCAGCACTCGTTCAGCTTCTGATGCGAGAAACGGTTCGGTGAATATTTGTTTGATGCTATCCACATATTCATGAGCTATTTGGCTGTCTTTGATATTTCCTAAATTAAAATTAAGGCTCCGCACTTTGGCTATTTGCCAGAGCAAAGGGTTGGGAGTAGGATATAATTGTGCAATGATGGAATCTTTCTTGAAATCATATTTCTGGTTCATTTTTATAAAGATTTTATCCTTATCCTGCTGGGATTCTTCCTTTTTCTCGGAATATAATGCCACATATTCTTGTATGAGTTTTTGTTCTTTTTCATAGAGCGATGCCATCTTCTCGTTCTCTGCAATTAACTGCCTCATTATAATTTTGGCAGTAGTTCCGGCCAACTTCTCCTGTCTAAGTCTTATTGCTTCCTGCTCCTTATTTAGTTTCACACCTTTTTCTTTAAGGAAAGTCAATAGAGGTTTCTTCGGATAAGTATAATCAATGCTGTCTGATGGAGAAAAAGACTGGTCGGAATATGCTTTCCGGAACAGGTCCATATATTCGAAACGGTTGATAAATGTACTTGCGTTTGTGTTTGCAAGTACGGTTACATCATTGAGTGGCATATCTTTCAAGAAACTGTAATAGGAATCGTCTTCCTTTACTTTCAGCGCCTGATTGGTGCTATCTTGCTTTGCGTAATAATCTCTGCTCATCAAGAAATCAAAAAGCATACTTCCGGCTTGCAAATCTACCTTGTTCTTTATCAGATGAACTGCCTTGAGAGAGGGCTGATAGATTTGGCTTACAGAGTCTGCAACCTGTTTCCATTGTGCAATGATAGGCTTCATGTGCTCCTTGTATTGGTCGGGAGTTAATGTCTTTTGTGATTTCGATAAGTCCTCATAGCGATAGGTTATCAGGTTATCAAAGTCTTTCAGCAGGTAGGAGAGAGAGGCGGATGGACCCATATATGCTGTGTTCCTGATAGGGAAGTAATGATCGCGTGCACGGCTGCGTGCCATTACAGCTTCCCAGTCGATATACATGGTGAGAGTTTGTCCGGGTTCAATATAGAATGGAATCCAGTTGTGTCCTAGTACTACCGATGATTCTATCGGATGATTAATGATAAATCGACAGCTAAAACTACCGTTCGGGGCTATCTGGATGACGGTCGGATAATCTTCACGGGTCAGTTCATTTGACAGATAAATAAGACCGGTGTCAAATCCTAAACGAGGATCGTATCCGTTTATATACCCTTGCAGATAAGTTGAATCCTGGCGGAAGAATTGCTTAAAATCAGGTTCTGCAGCAACCTGTGTAATCGGAGTTCTCTCCTTGCTGTACACTAATTCTTCCGCTCCTTTCTGCTGAATCTTACACGTGCCGTCTTTTTGCGGGGTGAATGATAAAGCCATTTCCTCCTGACTCTCTCTATCTTTTAAAGTCATTTCAATCTGCTTTCCCTTTTTTCGGATATTTTCATTGATGTATATCCGGTTATTCAGAATGCTGATGGAGTCGTAAACTCCATATTCCCATGAACCGGAACCGTCTGTCTTGAACCAATTGCATTTGATGGTGGCTAGTGGAGAAGAATCTTTCTTCTTTTGCAGGACTAGCGATATGTCATAAATATTGCCTTCGGGATCAGTAGGATTGAGAAAATGAATGGTCTGTGTTTCTGACGGTAACGGCTCGAAAACCAGCACATAATCCATTGTTCCTGAATCCGGCATATAGACTTCTTTTTTGAGTTCGATACCTTCAGCACTTTTGAACAGATATTTCTTGCCGGTTGCGGCATCTTCCAGATAGGTATCTCCATCCTCCATGATCCACCAGTGCGGGCGGAAGATAGCATGAATATATACTCTTGTGTTCTCGGGAGTGCGCTCTATGCGGGTGATGTTGGAAATACTTCCTGATCGGGCTTTGAAAGGAGGATGGTCGATTGTTTGTGCGGATACTATACCCGATAACAAAAGTAAGATACAAAATAAAGTTGTTTTCATAATAATAGTTTTTCGATCAACATATTGAAAGTAATTTTACAAAGTAAGAAAAATATTCATAGCCTGGTGCACTTCTGCCCTGTAACTTAACATAGATTAAACGTTTACGTAACCATCTTTTTTG
>ENA-UONQ01001540-UONQ01001540.1-human-gut-metagenome-genome-assembly--contig:-CS26-NODE-1540-length-19406-cov-5.349956_pt1 | contig 19406 bp, 20 predicted proteins | sample MGYA00242460_ERZ724007 | MGnify/ENA metagenome assembly ERZ724007
ATTTTGCGTTCTGCATTACAAAGAAGCTGAAAATAGCCTATAATAAATCAATTAGTCAAATTTTGACAAAGGGCGGGAAGTGTCTGTAGACAGGCGTTTTGAAAACGCCGTCTTTTGTATCTATGCCGGACGGGAACCGGCTGCTGTATGACGGGAGGACCATTGGATGATTTCCATGCTGCGGGAGCTGCTGACATTTTTAGGCGCACATTTTTATCTGGCCCTCATCGGCTGCGGCGAGCTGGTGCTGGCGGTAATTTTATTAACGGCGCTGTCAGAGCGGCGAAACGGCGCCCGGCGGCGGGTGCCCGTGACCGTCCCCGGCTCCGGGCCGGAGCAGCTGATGCTGCGGGAACTGGCGGAGCAGGAGGACGAGGCGTGTCTGTTGCTGCGCCGGAGCGATTTGCTGCCGCTTTATGCGGCGGGGGACCTGACAGCGGTGCTGGGCGTGGGCGTTGACACCCTGCGAAACGATTTGGCCGCCGTACTGACGCAGCTCCAGACCCCGGAGGAGGGCCGCCGCTTCTGAAAGCAATACCGAAGCTGGGACGGTGGGGAGGACATTTCCGCAGACCTTCAGCTTCCAAATGGGCAGTGGGTCCGGGTGAAGGCCCACCGCTGCGGGGACAACGAATATGACCTTTTTATCATCCGCCGCGTCACGGCGGAGCGGGAGAAGGTGGCCGCCTATGAACGGTGGTTGCATCAGGCGGAGGAGGCCAGCCAGTTCAAGACCAGCTTCCTGTTCCGAATGTCCCACGAGATATGAACGCCCATGAACGGCATCACCGGTATGCTGACGCTGGCAGAGAGGCGGCTTACGCCGGAGCACCCCGCCATGCAGTATCTCACCAAGGCCAACGAGCTTTCCGGGCATCTGCTTTCTCTCATCAATGACATTCTGGATATGTCCCGTATCGAGGCCGGAAAGGTGGAGCTGGAGCAGGCGCCCTTCAGCCTGCGGGCGCTGGGCGGCAGGCTGTACGATATGTTTGCCAAAACGCTGGACGCCAACGGCATCCACTACGCCGCAAATTTTGAGGAGATGACAGCGGACTGGGTCATCGGCGATGAGCTGCGGATCAGTCAGGTCATTATCAACTTCCTCTCCAACGCCGTGAAATTCACCTCTCAGGGAGAGATCATTGTGACATTCCGACAGATAATGCTCCGGGACGGTAAGGTGGATTTGATGGTGCGGGTACACGATACCGGCATCGGCATGAAGGCGGAGTTCATCAGCCGTATTTTCCGCCCCTTTGAGCAGGAGGACACCAGCACCACCCGCCGCTTCGGCGGTACGGGTCTGGGTATGGCCATTTCCGACCAGCTGGTAAAGCTCATGGGCGGGCAGATTGTGGTGGAAAGCCTGCCGGAGAGCGGCTCGGACTTTACGGCGTTTTTATCCCTGCCGGTGATGGACGGACGCACCGCTGCCCGGACGATTCGGGGACTGGCGCGGCCCGACGCGGCGGATATTCCCATTTACGCCCTGTCGGCGGACGCCTTTGCAGAGGATGAGCGCCTCTCCCGGGAAAACGGCATGAACGGACATCTGACAAAGCCTATTGATTTTGACGCCCTGTGGCAGATCGCGCAGGATATTGAAAACAGAAAGGAGACTGCTAAACGATGAACTGGAAACGGATGAAGGTCATCGCTGCGGTGCCGGTGGCACTGGCCGTTACGGCAGGCGCGGTCCAGCTTGGCATCAGCTATCGGAACGGAAACGGCTTCCACCCCTTCGGGATGGACCGGGAAATGAAGAACAACCAGATTCTTTTCCCGGACAGTCAGGAGAGCACCGGCAAGCAGACGGATCAGACCGGGGAGGATGACAGCTCCTTTCTGGAAAAGGAGGAGGACAAGGCCCAGCAGGGTAATTCCTCCGACAACCTTTTTGACGGAGAGGATACCTCTAACCCGGAGAACCGTCCCACCGGCGCGCTGGCGCAGGGAGACGGGGCGGCGGCCGGTACTGCGGACAGCGCAAACGGCGGCCCCATTGGGGTTGACGGTGTATATGAGGTGACGGACGATACCAACAGCGCGGACGTGATTCTCCCCGGCGGCAATACCGGAAACAGCGGAATGACGATTCACGGCGGACAGGGCGGCTCCGGCAGCGGCGGAAATGGGAGCGGCAGTGGAAACGGCTCCGGCAGCGGCGCTAACGCAGGCGGGAACGGCGGCGGTACGACAGGCGGCACCACCGGCGGCGGAACAACGCCCTCTCCCGCGCCCTCCAACGGACAGGATCCGACCTTGGGCTTTGGTTCTGCCTCTAAGGATACGATCATGACGGATCCGATTGAGCCGTCATGGACTTGGTCCTCCAAGAATTTGTTTACGGATGCGACGAAGGATAAGCTGTCGGACCATGACTATAATGTTATTTTCCAGCAGCCATTTTCCGCTAATATGGCTCACGCGGACGCGCTCTACAAGGGGCAGAAAAACATGATGCAGGAGATGATCTTCCACTCGCTGGAGGCGTATGTGGACGATACTGTCACCAGAGAATACTACGCTTGGACCGAGCAGGACCTCGGCCCGGACCGGTATGTGCAGATCACCGGTATTTCCTTTGATTTCTGGGGCGACGATATCATTACGGAATTTCCTGTTGATATCCCGGAGGACGCAGACACAATCGTTATCTGCGTTTCCTATCGTCTGTCACTGGATGACGAAGAATGGACCCCGGTAAAGGGCGAGTTTTGGGGCTTTGAGCGCCCCGGTGTGTCCTATACGCTGCTGACCGGGCGCACGGTGGTGCTGGGAGAGAAGCTGGAGTCCGAGGGGCGGTTATTGCCCCGGAGGACATCCTCAATCGTGGAAATCAGTACCCTGAAGATTATTCTGGCGTTTTGAACCTGATGGCCTATCAGCAGGGTATCTTCGGCAAGGAGAACAAGGTGCTCACCAAGCTGTTCCCCGGCTGGAAGGAGAATGGCGAGCTGGTATCCTTCATGTATCCCATAACGGTGGGGCGTCATGTACTGGAGCCCGCCGGGCTTGTGCCGCTGAGCGAGAACTATCAGGTGGAGCTGGAGAGCTACTGGATGAAACCGGATTATTCCGTCAGCGCGGATGTACGCTATGCCTCCTATGTGTTCCAAAGCTGAAAAAAACTCAAGGAGGTCACGCTGCCCGGCACCAGCCCGGCAGAGGGCATTGACCTCAGCCGAGGCGTGTTTGCGGGCTGCTCCGCGCTGGAAAAGGTCACTTTCGGCTATTTTAACAGAACGGGAAGTATGTATTACGATACATTCAACCAGTGCTCCAACCTCAAGGACATTGTCTTTACCTGCAAGCAGCCCCCGAACCTGACAGTATATCCCGGCTATCAGATGGTGTACCCGTTCCGGTTCAACTCCTATGATTGGAACGATGATGCAACGGAGCTGGCGCACCTGCACATCACTGTGCCGCAGGGCGCGAAAGACGATTATATGACCGCATGGCGTTATCCCATGGCAGGCTACACGGCTGTGGGCGATAAATCTGCCTATCAGGAGATGTGGGACACGATCTATGATGAGATCACGGACGAGCATTTCAACAATTTCGATTTCAGCGAGGTCACGGATGATGAGGTCCGGACGGAGCTGGAGCATCGGCTCCTTGCAAGTGAGAACCGTGTCCGCCGGCTGCTGGGGATGGCAATCGTTGACGAGGTGAGCTACACCTACCGCTACATTGTCAATGAAAACGGCTTTATTTGATCGTGTCCGCGGGCCGGTACGCGCAGGACGCCACTGTTCTGAGCAGCCGGATCGGCGTGACGGTCATCAGCGCGGCGGAGGATGTGACTGCGCCTGTGCCTGTGCGTACTACGCTGGGCGGCGGCTGTGAGGCGGTGCTGCTTCCGGCGGAGCAAAAGCCGGGAGAGAGCTACCGTATTGTCTGCTAAAACGAGCAAGGGAGAATGAGGATGCCGTCTGCAACCGGGTCTGAAAAGCTATGGAACAGGCACAGCGACAGGGGACTGAACCTTTTATGGGACAGTCTCCTGTCCTTGCTGCTGTTATGGAGCACGCTGAGTGTGCTGGCGGCCCAGTGGGGTACGCGGGCCCCGGCGGCGCTGTGCTTCTGCGCTGTGCTCAGCGGCGGTGAGCTGTCTGAGCTTACGCGGCTGCGCCATACGGCGGCGGAGGAGCTGCATACGCTGCGCTACGGAGAGGCCCCTCTGTCGCAGGGCAGCCTTGCGGACGCGGGACGCCTCAATGAGAGCGACGCGGCTGTGCTGGAGGTGCGGACGGAGCAGGAAAAGACTCTGTACCTCCGGGCCTATGTGGGCGCGGAGCTTTCCGAAAATGTGTGGTCACCGCTGCCGGGGGGAGGCCTATGGCGGGGACTATGCCGGAATGCTGGACTGGCTGGCGGAGCAAGGCTTCGATCCCCTGACCCAGTCGGAATTGTACTACGTGCTCTCCGGAGAGGAAGCGCCGGAGCCGCAGCAGCTTCAGGTGGATATCACCGGGGGCGCACGGTGCTATCTCTATGCGCCCATCACGGCGGAACGCGTTGACGGGGCGTACTATGGCGAGCGGCAGGACCAGCGGATGACCACGCGAGGCCCGCTGGGAAAGCGGGCGCGGCATAGGCCGACCAATGGGTAGTTTGCATGGTCACTTCGCATAAAAGGAAAATAACCGTGCGGGACTGTGCCTGTTGGAAACGGATAAAGAAAGAAAACTCTGGAAAAAACCGTTGACTTTTGCGAAGCGGTTTGCTATCATCCAACCATCACAAACGCAATGACACAGAGTAGTAAGCAGGGCGATCCTCTCAGAGAAGTGCCGGTTGGTGCGAGGCACAGTGCGATCAAGCTGCCGAACTGGCTGTACAGCGGCTGCGTCGAATTGGAAGTAGATGCAGACGGGAGCTCCCGTTACAGTAGCAGGGATATGATGGTATCCCGTTGAGTGTGTTTCCTATACAGGGAACAAAGAAGAGTGGTACCGCGGAGGGTTTTCTACCTTTCGTCTCTTCTGCCAACCGGCAGGAGCGACGAAAGGTTTTTTGTTTTTCCTGCCAATCATCGGATAACATTTGCAGGAGGTAGAAATCATGAAAACCAACACCAAAGTCCCCAAGACACCCTTCTTTGCCGCCTTTTCCGTCGGCGCGGTCCTGTTCTCCGCTCACGCAGGCGGCGGATTCGCCACCGGCAACCAAGCCAACACCTATTACGTGGGTCTGGGCTGGACCGGCATCATCTCCGCCATCGCGGCCATGCTGCTTTTGACCCTTACCATGCGGGAGGCCATGATCATGTACAACTCCCGTGGCCTGACAAGCTACAAGCAGCTTTTTGAAACGCTGTATCATCCCTTTGACAAGATCGAATGGGCCTTCGAGGTATTCTTCTACATCATGGTGCTGATGGCCGTCGCCGCCGCCATCTCCGGTGCAGCCTCCGCCCTGAACAACTACTTCACCATCAACTACTACATCGGCGTCGCCATTGTCGGCGTCATCGTCCTGATGCTCACCATCTTCGGCGCAGGCATCGTCCGGGCCGCCTCCACCTACATGGGCATGGCCATTCTGGTCACCGCCATCAGCATCTATGTCATCGGCATCTTCAAGAGCGACAGCAGCATTTTCTCCGTCCTCGCCGCCGACTTTGAGACCACTGGCTTCATGAATATGCCCAAGGCCATCCTCAACGCCTTTACCTACGCCGGTTTCCAGTGCGTGACGCTGCCCACCATGATCGCCTGCGGCACCACCATGAAGGACAAGGCTGGCTGCGCCAAGGCCATGTGGATCTCCTTTGTGATGAACGCCGTCGCTCTGGTCCTCTCCGTGTTCATGCTCATGAACTGGCAGAGCGTTTACACCGCCGTGGAGGGCGGCTCCACCATCCCCACCCTCACCGTCTGCAAGATCATTGGCATCCCCGCTATGGTGGCCGTTTACGGCACCTGCCTGCTCCTGTGCCTCATCTCCACCGGCGTGACTACCATCTTCGGCTTCGTGGCCCGGTTTGAAAAGCTCCCCGTGTTCAGCGGCATCCAGTCCGCCCCGGTCCGCAGCGCGATTGTCTCCGCCTTTATCATCGTTCTCTCCATGACTATTTCCATGGCGGGTCTCACCAACATCATCAAGTACGGCTACGGCTACTGCGGCTATCTCGGCATCGCCGTTGTGGTGGTCCCCTTCCTGACCGTTGGCGCATACAAAAACCGCAAATACTGCAAGGAGCACGCCTTTGCCAATGCCGCAGTGGAGGAGACCGTGGAGGCGCCCGCCGTGTCCGCTCCTGTCCGCACCGGCGCCGTTGCCGCGGACTAAACCCATCTGAGTGAAATTTTCGAGGTGTATCATGCAAAAAGCTCTTTTTCCCGGATATAGCGTAGGCCCTGACGCCTACGAAGACATTGCAAATATCTGCCCGGCCTACGGCAAAACAGCGGCCATCATTGGCGGCAAGCACGCATTGTCCGCGGCGGAGGATAAAATTCGCAAAGCCGTGGAGAACTCCGGTATCGAGATCATCGGGACATTCTGGTACGGCGGCGAGGCATCTCGTGAGAATATGGAAATGCTCCGGCCGCAGGTGGCGGATGCCGATATGATCTTCGCCGTGGGCGGCGGCAAGGCCATTGACACCTGCAAGGTGCTGGCCCACGAGACCAACCGGCCCTTCTTCACCTTCCCCACCATCGCCTCCACCTGCGCCTCCTGCACCAGCCTTGGCATTGTGTATCATCCCGATGGCAGCCTGCGGGAATACTCCTTCTCTAAAATTCCCCCCGACCATATCTTCATCGACACGGAGATCATCGCCAATGCCCCGGTACGCTATCTCTGGGCCGGTATGGGCGACACTATGGCCAAGCACTATGAGTGCACCATTTCCTGCCGGAACGATGTGCCCGCCCATTCCGATGCAATGGGCATTGCCCTGAGCTCCATGTGCGCCGAGCCTATCGTCCGCTGGGGCGAGCAGGCCATGGCGGACTGCGAGGCCCACCGCGTCACGCCGGAACTGACGGAGATCATTGAGGCCATCATCATTTCCACCGGCTTTGTCTCCAATTTTGTTCAGGTGGATTACACCACCGGCATGGCCCACGCCATGTACAACGGCTTCACGGTGCTGCCCTCCACGGAGGAGAACCATCACCTCCACGGCGAGGTGGTTTCCTATGGCATACTGGTTATGCTGACGGTGGATAAGCAGTATGCAGAGCGGGACAAGCTGATGGCGTTCAGCAAGTCCATCGGCCTGCCGACCCGTCTGGCGGATATCCACGCCCGGCCCGAGGATTTGAAGGCCGTGACGGATAAGGCACTGGCGGGCATTGATGTCCGGGTGTGGCCGTATCCCGTGGACCGGCAGATGCTCATTGACGGTGTGATGGAGCTGGAGCAGGCACAGGCTTGAGTGCATTTTCTGCAAAAATTAAAAAGGACAGGCATCCTTTAGGATGCCTGTCCTTTTTTTAGTAAAAGCCGTTTCAGCCGAGGCGAGTAGAGACCTTCGGCAAAAAGCCCTTGTGGGCATTTTCGGCGGTATCATCGGCTTCGTCATAAGCGTCATAGGGGGCGGCGGGGTCATGCACCCGCTTCCCGAAGGGGGAGCAGAGCTTGTCCCTGTGGGCAAAGGCAAAGGCAAAATCGTCTGTCCAGCCGGTGTGGCCCGTGATGAACAGGGGATGCAGCCCCCGTTCCCGGAGCTTTGTCTCCAGCGCCGCCAGTGAGCGGACAGCTAACTTGTTGTCCTCCGCCAGCGCGGCGATGAAGCTGTAGCCGCCATCGGCCCCCAGCCAGATGGTGTCCCCGGTAAAGAGGTATTTATCGTCAATGAGGTAGACGATGTGTCCCCATGTATGGCCGGGAACGAGGAAGCATTCGATTTTGATGCTGTCAATGTTCAGAATTTGCCCGTCCCGCAGCAGCGTTTTCGGATTGAGAATCGTTACCTGCGGCAGCTTGTAGAGGTGATAGATGACTCTGCGGCGCACCTCGCCGGTGAGATACCGGTTCTCGATTTCCCCCACATACAGCCGGGCGTCCCGGAACAGTCCCGGACTGTCCGCCTCCACAGCGCCAACATGGTCGGTATCCTGATGGGTGATGAGAATATTGCGGATGCTCTTGGGGTCGATACCCAGCCAGCTCATTTTTTCCGCCAGCCGGTCATAGTTGTATCCGGCGTCGATCATAATAGTGGTTCCGTCCTTGCGGTAGAAGAAGATATTGGCCACCCACTCCCGGACGCAGGCCACGTGCTCATCGATCCAGCCGGTGTTCATCGGCTTGAAGATCTCCTTGCCCCGGTACATCCGGCTCATTTCCCGCCGCTGAAATTCCGTTGCCTTTTTCGACATGGTTCATACCTCCGATTTGATACATTCCGCGTAGGTCAAGGGGAATGATGCCGGAAGCACCCGGCTTGTTCGGACGCGCCAGCCGCACTGCCGCAAAAATGCCAGATATTCCTCGCAGGTCCATCTGCTGCGAAGCGGAAAACCGGACAGCCGCATGAAAAAGGATTGAACCTGCCCCCACAGTGTATTGTCCCCATGGGTGAAAGTGGGGGCAATGAGCAGCCCATCGTCCTTCAGCACGCGGTAGGCCTCGGCCAGCGCTTTTTCCGGCTGGGGAACGATGTGCAGCGCGTTGGATACGATAGCCACATCAAAGGAGTGGTCCGCGTATGGGAGATGAAACATATCCTGCACGGAGAAGTGGAGCTTGGAGGAGCGGTTTGCTTCCTTGGCCAGATGAATCATTTCCTCCGAGGCGTCCGTTGCCTCGATTTGCTCCGCGGCGTTTATGATGTGACTTGCGATAAGCCCCGTGCCGGTGGCCAGCTCCAGCACGGTTTTGTGCCGGACAGCGGGGCAGATCAGCTCATACATCTGCTGATAGGCGGCCATGTCCCGGCGCAGAAAGCGGTCATAGTGCGCCGCGTGCTTGTCCCAAAAATCTGAGGGCTGCTTCATCCTGTTCACCCGCTTCCTTTGTCAGTGCTGCCTGCCGCAGACAAACTATACAGTTAGCATACTCTAACTCTTGCGCATAAAAAACTCAGCAGACTGCTGTTTGCCTGTATGATAGCACGCGATGCGGCGGAATACAACCGCAATCCGAAGAAATTCCGGGAGAATTTCAAAAAAGGTGATATACAAAAAACAACACGGCCCCGCCTCCGAAAACGGAGGCGGGGCCGTGAAGGAATCATCCGAAGTTCCAGTCGGAAAGGGGCGCATTGTAATGGTAATCGTCCGGCGGCCATTCGAGCGTACCGTCCTCTGCCAGCACATAGGTGCCGGAGATGGCTTCGCAGATGAGCTGCCGGCCGAATTGGTCCGTGATAAGCACGGCCTCTGAAAAAATATCGCCCGGGGTGCAGGGAACGTAGGATTTCGGCGTGCAGTAGAAGGTATAGCCCTCAAAGCCGTGAAAGCTGTCAGGCTGTGCGTCCAGCTCCTCCGCCCATGCAATAAGCTGCCGGTTTTTGAACAGCCCCAGCTTCACGCTGGCGGGAGAAGCGGTTTCCGGCAAAACGCTGTCATCGTACTGTATGACCTCGGCGGCGAAATCGGTAGGGAGAAGGGTCAGCACGCCGTTTTCATAGGAGGCTTTGCCCTGAAGATCACTGTCAACAATGTTGGCGTCCATGGACATGGAATTGGTGTAGAGATAGGAGTAGGTGTCCAGCAATTGTGTCTGCTGGGTACCGTCCGGATAGACGAACAGGGCGGAAAGAGAGATGCTGTCCGTCAGGTGGATAGACACCGTAGCAGAAAAGCGCCGGTCGGTGCTCTCCACCGCTCTGCCGACCATGCTGCTGGTCTCTGTCCCGTTTTCCGCGATAAACTCCACGGACAGCCCCTCCACATAGGTCCGGGGCACGGCGTAGACGGAAAATGTCACGGTGTTGGCGGCAAGGTTGGAGGCTGCGATCTCCGAGCCGTAGTCGGCGGCCAGACTGTTCTGCGCCTTCAGAATGGTCTCTACCCGATTGGAAATACTGTCGATCTGATCGGTCACATCATGCACAGCGTATTGCAGGCCGTTATATTGCTGCTTTATTTCGTCCAGCCGGTGAGAGAGATTATTACCCGCCACAAGCAGAAGCAGAACGAGGAGGACCCAAGGCCACCTCCGTCTCCGCACGGGCTTGGCCTCCCGGTACCGGGCCACAATTTCCTCCACCATTTTCAGCTGCATGTCCGTCAGCTCGCCGCTCTCTCCGGCGGGCGGCTCCGCGGCGTCCTCTACCCCCAGCAGCCAGCCCACCGTCACGCCGAACCGGCGGCTGAGGGCCACCAGCTTGTCGATTTCCGGCAGGGCGGAATCGGATTCCCATTTATAAATAGACTGCCGGGAAACGCCCAGCTCCGCGCCCAGCGCCTCCTGTGACAGCTCCAGCTCCTTCCGCTTCTGGGCGATGCGTTGGCCCGTTGTCATAAGCGATCAGCTCCTTTCATGGCAGCAGTATCGCAGAATTGGCCGCAAAACGCCACCAACCCAACGGCGAAAACTGTAAACCACAGGTTTACATGGAGCCTTACAGCTTCTTTTCGTAGAGATTCAAGGGGCGATGGGTGTAGCCCATGAAGAAGGTATCCACCACATCGGCCAGATGATAGCCGATGGCGGGGTAGAGGTGGTTGGAGACCTCGTTTTCTGTGCCGGTGTCAAAGCGCATAACGGTCTTGCCCTGCTTGCGGGCGCTGTCCTCGGCAAAGGCGATCATCTGCCGGGCAAGGCCCTGCCCCGCCCGCTTGGGGTCGATGGTCAGGGTGTGAATGACCGCCACCTCGCTGTCCTCCGCCGGAATGGTCCAGCGGCCCTTGGCGTATTCCGGGAGCTGCCAGTCATTAAAGTTCATGCTGCCCCAGACCGTACCGTCCTCGTCTGTGCCGACGTACAGCGTACCCGCCGCTAAAATGCCCTTGGCGGTGTCCAGCGTGGGATAGGCACCCCGCTGCCAGCCGGTGTAGTGCAGCCCCGTGGCGTCCTCGTGGTCTAAAATGGCCTCATAAATGGCGGCAATGGCGGGGAGATCCCGCTCACTGGCAAGGCGAATCATAAAAAGCGCTCCTTTCAGAGTTATGTTTTTTAAAACAGGCGCACGATTTCGTGCGCCTGTGCGGTTATTCGGATGCTTCGGAATCGGTGTCCGGCTTCGGCTCGGCGGGCTTGTCACCCTCCGCTTCCGGCTGGGTGGCGTTGTCTGCACTGTTGGCCTTCTTCTCAGGGCTGGGGGAAGCCTCCGGGGCCTCGATTTTCTCGGAGATCATGTGCACCTTTTTCGCGGCGGGCTCAATGACCTCCGGCTGAGAGGGGCGGAAGCCCTGCTCATGGGCCAGCGTGGAGGCATAGGCGTCCTCCACCGTGGAGGGGTCCCGGCCCTCGATAATGGCTACCATTTCGGCACCGGTGATGGTCTCCTTCTCCAGAAGATAGGCCACTACCTTGTCCATGTCGGCCCGGTTTTCCTTGATGATGCTCACGGCGTCGGCATAGCACTTGTCCAGAATGTCCTTCACCGCCTTATCCATGGCGGCGGCGGTATCCTGCGCACAGTCCAGACCGTAGCCGCCGTCAAGATACTGGCTGCGGCGGGAGGCCAGCGCCATCATGCCGAATTCATCGCTCATGCCGAACATGGCCACCATGTTCCGGGCAATGCCCGTGGCCTCCTGAATATCCTGCGAGGCGCCGTTGGTCATGGTGTTCAGCACTACTTCCTCGGCGGCACGACCGCCCATGGAGACCGCGATCTTTGCCATCAGCTCGTCCCGGGTGCGAAGCTCCGTCTTATCCTCCTCCGGCATCAGCAGCGTGTAGCCCAGCGCCCCCTGCGTGTGGGGGACAATGGTGATCTTCTGCACCGGCTCGGTATTCTTCTGCTTGTAGGCCACCATGGCGTGACCCACCTCATGATAGGCCACCAGCTTTTTCTCAAATTCCGTCAGGACGCTGCCCTTTTTCTCCGTACCGGCAATGACCAACTCGAAGGCGGCCAGCAGGTCCTCCTGCGTGACCAGCTTGCGGCCCTTGCGGACAGCCCGGAGGGCTGCCTCGTTGACAAGGTTGGCAAGGTCGGCGCCCACGCAGCCGGCGGTGGCCAGCGCTACCTTCTTCAAGTTGACGTCCTCAGCCAGCTTGATGTTCCGGGTGTGGACCTGCAGCGTTGCAAGGCGGCCTGCCAGATTGGGCCGGTCGATGATGATGCGGCGGTCGAACCGGCCGGGCCGCAGCAGAGCCTGATCCAGCACCTCGGGCCGGTTGGTGGCAGCCAGCAGGATGATGCCCTTGGTGGGGTCAAAACCGTCCATCTCGGCCAAGAGCTGGTTCAGCGTCTGCTCCCGCTCGTCATTGCCGCCGAAGCGGCCGGAGTCACGGGATTTGCCGATGGTGTCGATCTCGTCGATAAACACGATGCAGGGAGCTACCTTGCTGGCCTCTTTAAAGAGGTCGCGGACACGGGAGGCGCCCACGCCCACGAACATCTCCACAAAGTCGGAGCCGGAGATGGAGAAAAACGGCACATTGGCTTCACCGGCCACAGCCTTGGCAAGCAATGTCTTACCGGTGCCCGGTGGGCCCACCAGCAGCGCGCCCTTGGGGAGCTTGGCTCCGATGTCGGTATACTTTTTGGGATTGTGGAGAAAGTCGATGATCTCCGTCAGGGATTCCTTGGCTTCGTCCTGTCCGGCCACATCGGCAAAGGTGACGCCGGTCTGTTTTTCCATGTAGACCTTGGCGTTGGCCTTGCCTACGCCGCCGATTCCGCCCATGCCGCCCATGCCCTTTTTGGACATGATTCGCATGATGAGGGAGAACATCAGCATGATGAACACAAAGGGCAGGATGAAATTGATGGCAAACACCAGCAACGGGCTCATCTGAGGCTCGTACTTGGTGTCATAATCCGTTTTTCCGGCCTCGTGCATCCGCTCCACCAGCGTGTCATTGCTCTCCATTTTCACTGTAAAGAGCCGCAGCGCCGCCGTTTGCGTCTTTCCGTCAGAATCCGTATAGGTATAGACGGTCTTTCCATCCTTATCCGTGGATTTTGTGTAGGCCGTACCGTCCTCGTCCGTATAGACGTAGCCATCCGCCGGGGTGATATACAAAAGGCCCTCGGAGGAATCCACGGTGACGTCCTCCACCTGCCGCGCCTCCGTCATGGCGACAAAGTCGCTGTATTTGATATTGATGCTGGAAGCCTGCTTTCCGGCGGTGCCCATGTAGCTGTTGGTGCAGTAGAAGACCACCGTCAGCGCCAGCGCCCACGCCACCAGCTTTGCCGCTCCGGCAAGATTGCTGTTGCGTCCGCGGCGGTTTTTGTTATTTTTATCGTTCTGATCCATGAGGAGCTCCTTTCGAGTATGTACCACACAACAGTATAGCACAAAGCCCCGGCAATCACAAGGACAAGCCGCCGCCAAATGATGAAGTTTCTGTAAATTTGCCCCGAAAACAGGTATTGCATTCTGAGCGCCGCTGTGATATACTCTCCCCCGACAGGTGCCATCTCCCTGTCCAAGCGCCTTGACCGGGCGTTCGTTCGGGCCTCAGGATAGAGGCTCCGTTCTCTAAACAAAAAAATGGAGGTTTTTTTATGTCCAAATGGTCTTCCCGGCAGCTTGCAACCGCTGCCATCATCGCCGCGCTGTATACGGTGATGAGCCTGATGTCCTCTGTGTTCGGACTGACATACGGTGCGATTCAGTGCCGCTTTTCCGAGGCGCTGACGGTCCTGCCGTTCTTTTTGCCGGAGGCGATCCCGGGCCTGTTTGTAGGGTGCCTTGTCACGAACCTCATGAGCACGGTGGGGCCGCTGGATATCATCCTCGGCTCCATGGCAACGCTCTTGGCCGCACTGTGGACAGCGAAGATGCCGAACAAATGGCTGGCGCCCCTGCCACCGGTCATCTGCAACGCTGTGATCATCGGCGCTATGATCGCGTGGTACGAGGCGGGCTTCGGGCCCGGCTTTGGCGCTGCCTTTGCCTATAACGCCGTGACAGTCGGCATCGGCGAGGCCATCGCGTGCTACGTGCTGGGAATGCTGCTGCTGGCTATTCTGCCCCGTGTTCCCGCGCTGCGGGGGCGGCTGACCGTCCGGGGCTGAAAGGCTGTTGGTGTGCGGAAAATGAAAAAGGAAAGTCCATGCGGTAAAACCGCATGGACCTTCTTTTTTTGTACGCAAGGGTTTAGCCGTTTTCAAAGGTCAGCCGCATCTGATACCACACCGCGCCGCCGTGAACGGAGCCGGAAACGCCCTCATTCACAAAGCCCAGCTTGGCGTAATAGTGCAGCAGGTGCTCCTTGCAGGTCAGCACCAGCCCCCGGCGGCCCTGCGCCCGGGCGTCCGCAATGGCGCGGCGCAGCAGCGTCTCCGCAATGCCCTGCCGCCGGCAGGCGGGGAGCGTGTTCACACCGAAGATCATCTGCCACGCGCCGCTCTCATCGTGCAGCGCCGCCTGCGCGTACAGTTCATCGGTGAGGTCTGCCTGATTTGTCACCATTCCGTCCACAAAGCCTGCCAGTTTTTCTCCATCCCACATGAGCCAGAAGTGGCTGCCGTAATGGCGCAGCCGGTCCGTCAGCTCCGTTTCTGTGGCAGCCTCCGCCGCGGGGAAGCACGCCGTCTCCACAGCCGCCACGGCCTTTGCGTCATTTACGCTTCCAAGTTTGATTTCCATGGTTATCCTTTCTTTTTTCGGGGCTTCGGCAGCGGCGTGACACGCTCCAGCACCGCCAGTACCGCCGTAGCCCGCTCTGTATCGTCCATATCCAGAATATAGTGCTCCTTGGAGCCGGAGTAGGGGACGCCGGTGGGAGCGCTTTTCATCAAATCGGCCAGTTCCGGCAGCCTTTTGACAAATACCGTGTTGTCGCAGACCAGCAGCACCGGCCGGTCATTGAGATAGACCATGTATTCGCCGAACATTTTCCGACAGCGGGCGGCCTCCGGCTCCGGCAGCCGCTCCAGCACATAATCAAGGTAGTCCTTCGTGGTCGCCATATCCGCCTCACAGCTCCAGCGCCAACTGACCGTCATCGCTGTCCGGGGCCTTCAGGCCAAATTCACTGGGCAAAAAGCGGGGGCACACATTTTCCGAGGTGCAGATAACGGAGGCCGCCAGTCGGGCGCCGATGGTGCAGGACTCCGCCAGCGTCTTGCCGTAGGTCAGCCCCATGGTGACACCGGCGAAGAAGGCGTCTCCCGCGCCGGTGGTGTCCTTCACATCCACCCGCTTTGCGGGGCACCAGCCGCGCTCCCCGTCCAGTGTGGCGTAAACAGCCCCCTGCTCGCCCATGGTCACCACTATGCCCGGCAGCGCCGCCGCCTGAACGTGGTGGGCCAGAACAGTCTCCAGCTCTGCGGGCGTTTTGCCCTCGTAATCCTCGGAAAACAGAATACCCGCCTCCTGCTGGTTGCACACAAAGCAGGCGCAGGAGCGCAGAAAGTCCCGCCGTTCCACGGCAATGCTCATGTTGGAGACCACGGCAAACACCGGCTTATGGTATTTTTCCGCAAAGGCAAAGACCCGCTTCACGATTTCTTTATCCATGTCAATCTCCAGCGCGATGCTGTCGGCGTCCCGGAAGATTTCATCCCCCTGTTCCTCTAAAATATCCAGAATCGGGGAGAGGTCGGGGCGCTTGGAAATGGACGCGGCCACATCGCCGCCGTTATCGAATACCGCCAGCCAGGTTCCCATTCCGTCCGGTACGGTGCGGATATAGTCGGTGTTGACCTTGTGAGCTCTCAGCTTGCGGACAACGTCCGCCCCGGTGCCGGTATCGTCCACGAGACTGACAAAGGTGGGGCGTAGCTCCACGTTGGCAATGTCCTCCGCCAGATTGCGGCTGACGCCGCCGTGGACCACCTCCACCCGGCCGGAGTTCCGTCCGCCGGGGATATAGAGATCGGAGGGATACCCCTTGATGTCCACAAAAACCGCGCCTAAAACCACAATACCCATGCTCTGCTCTCCTAAAATACAAAATGTGTCCACATTCTACCATGGCACACCGAAAAAGTCCAGAGGGCAAAGGGAATTGCCAAGCCCGGCCGGACATGGTACAATGCGGGTATCAACCGAAGGGCGCTCTGCGCCGGCGGAACGGAAAGAGGAGTGACGATGGATACAGCGATTCGCCTGACCCAGATGACCGCAGCCTCCGGCTGCGCCGCCAAGCTGGGACCGGGGACCTTATCGGATATTCTCAAGGGCCTGCCGAACGGCAGCGACCCTAATTTGCTGGTGGGCTTCGACACCAATGACGATGCCTGTGTGTACCGCATTACCGATAAGATCGCGGCCATTCATACCGTGGATTTCTTTACGCCCATTGTGGATGATCCCTTCTGGTTCGGACAGATCGCCGCCGCCAACGCCCTCAGCGATGTGTACGCCATGGGCGGACGACCTGCTGTGGCCATGAACCTTTTGTGCGTGCCCTGCTCGCTGCCGCAGGAGGTTATCCGCCGCATTTTGGAGGGCGGACACCAGAAGGCGGTGGAGGCGGGCTGCGTCATTGCCGGGGGCCACACGATTCAAGACCATGAGCCGAAATACGGCCTCTGCGTCACCGGGTATGTCCATCCAGACAGGGTGCTGCGGAACGTGGGCGCGCAGCCGGGGGACGCGCTGATTCTTACAAAGCCCATCGGCACCGGCGTGCTGACTGCCGCCGCCAAAGGAGATTTGGTGACGCCGGAGCAGTATGAGCTGCTGCTGCACTCCATGGCCACGCTGAATGCGGCAGCGGCGGAGCGAATTACCGCCTGCCCGCATATCCACGCCTGCACGGACGTCACCGGCTTCGGCCTTCTGGGTCACAGCGACGAAATGGCACGGGGCAGCGGCGTGACAGTCCGGCTGTACAGCAGGAGAATCCCGCTGCTGCCGGGGGCGCTGAAACTGGCGGAAAGCGGCATACTGCCCGCCGGAGCCTATCGGAACATGGCGTATGTCCGGCCCCGGCTGTCCGTCGCGGATACGGTGCCGCAGGCGCTGGCGGACCTGATTGCGGACCCGCAGACCTCCGGCGGGCTGTTGGTCGCTCTGCCGGTGGAGGAGGCGGGGGCGCTGGCCCGGGATCTGCGCGCCTGCTGCCCGGAGAGCGCCGTGATCGGCACGGTGCTGCCAAAGCAGGACTATTCTGTAGAGATCGTTTAAAAAACAGCGCCTCGCGGATGACCGTGGGGCGTTGTTTTTTCTTGTGTATCACGAAGCGGCATGGTATACTGGGGTTGCAATACGATAAGTAAGGAGTGTGCGTAATGTCTCAGACAGTCGATGCAATGGGGAAGCAGTGCCCGATTCCCGTGGTCATGGCCCGGCAGGCCCTTCAGGGGATGCAGACGCCGGATACGCTGGTGGTTCTGGTGGACAATGAGGTGGCTGTTCAGAATCTTACAAAGCTGGCGGGGAGCTGCCATCTGCCGGTCCGGGCGGAAAAGCTGGGGGACAAGCGGTTTGAGGTCACTATGGACGTTGCCGCGCCGGTGACGCCGGAGCCGGACGCGGAGGTCTGCCTGCCGGATCAGCGGGGGGATACCGTCATCGCCGTTGGCTCCGACCGGATGGGCGACGGAGAGGAGGCGCTGGGGAAAACACTGCTGAAGGGCTTTTTATACGCGGTAAGTCAGCTTCCCTCTCTGCCGCAGACCATCCTTTTTTACAATACCGGTGCGCGCATCACCTGTTCCGGCTCCGACTCCCTGGAGGATTTGAAGTTCATGGAGGCGCAGGGAGTGGAGATTCTGACCTGCGGTACGTGCCTTGATTATTACAAGCTGAAAGAAACGCTGGCCGTGGGCGGCGTGACGAATATGTACGTCATTGCAGAAAAGCTCTCTGCCGCCGGAAAGGTCATCAAGCCGTGATCTATCTTGATAATGCCGCCACCACCCTTCATAAGCCCCGCCGGGTCATTGAGGCGGTGGCGGCGGCCATGGACTCCATGGGGAACTGCGCCCGGGGGACCCATGATGGGAGCCTCACCGCTGCCCGGACCATTTACGCCGCCCGGGAAAAGCTGGCGGCGCTGTTCCACTGCCCCCGGGCGGATCATGTGGCCTTTACCTGCAACTCCACAGAGGCGCTGAACATCGCCATCAATGGCCTGATAGGGCCAGGAGATCATGTGGTCTCAACGGATCTGGAGCATAACTCCGTCCTGCGGCCGCTGTACCGCCTTGAGGCGGAGCGGGGCGTGACGCTGGACTTTGTTCCAGCGGACCGGCAGGGCCGGATCAGCTATGACGAGCTTGCCCGGCGCGTCCGCCCCGGTACGCGGGCGGTGGTCTGCACCCACGCCTCCAATCTTACGGGGAACGCGCTGGATATTGCCCGTATCGGTGCCATCGCCCATGGCCGGGGGGCGCTGTTCATCGTGGACGCCTCCCAGAGCGCCGGCGTCCTGCCTATCGACATGGAGACCCAGCACATTGACGTTCTGTGCTTTACGGGGCACAAATCCCTGATGGGACCGCAGGGCACCGGCGGGCTGTGCGTCCGGGAGGGTGTTGCCATCCGTCCATGGAAGGTGGGGGGCACCGGCGTCCAGACCTACAGCCCCACCCAGCCGCCACAGATGCCGACAGTGCTGGAGGCCGGGACGCTGAACGGCCACGGCATTGCCGGACTTTCCGCCGCGCTGGATTTTCTTCGGGAGACCGGCATAGATACCATCCGCGCCCATGAGGACGCGCTGGCTCGCCGGTTTTATGAGGGGGTGTCCGGTATACCGGGCGTCACGGTCTACGGCGATTTTACCGGGCCGCGGACAGCGGTGGTTTCCCTGAATATCCGGGACCTTGATTCCAGCGAGGTGTCGGATACGCTCTCCGAGGTCTACGGTATCGCCACCCGGCCCGGCGCCCACTGCGCCCCTCGGCTCCACCGGGCGTTGGGGACGGAGACACAGGGCGCGGTGCGCTTCAGCTTCGGTTGGTTCAATACAGCAGAAGAAACGGACGCGGCCATCCGGGCTGTCAGGGAGATAGCGAGATGAGAGAGCGGATATTCTGGCTGGTGGTGACGTTCCACACCACAGCGGCGGCCATGGCCATGGAGGCTCTGTGCAAGGAGCAGAGCCTTCCCGGCCGTCTGATTCCCACGCCCCGGGAGCTTACCGCGGACTGCGGCATGGCGTGGCGGGCGCCGCCGGAAACGGAGAAATCGCTGCGGGCCTTGGCGGCGGCGCGGCAGCTTGACTGCGCGGAATGGCGGAGGCTATTGCTTTGAGTTTGCTGTGCGATTTTACTGCATTATAAAACGTCCCCTGACACGGTATTCGTGTCAAGGGACGTTTGAGACTGTCGATAAAGTAGTAAATTCTCCGCGATGGTAAGGAAGGGTGTGCGCGGGAAACCCAAGAGGGGTGTCCCGCGCCATTAAAAT
>ENA-UONQ01001545-UONQ01001545.1-human-gut-metagenome-genome-assembly--contig:-CS26-NODE-1545-length-19389-cov-5.190649_pt1 | contig 19389 bp, 17 predicted proteins | sample MGYA00242460_ERZ724007 | MGnify/ENA metagenome assembly ERZ724007
GGCCGCCCGCCGCAAACAGGCCTACCATCAGCAGCATCCCCATTACCTTAAGGGAGGGCACCACAAAGCTGGGAATCATCAAAAGTCCCGCGCAGACCGTGCTGAACAGGGAAAAGTGGAAAATGATGACCGGCGCGCTGGTAAAGCGCTTTGTGTAGGACAGCAGCGTATAGGCAAGGCCCGCCACCATGGCTGCACCCAACGCGGAAAACAGCGGCAGAGGATTGGAATCAAAGGAGGGCTGCATGGAAATATACGCACCCACAAGGCAAAGGCCGATGGCGCAGACCTGCACCTTTGAGATCTTCTCCTTTAAAATCGGCCCGGCAAACAGGGTCACAAACACCGGCGACGCCCGGTTCAGCATGGCAACGTCCGCCTGCCGCGCATGGCCGGTGGCGTAAAAGAACAGCACAATGCCGAGAAAGCCGAAAAAGGACCGTCCCCACAGGGCCAGACCACCCTTTTTGATTTCGGGAATCAAATCCAGCTTTTCTCTATAGACCGTGATGGCCGCGATGATCATACTGACCAAATTGCGGAAAAAGACCTGCTCAAAGGTCCCTACCTCCGTGGAGCTCATTTTGACAAATACCTGCATAATGGAAAAGGACAGCGCTGACAGCAGCATCAGCGTGACCGCTCTTGTTTTGCTTCCGCTCATATTGAAACCTCCGTTTTTTCCGGCGGAATTAGCCTCCCGCGGCCTTTTCCGCCATATCGCTTCTGCGCGCAAAGGATAGGCGGTTTGACCCGCCTATCCTTTCGCCGTATCATCTGAATATCAATAGTCGCCGTTGTAGCTGGTACCGTGAGGCGTTGTCCAGCTGTAGTCACCCAGCTTTTCGGCCTTGGTCTCCTCGCCATTGGCCACGCGGAGAATCAGGTCATACAGTTCGCGGCCGCTCTCCTGCAGGGTCTTTTCACCGTAAAGCATGGGCTTTGCGGAGTAGTCGATCATATCCTCCAGCATCGTAGCGGTGGTGGGATTGCCGGTGATCTTGATGGTGGTCATGCAGGCGTTGCCGATGGGGTTGCCGCGGCCCGTGGTGAACAGGCAGATGTGGCAGCCGCTCATGGCCAGCGTGGTAGACGCATAGGCGTCATTGGCGCCCTGTGCCTGATTGATGCCCCAGTTGCCGGGACCGGGAACGGGATCGCCGCAGTCCAGAATACCGAGAATACGGCCGTGGCCCTGGGTCTTGAAGCTACCGAGGTTCTTCTCGGTCATGGTGGTGAGGCCGCCGGCCTTGTTGCCGGGGGTGGGATTCACCTGAGAGAGACCCTTGCCGCCTCTGCGGGTGCAGTCCTCATTGAAGAAGTCACCGATCTCCATCAGGCGCATACCGATCTCGTAAGAGCCGGCATTGGTGGGATAGCCGCCGCGGCCGCAGATCTGCACAGCCTTACCGCCGATGGCCAGATGCATATCAATGGCCTCGCCCACGGCGGGGTTGGCAGACAGGCCGCTGGTCCAGTCGGAGCCGCCGTTGTAGCCGCTGATGATGAGGCCGCTGGTGGGACAGGGCTCCCGCTTCTGAGCCGCAGCCTGCTCCTTCAGCTCGTTGACAGCCTTGATACCGTCGGCAATGGCCTTCGTCACGCCGCCGTCGGACTGGATGCTGATGTTCACCACGGGGCGGCCGGTCTTACGGATGGCCTCGGCCACCTCCTCGGGATTCGTCTGCTGGCAGCCCAGAGACAGCAGCACCACGCCGAAGGTGTTGGGATGGGTACCGGCAGTGATGAAGCCCTTCAGGGTACGGGCAAAACGGTCAGGGAACTCGCCGCAGGCGGCGTCCACAAAAGTGGCGGGCACATTGCAGGCATTGCTGATGCGCTGTGCGGCGTTATTGGAGCACTGCACCAGAGAAATCACCAGCACCTGATTGCGGATGCCGAAGGAACCGTCGGCACGCTTGTAGCCCATAATGGTCTCGGGGAGATGAAGCTCCTCCTTGGTATAAATGCGCGGATCGGTATAATCCAGCGCATCGGGTGCCATGGAACGGTAATAGGCCCGCTGCTTCTGGTTGATCTCCTCGAAGTCATCATACACGTTGTTCTCGTGGACCCAGTTGCCCTTTTTGATGTCCTGCGTGGCAACGCCGATATGCACACCGTACTTGATGATCTCATCGCCCTTGGCAATGTCCGTGCGGGCGATCTTATGGCCCTCCTTGATGAACTGGTTGGCAACGATCTCCTCGCCGCCTACCATGGTGGCCTCACCGGCCTCAATGGGCTCCACTGCTACCGCCACATTGTCATGGGGCTCGATCAGCATGGATTTTTTCAGGATACTCATTCCTAATTCTCCTTAACTTTTCTCACAATTTCTCAAAATAAATTTACGCTCAGGCAAAGGCCTTAGCCATACGCTCCATCACTTCTCGGATGATAGAGCGGGGCGCCGCCAGATTGATACGTTGGAAGCCTGCACCTTCCTGTCCGAACATCGTGCCGCCATCCAGCGCCACACCGGCTTCCTCGATCATCCGCCGGTCCAGCTTTTCGGCGTCCGGCTCTAAAGCATGGAGGTCCATCCACAAAAGGTAGGTGCCCTCCAGCGGTGCGATCCAGACCTTGCCGCCCCATGTCTTTTCCGCAAAGGAACGGACAAACGCCTCATTTCCCTGAATATAGGCAAGACATTCCTTCAGCCATTCCTCGCCGTGCTCCCACGCGGCCTTGGCAGCCACGGGGGCAAAGAACGTGGGATTGGCCCGGCAATAGCGGTTGAACATGGCATCAAACCGCTGGCGGTGCGTCTCGTCCGGAATCATAATGCAGGAAAAGGACAGTCCCGCAAGATTGAACGTCTTGGAGGGGGCATGGCACACGGCGCAGTTTTTGGCATACGCCTCGCCCAGAGAGGCAAACACCGTGTGGTGATGGCCGGGGAAGATCAGATCGCTGTGAATTTCATCAGCAATGACGAAAACATTGTGCTTCAGACAGATGTCGCCCATCCGCTGCAGCTCCTCCCGCGTGTAGACGCGGCCCACGGGGTTATGAGGATTGCTGAGGACAAAGGCCCGGCACATGGGGTCGGCGGCCTTGCGCTCGAAATCCGCAAAGTCGATCTCATACCGCCCATCCCGCAGGACCAGCGGACTGCTGATGACCTGCCGCTTCTGTGTGCGGATGGAATTTCCGAAGGGGTAATAAACCGGCTCCTGAATGAGCACACCGTCCCCCTCCTCGGTCTCGGCCTGAATTAACAGGTTGATGGCGGTAACAACGCCCGGAGTATAACGGAACCAGTCGGACTTGGCCTCCCAGTGGTTCCGGCGGCGCTGCCATGCAAGGTATGCTTCGATCACATCTTCGCCGACGCGGGTATAGCCGTACATCCCGTTTTTCGCGGCCTCAATGACCGCCTCCTGCACGGCGGGGACCGTTTTGAAGTCCATATCTGCGATCCATGCCGGCAGCACATCGCTTCTTCCGAACTGGCTTTCCAGCGCAGCAGGGTCCCATTTGCTCTGATGCCACGGCAGGCGACCTTCAAAGGAATCGAAATCGAACATAATCTCTCTCCTTTTCAGCTTTTCTTCATTCCGATGCGGGAACGGTCCTTACAGACCGTTGATCTCCCGCACGAAATGGCACTTGACGAAATGGCCCGGCTCTACCTCCTCCAGTGCCGGTTCCTGATTGAAGCATTCCGGCTTGGCGTAGATGCAGCGGGGCGCGAAGCGGCAGGACTTGGTCACGTTGATGGGAGAGGTGATCTCACCCTTCAAAATGATCTGTTTGTCCGGCGCGTTATACTTAGGCAGCGGGATAGCGGAGATCAGCGCCTTGGTATAGGGGTGATACTGATGGGCGAAAATCTCGCTGGAGCCAGCCTTCTCCACCATCTGGCCCAAATACATAACCGTGATGTCATCGGAAATGTGCTTCACAACGGACAGGTTATGGGTGATAAACAGATAGGTAAGGTTCCGCTCCTTCTGAAGTTCCATCATCAGGTTCAGAATCTGAGCCTGAATAGAAACATCCAGTGCGGAGACCGGCTCATCGCACACCACCAGCTTCGGGTCCAGAATCAGCGCCCGGGCAATGCCGACACGCTGACGGCGGCCGCCGTCCAGCTCGTGGGGGTACAGGGAGTACGTCCGCTCCGCAAGGCCCACAACATCCATGATCTCATGAACCTTTTTCTCCCGCTCCGCCTTTGAATTGCAGAGCTTATAGATTTTCAGGGGCTCGGCGATGATGTCGCCGATGGACATACGGGGATTCAGGGATGCGTAGGGGTCCTGAAAGATGATCTGCATATCCTTACGCAGTTCCTTCAGCTTTGCATTGCTGACATCGGAAATATCCTCGCCCTGAAACACGATACGGCCCTCTGTCCGCTCGTGCAGATGCAAAATCACACGGCCCAGCGTGGACTTGCCGCAGCCGGACTCGCCCACGATACCCAGCGTTTTACCGGCGTCCACAGTGAAGGTCACACCATCCACCGCGTGAAGGGTGCCCTTCTTCGTGGCAAAATATTTTTTCAGGTCTTCAACTCTTAGAATTTCAGCCATTGTCAAACCTCCGTATCACTGAAGCGGTTGCAGCGAACCATGTGGGTGTCGGAAATCTTGACCGGCTTGATGTCGCCGCTTCTGCACGCCTCGGTCGCATAGGGGCATCTGGGATTGAACTTGCAGCCCTCCGGCAGATTGGAGGGATCGGGCACGGAGCCCTGAATGACCTTCAATGTCGCGGCATCGTTCTCAATATCCGGCAGAGAGTCGAACAGGCCGATGGTATAGGGATGGCGCTTATCCGTATAGATGTCCTTCAGGGTACCGGACTCAATGATCTCACCCGCGTACACCACAGCCACCTTGTCGCAGATCTTTGCTACAACGCCCAGATCGTGAGTGATGAGAACCAGAGAGGTGTTATACTCCTTCTTCAGGTTCCTCATCAGCTCCAGCACCTGCGCCTGAATGGTCACGTCCAGAGCCGTGGTAGGCTCGTCCGCGATCAGCAGCTCAGGGCTGCAGGCCAGCGCGATGGCGATCATCACGCGCTGCTTCATGCCGCCGGAGAACTGGTGGGGATAGTCATCGCACCGGCTGCCGGGGATACCCACCTGCTCCAGCATCTCCTTGGCCCGCTCCCGGGCCTCGGCCTTGGAAATTTTGTTGTGCAGCAGCACCACCTCGGCGATCTGCGCGCCGACGGTCATCACGTAGTTCAGAGAGGTCATGGGGTCCTGGAAAATCATGGAGATCTTGCCGCCGCGAATCTCCCGCATCTGCTTTTCCGGCAGCTTCAGAAGGTCCTGATCCTCAAATAGAATGGAGCCGCCCACGATCTCTCCCGGGGGATCGGGCACAAGGCCCATGATACCAAGGGCGGTGGTGGTCTTACCGGCGCCGGTCTCGCCCACGAGGCCGATACTCTCGCCCCGCTCCAGCGTGAAGGACACGCCGTTGACCGCACGAACAGTCTCCTCGTCCGTCACATAGCGAATTTGGAGGTCGGAAACCTCTAATATTTTATCAGACATAGACGTTCCTCCTCCCTTACTTCTTCAGTCTGGGATCCAGGCAATCCCGCAGACCGTCGCCCACCACGTTGAGGGCATACACCACTACCATGATAGCAAGGCCGGGAATAACCGTCAAGTATGCCTGTGTACGGATGTACTTCCGTCCAGCGGAAAGCATGGCGCCCCACTCAGGCATGGGAGCCTGAATGCCGAAGCCAAGGAAGCTCAGAGCAGAAGCGGAAATGATGGCACCGGCCATAGCCAGCGTGGCCTGCACGATCAGCGCGGAAATGGAGTTAGGCAGAATGTGGTGCAGAATGATGCGGGTGTTGCTGGCGCCGATGGCTCGGGCCGCCTCCACGAACTCCTGCTCGCGGGTAGCCAGCACCGAGGCACAGACCACACGGGCGAATTTCGGCGTGGACGATAGCCCCACGGCCAGCATCAGGTTAAAGAGGCTGGAGCCCAGCGCGGACACGATGCACATAGCCAGCAGCATCTGAGGAATGGCCATGAACAGATCCATGCAGCGCATGATGATGTTATCCAGCTTGGGATAATATGCGGTGATCACGCCGAGGAAGCCGCCGGTGAGCACGGAAATACCAACGGCAAGGAAGCCGATGGACAGGGAATACCGGCTGCCGTAGATCAGGCGGCTCAGCACGTCACGGCCCAGATTGTCCGTACCGAAGGGATACTGGGCACAGGGGCCGATCATGGCGCGGCTGGCATCCTGATCGTCATACCAATAGGGTGCGATCTACTTTGCGAAGATAGCCACTAAAATGAAGATAATCAGGACGATCAGGCCCACAATGGCCTGCTTGTTCTTTTTAAAGCGTCTCCAAATCTCGGAGAGCATGGTATGCTTTTTCATGCGGTCTTCTGCTCTCCTTTCTTCTTGGCGCGGGCGGAGCCGCCCTTGGAGCTTTCGTACATGGTCTTCATACGGGGGTCGATGAACGTGTAAATAATATCCACGATCAGGTTCAAAATTGCGGACACAAACGCGATAAGCAGCACACAGCCCTGCACGGCGGCGTAGTCACGGGCGTTCATGGAGTCCACCAGATACTTGCCGACACCGGCAATGGAGAAAATGACCTCCGTAACGATGGAACCTGCCAGCAGAACGCCCAACTGGAGGCCAATGACCGTGACAATGGGAATCATGGCATTGCGCAGCGCATGGCGAATCACCACGGCCCAGTAGGTCTGGCCCTTGGCCTTGGCGGTACGGATGTAATCCTGCCGCATGACCTCCAACATGGAGCTGCGGGTGGTACGCATGATGGTTGCGGAGGAGTTCACGCCCAGTGCGATGACCGGCATGATCATCTGCTTCCAAGAGCTGCCGTAGCCGGAGGCAGGCAGCCAGCCCAGCCAGACGGAGAACACCAGAATCAGCATCAAGCCCTGCCAGAACATAGGCATGGAAATGCCAAACAGGGCGCAGCCTGTTGAAAGGGAGTCCCAGAGTGTATTCTGCTTCAGTGCCGAGATAATTCCAAAGAATATACTCAGTATGATACCGAGCACAATACTCCACGCGGAGATGTTGAAGGTCACCTTGAAGCGGACCAGAAGCTCATTGAGCACAGGGGTACGGGAACGGTAGGAAAGGCCAAGATTGCCTTTCAGCAGGCCGCCTAACGTCCGGCCAAGACGCTCCTAGTAGGTACCGTTGATACCCATTTCCACGCGGTAGGCTTCCACAGCCTCGGGCGTGGCGTTGTCACCCAGCGCCAGATAGGCCGGGTCACCGGGAGAGAAGTACAGAATCGTAAAAACGATGATCGTGACTCCGATCAGGACGGGGATGATCCAGAGGAGCCGTTTAACGATGTATTTCAGCATAGTTACTCATATCTCCTATTCCCACCTGAAACTACAAAATTTCTTGCAAAAAATGCCATTTTTCGCAGTTTTAAGGTATAAAAAAGGAGGGGTGAATATACAAGGCGCAATTCACCCCTCCACGTTCGCTGTCAGGCGTCAGCCTGCAAAGAGATTATTCAAAGTAGCAGTACTTCAGCAGAGGAGACTGGAAAGCACCATTGCGGAAGCCCTTCACGGCAGCACTCAGGCAGTGGATATCCTCCTGCTGATAGATGGGGACGATGATGCACTCATCAAGGACCTTCTTCTGAATGGCGGCGTTCATCTCGCTGCGCTTGGCGGTGTCGACCTCCTGAGCGGCGGCATCGATCATAGCGTCCATCTCGGGATCGCTGTAGCCGAAGATGTTGTTGGGTGCATCGGTGTAGAAGAAGCGGTTGGCAAAGTCGATATCGCCGTTGGTGGGAGCAATGCCCCAAGTGTAGATATCGAAGTTGTGCTCTACCTTCAGAGCCTGTGCGTTGGTAGCAGCGTCCAGAGCAACGATCTCAACGTTGATACCGATCTGGGACAGGGCATTGGCGAAGAACTCACCGTAGGCCTGACGCAGAGCCAGATGGCCAACGTGATAGCGGCAGGAGAAGCCGTTGGGATAACCGGCCTCAGCCAGCAACTCCTTGGCCTTTTCCAGATTGTACTGGTAAACGGGGTAATCCACATGATAAGGAGAATCCGCCTTGGCGATGGAGTCGGTCACGTTGTCGGGCAGAACACCCTTAGCAGGCTGGCCAACGCCATCCATGCACACGTTCCAAGCACCGTCAATGTCCAGAGCGTAGGCGATAGCCTGACGGACGCGGACATCGGTAAAGGGCTCCTCGCGCTGGTTGAAGCTCAGGTAGCAGTTATCCATGGTGTACTCACGGAACATCTGAACATCGGAGTTGGCCTCGGCAGCGGCGATATCCACGCCGGAGAGGTTGTAGCAGATGTCAGCGCCGCCGGTCTCGACCTCGATGTAGCGGTTGCCATCCTCGGAGATGACCTTGAACTCCACCTTCTTGATGGCGGGCTGACCCTCGACATAGTAGTCATCAAAGGCGTTCAGCTCAACGGTGTTGCCGATGGACCAGTCACCCCAGGTGTAGGGGCCGGTGCCGATATCCATGTTGGCCCACTCGCCGTTGCCATCCTCATAGACCTTCTTGCTGAACATAACGCAGGTGGGATAAGACAGGTTGGCGATAACAGGCATATAGGCCTGATCCATCACGATCACGAAGGTCTTGTCATCCACCACATAGCTCTTGTCCAGATCCATGTGGTCGGTAACGGACTTGTTGGCGCTCTCCCGCAGGCACTGCAGGGAGAACAGGCAGTCCTCGGCGGTCAGGGTCTCACCGTTGTGGAACTTCACGCCGTCACGCAGGGTGATGGTCAGCTCGGTACCGTCATCGTTGAACTCCCACTTCTCGGCCAGCAAAGGCTTGTACTCCTGATTGGGAACGGTGCGCTCGATCAGCGTCTCATAAACCTGAGCCTTGATCTTGATGGTGTCATTGGTGGTGCTGCCGTTGATGGGGTCCTTATCCGCCATGTCGGTCTGGACCGCGATCACCAGATTGTCCTTGACAGCAGATGCGTCATCCCCGTTGGAGGAATCTCCGCCGTTGGTGCTGCTGTTGCTGCCGCCGCAGGCGGTGGCCACCATGCAGACGCACATGGCAGCAGCAAGGATTCAAAGCAACTTCTTTCTTATCTTGTCTTGCCCTCTTTCTTAATATCTTGATATCTTGTAAAATTCAGCTCTGCCGAATAATACCGAAGGGTATGCGCCGGGATCTTTCCTTAAAAATGATCGTAGCTGACGATCTCCTCCAGCGCCTTTTTCTGCTTGCGGGAGCTGTCATCATCGCCGTAGCCCATCGCAATCATGGACACCACCCGCATTTCCTCGGGGATACCCAGAACGCGCTTCACCGCGTCCTCCTCAAATGCGCAGACAATGCAGGTATCCAGTCCCTGCTCCGCTGCTTCCAGCAGCGCAAAGCCGGTGGCCAGAGACATATCCACCACGTAGCCATACTGGCCGCAGGGCATCACAAAGTCCAGCGCGCCGGTGGCGCAGAACACCAGAACGGCGCCCGCCTCCTCCACCATGGGCTGGGTCTGACCCTGCTCCCGAAGCTGCTTTTTCACAGCCTCGTCCTGCACGGCGATAACGCGGATATTCTGGTCATTGTGGCGGGAGGGTGTCAGCCGCACAGACTCCAAAACAGCCTGCAGCTTTTCAGCCTCTACCTTGCGGGGCAGGTACTTCCGCACGCTTCTGCGGGCCTGCATCGCTTCCATGACATTCATACTCGTTCTCCCTCTCCCGTCTCAGCGGACCATTTCCTGGATCTCGGCGGCAGTCTTGCCGGAAAGGCCCAGCTTCTCAGCCGTGCGGCCCTCCGTCCAGAAGTCACGGCCGCAGATGGCGCTGGCGAGGTTCACGAAGGAGTCCATCATCGGCGTGGCAATGCCGAGAGAGTGACCCACGGAGGCCAGAGGCACCAGACCGCTCATGGTATCCTCCACGATAAAGCGGTGCTTGGTAGTGGTGGGGTTCCGCAGCGCTCTATAGGAATCGATGCTTTGAATCAGGTCATACAGATTGTCCTTCTTCTCCAGCTTGTAGGTCTTGGTCAGCATGGAAATCAGGTCCAACGCGTCAACGCCCAGTGCACGGCACACGGCTACCCGCTCCTTATCGCAGGCGGTGATGATATCGGCAATATGGGGGGTAATACCCTCCATGTAATAATCGTAGCTCTCGCCCAAGTCCATCTTATTGATGTTCATGAGGCTGGGAATGGGGTGCAACATGGCACTGGCGCCCTCAAAGCCGGTTTCCAGCACGTTGGCGGCAGGATTCAGGCAGGGGAAGATGGGACCCAGTACCTCCAGCAGCTTCGTCACATCACCGGCAGGCAGCGTTGCCACGGGGACATGAACCTTCAGACCGGTGTGCAGGATGTTGCCGATCTCATAGCTCCGGCAGCCGTACATCAGGTCACCAGCCTCGGCAATGATCAGTTCCTTGCCGCAGCCGTTCTCACCGCGCAGCACATTGGCGATCTCCAGTGCGCCGCCGCAGTGGCCGGGGTTCAGCATCACGATCTGGCCATCTTTCAGATAGGGCTTGATCTGCGCAGCAATGCTGCCGTGAGCGTCCGTGGTGGAAACGATCATCACCACGTCCACATCCGTCATGACCTCCTCGATGCTGTCGGTGATGACAGCAGGCTTGGCCTCGCACTCGATGACGCCGGTGACCTTAATGGTATCCAGCTCCTGAAGACGGTGAATCTTCTCCTTATCAATATCATACAGTCTGGTGGTATAGCCCTTGTCGGTCAAAATGGCGGCCATACTCTGTCCGCCAGCGCCGGCACCGATGATTGCAAACTTCAACATCACGTTTACCCTCCTGTTTGATTTTCGCATCTGTCTCTTAGCTTGATTTTGTCAAAGGTATGCGATATAATACTTGTATCTTACCACATTTTTGTCAAAAGCGGATATATGCGAAAATTGTCACTACTTATGACAATTTGATATGGGTGCGCTGACAGGCACACAATCCACCGGACGGTTGTTTTTTGACGCTGCTCGGCGCTGCTTTCCGCACAGGTGTCCGGCTTGCCGGGCAGGTGTTTTTCCGCGCGCATTTTTGGAAGTTTGAGACAGGGGGAAAGCGTTCCAAATGACATTTCTTCAGCTTACATTCGCGGTGGAGGTCGCAAACAGCACCTCCATCAACAAGGCCGCCGAGCGGCTCTATACGTCCCAGAGCAACGTCAGCAACAGCATCAAGGCTCTGGAGGACGAGCTCGGCATCAAAATCTTTGACCGCACGAAAAAGGGTATCTCCGTCACGGAGCCCGGCCGGGAATTTCTCAGCTACGCCCGGGAGATTCTGGACAAGATGGACTTTGTGGAGGACCTTTATAAAAAGAGCCGCTTCCGGCAGGAATATTTCAGTGTTTCCTCCATGCGCTCCTATTTTCTCAGCTATCCCATCACCCGCCTGTGGCCCGAAATCGAAAAGGGCTACAACGGACACCGCATTTATGTCCGGCTGAAGAAGCAGTCCTTCAACGATGTCATGGACGATGTGCAGTATGGCCACTCCGACCTTGGCATCGTGTTCCTGACCCGTGCTCACCAGCAGCGGGTGCAGCGGCTGTGCAGCGCAAAGGCGCTGGAATATCACGAGCTGGGTGAGAGCCACATCAGCCTTGTCATGCAGGAGAACCACCCCATTCACGATACCGCCGACCCGGAGGAGCGCCTCGCCCACATCGCGGATTACCCCTATGTTGTTTCCGAGGTCTCTGAGAGCTTCGGCCGCTTTTATGACGATTCCTCCCCCTCCATCCACCATCTTTTCGAGGAGCCGCCCAAATGCGTGATCTCCATCAATGACAGTGCCGGCAGTCAGGACATTGTGGCAAACAGCAACAGCTTTTTCATCAGCTCTACCGTCTGGCAGCACCCGCAGCATTATGACTTCACCTCCATTCCACTGGAGGAAAATGATGACAACATTCTGACACATTATTATATACTGCGGAAGGGCGCCCACCATCCCCTGACAGAGCTGTATATTGAGGAGCTGAAAAAAATGTTCGGCAAGCTCTGAGTCCCCGCTGCTCGCTGCACAAAATTTTAACTTGACTCATGTCCGAAATCGTACTATACTCCGTTGGTACGATTTCGGACATTATTTTTAAGGAGCCAAGCATGAACATTCAATTATCCGAGCATTTTACCTACAGCAAGCTGCTGAAATTCACACTCCCCTCTATGGTCATGATGGTATTTACCTCTATTTATGGTGTGGTGGACGGTGTATTCGTTTCCAATTATGTGGGCTCTGACTCTTTCGCCGCTGTGAACCTCATCATGCCGTTTCTGATGATCTTAGGCGCGGTGGGCTTTATGCTGGGCAGCGGCGGCAGCGCACTGGTGTCCTATACGCTGGGGACCGGCGACAGCAAACGGGCCAATGAGATTTTTTCCCTGCTGATCTATGTGCTCATCGGGCTGGGCGCGGTATTTACCGTCGGCGGCATTTTGTTTTTAGCGCCCATGTCCCGCTTTCTGGGCGCGGATGAGACCATGCTCCCCATCTGTGTCAGCTATGGGCGCATTGTTCTCTCCGCGATGATTCCCTTTATGCTGCAAAGCACGTTCCAGAGCTTTCTTGTCACGGCGGAGCGGCCCAATCTGGGGCTTTACGTCACCGTGGCCGCCGGTGTTGCCAACATGGTACTGGACACACTGTTCATCGCCGTTTTCAAGTGGGGCGTCATCGGCGCCGCGCTGGCCACCGCTATCAGTCAGTGGATCGGCGGCGTGGTCCCCCTGCTGTATTTCGCCCTTCCCAATAAAAGTAAGCTCCACCTGTGCCGCACCCAATTCGACCTGCGTTCTTTGATAAAGGCCAGCACCAACGGCGCTTCGGAGTTTATGACGAACATCTCCATGTCCATCGTCACCATGCTCTATAACTGGCAGCTCATGCGCCTGATGGGTGCGGACGGTGTAGCGGTCTACGGCGTCATCATGTATGTGAACTTCATCTTCGCGGCCATTTTCCTCGGCTACTCCATGGGAAGCGCCCCTATTGTGGGCTATCATTACGGTGCCGGAAATCAGGACGAGCTGCGGGGCCTGCTGCGAAAAAGCCTGCGGCTCATCGCCCTTATGAGCGTGGTGCTGACCGCCGCCGCGCTGCTGCTGGCAAGACCGCTGTCCATGATCTTTGTGTCCTATGACGCGGCGCTGCTGGCCGTGACTGTCCGGGCATTTTCCATCTATTCCTTCTCCTTCCTGCTGTGCGGCTACAATATTTACGCTTCCTCCTTCTTCACCGCCCTGAATGACGGCTTTACCTCCGCCCTCATCTCCTTTGCCCGGACGCTGATCTTCGAGGTATCCGCCGTTTTGCTGCTGCCGCTGGTCCTCGGCACGGACGGTGTGTGGAGCGCTGTGATCGTAGCGGAGCTCGCAGCGCTGGTGCTCTCCGCCACCTGCCTCGTGCGGAAGCGGAAAAAGTACGGCTACGCATAAGGAGGAACCACCATGAAAAATATGTTCCAGCAGATCAACCAGCTTGACCGGCAGATCGGCGGTATCTACCATGAGGCCGCTTTGAAAATGGGGTTTTCCGACAGTGAGCTCTGGATTTTGTACGCGCTCTCCGTCAGCGCCGCCGGCTGCCGCCAGACGGAGCTGTGTCAATCCACCGGCATGACAAAAACCACCGTCAATTCCGCGCTGAAAAAAATGGAGGAAGCCGGTGTACTCCGGCAGTGGCCGCAATACACTGGTATTTCTCACAGAGCAGGGCGCCGCGCTGGCGGAGCGGACGGTGTGCCGCCTCATCAAAGCCGAAAACGAGATTTATGAGGGCTGGACGCCGGAGGAACAGTCCGTATTTCTGCGGCTGAACCGTGATTTTATGGAAAAGCTGGACGCTTGGGCCAAAACGCTCTGAGCCACCCCCGCCGTACAGGCACTGTGCGGCGGGGATTTTCGTATCTGCTTGCATTTTCGTGTATCGTTTGTTATTCTTTTCTCAGAATATCGAATGAAAGCCCAGGGAGGGAACACCATGCAGACGATCATGCGCCAGCTTCTTTATAGCATTGCGGCGGGGGCGGATACCGTTCTGGTGACCATCGCCGCACAGACAGGCTCCGCCCCGCGGGGCGTGGGCAGCCAAATGCTGGTAGGGCCGCAGGGGCGGCTCTGCGGCACAATCGGCGGTGGCCGGGTGGAGCTTTGCTCCGAAGAAACCGCCATGGAACTGTTGACCCGGCACAGCTCCACTCTGCGGCACTTCGGTCTGGACCTGACTCAAAGTCCGGACAGCCTAAGCATGGCCTGCGGCGGCGCGGTCACGGTGCTGTTCCAATTTATCCCCGGCGGCGACGCCCTGTGGCAAAGGCTGGCGGAAACGGTGCTGGCACGGCTGGAACACGCCCGCCCCGGCTGGCTGGTGCTGCGGGCGGAGGGCTCCGCCCCCGCTCTGCTGGACAAGCAGGGTACGCCGCTGGTAGGTGCCTTTGCAAGCGCTCATCTCCCCATCCGGCCCGCCGTATTGACTGATGGTGTCCTCTGCCTCCCCCTGCCTGTTGGGGAGCGGGTGGTGATTTTCGGCGCGGGCCACATTGCCCGGGCGCTGGTTCCCTTGCTGCGGACCGTTAATTTCCGGCCCGTGGTCTTTGATGACCGGCCGAACTATGCAGATGCCGCCGCGTTCCCGGCGGCTGAGGCCGTTATCTGCGGCGATTTCCGAAATATTGAAGCCTCCCTGCCCCTTTTCGCCGGGGATTACACCGCCGTGATGACCAGCGGCCACCTCCATGATTTAGAGGTGGAGGCCCAGCTCTTACAGCGGGAGCTGGCCTATGTGGGCGTCATCGGCTCCCGCTCCAAAATCGCCGTGGTCAGCCAACGTCTGCGGGAGCTGGGAATCTCAGAGGAGGCGATTGCCTCTGTCCACACCCCCATCGGCACCGCTATCCGTGCGGAAACGCCGGAGGAGATTGCTGTCAGCATTGCTGGTGAGCTGATTTATGTGCGGGCCATCCGCCGGGACGCCGCTGGGCAGAAGGGAGTTTAGGTCATGCCGCTTATTATCATCCGCGGCGCGGGGGATATTGCCTCCGGCATCGCGCTGCGGCTCCACCGGTCAGGCTATTCCATCATCATGACGGACCTCCCTGCTCCCACCTCTATCCGCCGGACCGTCTGCTTTTCCGAGGCGCTGCGGCTGGGCCTCTGCACCGTGGAGGATGTCACCGCCGTTCGGGCCGGCGGGACTGAAAACGCTTTGTCCCTTGCGGAGCGGGGGCAAATCGCCGTTCTGGCAGACCCGGAGGGCAGGTGTATTCATCAACTGCGTCCCGCCGCTATGGTGGACGCCATTCTCGCGAAGCGGAATTTAGGCACTGCTATCACGGACGCCCCGGTGGTCATCGGCATCGGCCCCGGCTTCACCGTCGGCGTTGACTGCCACGCCGCCGTGGAAACCATGCGGGGCCACACGCTGGGGCGAACGCTGTACAGCGGCAGTCCGCTGCCCAACACCGGCATTCCCGGCGAGATCGGCGGCAAAAGCGCCCAGCGGGTACTCCGGGCACCGGCGGCAGGTGTCTTTACACCCTGCATGGAAATTGGACAGTTGGTCCGGGCCAGAGACATCGCCGCCACCGTAAACGGTGTTCCCATGGTCTGCACCATCGATGGCTGCCTCCGGGGATTGCTGCAGGCGGGACTGGAGGTATTTCCCGGCATGAAATGCGGCGATGTGGACCCCCGGGGACAGGCCGCCAACTGCACCACCGCCTCGGATAAGGCGCTGGCCGTGGGCGGCGGCGTGTTGGAGGCGCTGCTGCATTTCCGCTGTCCGCCGACACTGTAGGGCATTTTGTGCGCTTGATGCATCCTCTTTGTCCGATTTTACTGACTGCATCTTTTCTCAACATTGCTTCTTATTAATATCTCGGAATTATATTGCCTTTTTTGACAAACTTCTAAAGAATTTTTTAGTTTTATTGACGATTGACCTTTTCATTTTATATGGTAATATATTGGTCGAAAGTGAGCGTAAACATTTTTATACTCATTTTTCGCTCAATAACCGTGTTAAGAAATGGAAGGAGAGTTCAACAATGATCAGTTTTCTCATCTGTCTGGCAATTCTGATCGGCGGCTACTTCATCTACGGCTCTCTGGTGGAGCGGACCTTCGGGCCTGATGACCGCGAGACCCCCGCTGTCAAAATCAATGACGGCGTGGACTACGTGGTTCTTCCCCAGTGGAAGCTGTTTATGATTCAACTGCTGAACATTGCCGGCCTTGGCCCCATCTTTGGTGCCCTTCAGGGCGCTCTGTGGGGGCCCATCGTGTTTTTGTGGATTACGTTCGGCACCATCTTCGCCGGCGGTGTTCACGATTACTTCTCCGGCATGATGAGTGAGCGCAACAGCGGTGCCTCTATCTCTGAGATCGCCGGCATTTATCTGGGCGGCTTCATGAAGAACGTCATGCGCGTGTTCAGCGTGGTGCTGCTTATCATGGTGGGCACCGTGTTCGCTGTCGGCCCCGCCGGCCTCATCGTGACCCTGTTCAAAAACAGCGGCGCCTCCGGCATTGTCACTACCACCTTGTTCTGGCTGATTCTCGTGCTGGTGTACTACTTTATCGCCACATTCCTGTCTATCGATAAGATCATCGGCAAGATTTATCCCCTGTTCGGCATCTGCCTGATCATCATGGCTGTGGGCGTTGCCATCGGCATCTTTGTCAAGCCTGACTACACCATTCCCGAAATTTGGAACAACTTCCGCTCCATGCATCCCTCCGGCACTCCGGTGTGGAGCTTTATGTTCATCACCGTGGCCTGCGGCGCAATTTCCGGCTTCCATGCCACTCAGAGCCCTCTGATGGCCCGCTGCATGAAGAGTGAGAAGCAGGGCCACTTCGTGTTCTACGGTGCCATGGTGTGCGAGGGCATTATCGCTTTGATTTGGGCCGCTGCCGGCTGCGCGCTGTATGAGGTCACTGGCGGCCTGAACACCGGCCTTGCCGCTGCCCTTGCCAACGGCCAGTCTGCCGCTATCTACGATGTCTGCTCCAAGACCATGGGCGGCATCGGCATTGCTCTTGCTATGCTGGGCGTTATCGCCTGCCCCATCACCTCCGGCGATACGGCCTTCCGTTCCGCCCGTCTGGTGCTGGCCGACTGGTTCCATGTGGAGCAGAAGTCCATGGTGGGCCGCCTGAAACTCTGCATCCCTGTGCTGGGCGTCGGTGCCATCCTCGGTATCGGCAACGCGCTGGGTGCCATCGACTATACCATTATCTGGCGTTACTTCAGTTGGACGAACCAGACCCTTGCCATGATCGTGCTGTGGGCCGCTTCCATGTATCTGTTCTACGATAAGAAGAACTACTGGATCACCGCTGTCCCCGCAACGTTCATGAGCGCTGTGTCCGTGACATACTTCCTGCTGGGCAATGAGTGCCTCGGCCAGTTCCTCAACACCAAGACCGCAGACGGTGCCATTGTGTACAACACCGCTGTGGCCTACCCCATCGGTGTTCTGGTGGCTGCCCTGTTCCTTGGCATCTTCCTGTACAGCATCAAGAAGCGGGATGTGAAGCCCCAGTATGAGACACTGGGCAAGTAAGCTCCTTTTGTAACTGAAAAGCGGCGGAAAGACTCTCTCCTTTCCGCCGCTTTTGGTAATTTAACGTGGAAAGGATCATGCGGCAATCCGCCTGATGCTTTCTGCGCTGAATCGACCTTAATTTCCATTCTAATTTTTCAATACGGAGGTACCCCTATGGCACTTACCCCTATACAGCTCGGCACCGCCGCCATCGCAAAGGATATTGTAAAGGCGGACAAGGCGGCCTGCAAGCCCTTCGGCCCCTGCGGCGTCGGGAAAGAGGCGCTGTATATCGGCACATATTTTATCGACCGTTATTATTATATCGCGCTGGACTCCGTGCAGCGGGTGTTCAAGCGGGTGGCCATGAGCCGCGGCGGCTTCAGCGGCCACGGCGTATTCGGTGCCATCCCCTATCTGGTGGTGCAGTATGACAACGGCTCCGAAAAGCAGTGTGCCTTCAAGCACGAGGAGGATGTGGATGCCCTGCTTGGCTATATGGCGCAGGTGCGCCCCAGTATCCCCATCCACAGCGAGGAGGCGGAACGGCGTCTTGCGGAAAAGGCTCGTGAGGAGGAGGCACGCTACCTCAAGGAGCTGACGCCGCAGGCGCAGTCCGCCCGGGAAGCGCTGGAGGATGCCAAAACCTTTTTGGCTGGTTATCCCCAGCTGACCGGCCGCTTGTCCGCCTCCGCCCGTGCGCTGCGAATCAATCAGCATACCAATCCGGCCCATAAGTGGATCGCGCTGGCCATCGTGCTGGCCGGTCTCATTGCCGCGATTTACGGAATTCTCGCATGGCGGCGGCACGAGGGCTTCGGGATGTACTTTACGCTGCTGGGCCTTGCGGTGGTCTTCCTGTTCTCCGGCACACAGGTCATCCCCACCATGAAAAATAACCGCCGTGCCGTAACGCAGGCATGGGCGGACGCCCAGAATGCGCTGGCAAATGTTCTGCCGGAACGCTTCCCCCTCCCGGCCCGGTACGCCCACCCCATTGTCCTTGACCGTATGATTCGCGTCCTGCGGGAAGGCCGCGCCCAAAGCGCGGACGAGGCGTTATCCGTGGTCAAGACCGATTTGAAGGCCCTGACCTCCGATGTGCAGGTCTCGCAGGAGGAATACGATGAGGTGGTGGCTGTCAAGCCCATGTTCCTTGTCAGCGATTATCAGTAAGAAAAGCGCGGAGGTCAATGACCTCTGCGCTTTTTTATACCAGCAGCCTTTTCCGTTCCCGCCAATCCGGGAGATACCGCTCCAGCAGCGCGTAAAAGCGCGGCCCGTGGTTCATTTCCTGGATATGGCACAACTCATGGACCACCACAAGGTCAACGGCCTCCATGGGGCTTCGCATGAGATAACATGAAAAGCATAGACTATGCTTGCTGCTGCAGCTTCCATACCGCTTTTTCGCTGTGGTGATTTTGATACCGGCGGGCCGTACGCCCATGACCGTACTCCAATAGGCCACGCGCTCCGGCAGCACCGCCCAGGCCGCCGTCTTCAGTGCTTCGGTCTCCTCCGGTGTGGGCTCCGGCAGGGCTGGCGATGCCCGGAGCTTTTTCAAGTGTTTTTCGATCCAGTCCTCATGAGCGGCCACAAAGCGGTCGATCTCCCGCTTGGCAAGGCGCATGGGGGCGCGGACCAGCAGCGTCCCATCCTTTTTCAGCTCCAGCGCCAGCGTTTTGCGGCGGGAGCGCAGCAATCCATACTCTCTCATAAGTGCAGTATAGCACTGCATATTCCTATTTGTAAAGTATAGGGATGAGCAAAACTCCGATTTGCTCATAAGACCACACAATAAATAGTGCC
>ENA-UONQ01001547-UONQ01001547.1-human-gut-metagenome-genome-assembly--contig:-CS26-NODE-1547-length-19376-cov-4.201646_pt1 | contig 19376 bp, 16 predicted proteins | sample MGYA00242460_ERZ724007 | MGnify/ENA metagenome assembly ERZ724007
CAGACTCTTAATACGCCGCTGCCATTTTCCTCTCAGTTTTCCCCAGTCAAAATCCCGATAAAACCGGTAACCGGAGATCATGAAAAAGCCCGGCACCGCAATCTGCCCGAACCAGTCTCCGATCCGGTGTTCCAGCACATAGACCATACCAGTGGCTGCCTGATATCCCAGAAACAGCTCCGCGTTGTAGGAATGGACCCAGATCACCAGCAGACTAAGTGCAAAAGAGAACCATGTGACTTTGTTGCGAAATTCTAACTCGGTCATATGATTCCCCCTCGTCTGTCATACATTTTTTCAGTCAGCCATCCGAAAACCGGACACCAGATTCATCCGCCTGTTACAATACGTCGGAAAAATGCGGGCGCAGCCGCTTAAACACCCGAAGTCCCAGAAGTCCGATCACCAGAGTCACCACCCAGAAATAGATGCCGAGCTTTGGCCGCTCCCAGAACCAGTTTCCGGTCAGCATGCTGTCCCGGTAGCCTGCTACCACATAGTAGAACGGATTCAGTTTCAGAATTGTCACAAACCATGGTGCCTTGTCAGCAAACATGGTCTCCTGGTACATGATCGGAGTCAGCCACATGCCAAACTGCAGACAGATGCTGACGATCTGCGCCATATCCTTAAAAAAGACATTGATGGCAGAGGTCAGATATCCAAAGGCCAGCGCCAGCATGGCAGCCGCAAAGCTGTAATACAGGATCTGGATCCAGGTTGCCATGGGAAGACGTCCGTAGCACAAAAATACTGCCAGCATGATCCCGGCAAAAAACGCATGCACCAGTATGCAGGAGATCAGCTTGATGATGGGCAGGATCTCTACCTGGAATACAACCTTCTTGACCAGATAACTGTACTCCTGCAGACATCCGGTCACACAGTTTAATGCCTCACTGTAGAAAAACCACGGTACAATACCCGGGATCAGCCACAGCACGTAAGGTACACCCGGAACCGGCGGCACACTCTTAAATCCCACCTGGAAGATAAAGAAATAAATAAGTACCGTAACGATAGGCTGGACCAGCATCCAGACCATGCCGAAATAGGATCCCACGAAGCGTTTTCGAAAATCTGCCTTTGCCAGATCCCAGATGAGTTTTCGTTTCCTGACGATTTCTTTCATCAGAGAAATTACATAATTCATACGTTAATTTTCCTCATTAAATTTGAAGGTGTCCTTCAGACCACTCCACTTTTTGTCTTTCTCGGAGATGATCAGCTCTACGCCTTTCTCAAACGGCCAGTCAATGCCGATCTCCGGATCATTATAAGCCAGGCCGCCCTCATCGCCCGGATGATAGAAATCGGTACACTTATAGGCAAACTCAGCCTCATCAGACAGGACCAGAAAGCCATGGGCGAAGCCTTCCGGAATATAGAATTGTTTCTTATTCTCTGCAGTCAGCTCTACGCCGAACCACTTGCCGTAGGTTTTGGAGTCTGCGCGCAGGTCTACTGCCACATCAAATACCGCACCGCGGATGGCACGCACCAGCTTGCCCTGCGGATACTGCTTCTGGAAATGCAGGCCGCGCAGTACGCCCTTTACAGACATGGACTGGTTGTCCTGTACAAATACCATGTTCAGGCCAGCCTCTTTGAAATCATTCTGGTTGTAAGTCTCTACAAAGTAACCGCGCTCATCCTTGAATACGGTTGGCTCGATCACATAAAGTCCCTCTATGTCGCAGGATGTCACTTTGATCTTTCCCATTGTTTTCTTCCTCACTTTTCCTTCATATAAAATTTAAAGCCGGATGCACACGATGCTGAACAGGCGCACCAGGGCGTAACCGTTCAGACAGCACATCAGATACAATATACTACGGTTTTTATCCTTTGTCAAAACCACTGTCTGATTTTTCAGCGCCAATAAAAGCACCGGCAGAAATGGCAGGAAATACCGTCCCTGAACACCCAGGATCACCCGGGAGCTGACCGGTGTCCAGGCAATCAGCATAGACAGCATGGTAAGACCAGCGCAGGCCGCACATAAAAATCCGGTCCAGACTCTGTGACGCCCGCTCATGCGAAGCTGCTCTCCCGGGATTTTTAAAGCCAGGCCGGTCAGACACAGGGTAAATGCCCAGACCGCCAGGTACGGCACATCCAGCACCTGATCCAGATTGCCAAGCCATCCTCCGATCATGGTGATATGCATGTCCTTGGCATTCCAGAGCAGTGTCTGGTAAAACATCCGCACCAGCAGCACAGGATCGTGGATGAGAAGGCTCATGCTAAAGCCTGCCTCCCCGGCCCAGGCCACGTAGCTGTCAGCCTCCGTAGCAGCTGCGTAGGTGGCAATAACCTGGCTGTTTACCAGATACATGGCCATGCCCCAGGCTATTCCCACTGCAAAGGCACTGATAAACCAGTTTCGCACCTTGCCGAATTTCTGCATGGGGACCAAAAGGCACAGGCCCAGCATCGGTGCGTAGACCATTTTACAGGGACCTGCCACAGCAGCCAGGACTGCTAACAGCACAATATCCCACGCCCGGACCTGTGCCCTTTCATATGCCAGATCCAGACAAACTGCCGTCAGCAAAAACATGCAGGACAGGATCATCACATCGTAAGAAAAGGATGCCGCCAGATGCAGGCTCATGGGAAGCACGGCCACACCGAAAAGCACTTCCTTTCCAAAAGGGATCCGCTTCATGGACCAATACAGCATGGCCACAAAGAAGAGCAGGTTGCAGAATCGTCCGAAATACAACAGGCTGACGGTGTTCAGGCCCAGAAGTCTTGCCAGGCTGATGCCGATGGCCTGAGGCACATAAGCAAGAGGCGTGGTGGTAACCGGCGGGTAGGTGGAGCTGACATAGGATCCCAGCGTCTCAATCTCTGCGGTGCGCTCCGGAGCGTACTGCCCGTTCAGGCCCAGGCTGTGAAGCAGCTCGTAGGTGGACTCCTCCAGCGTTTCACCCAGCTTCGCTGCCTGTTCCCGGCTCTCAGCCGTCACCTGCAGATTGCCGTCCTCATCCGGCTCATACACAAAATCCCCGTTCAGGTCTTCTATCCAGGCATCCTGCGTCCGCAAGAGCACCCGGCCATACCGGTCCCGCTGGGGCTGCCCGGTCATCTGGGAAGAAAGCCGGTAAGCACTGACATAGTGGCTGATCTCATCCGGCGCCGTAAGCGGCGGCAGAACAAAGAGATAAAGGATGCCAAGACCGCCCGTCATAAGCACTGCCAGCTTCGGCAGAGAGCAGGGAACAGCCTTTTCAAGCAGGAAATAGCCGCAGACCGTGGTCAGTACCAGAACCAGCACGATCAGCAGCAGATACCGCCCCATCTGCCAGGAGGCACCGGTCTCATGGATCCCGGCGCGCACATCCAGGCTGTGCCAGGCCGCAGCAGCCGCCAGGCACAGGATCCCGGCAATCAGGCTAGTGCTTCTCTTCTTCATATTTTTTCTCCTCAAGCGCCATGGCCTGTACCAGTTCCTTGATCTTGCTTTCCAGCTGGGAGATATGGATGCTCATAAAGAACACCTTTAAAATCAGCACAAAGATCGCAAACAAAAATAAAAAGTTGGTTGTTGCGTAGATTCCCAGAAGACTGGCGCAGGCATCGGCCACCTTCGGAAATACGCTGTATACCACCAGCACCAGGGCCAGCACGATCCAGAAGATCGCGCTCTCGATCTGCATCCGGGACTGGCGTATCTTGCGCATGATCATGGCAAAAGTGCCAAGGGACACCAGGATCAGCGCAATTCGCAGGGTTATGGTCATCATGATTTTCTTCTCCATTTCTTTTCCCAGTAAAGCGGACTCATGCTGCACCAGAGGATCATCTTCCTGGGAAGCTTCTCATACTGTTTTCCCAGCTTATAGCCGAGATATTTGCAGCCGCTGCTGACCACAAGCTCCGGGATCAGAAAGCCCCGGAAATGCACCAGCAGATATTTTGCCGTCTGCTTCACCAGGCGGATGCCCTCGCCCTCAGATTTCAGCTCCGCAAAAATCTCCGGGTGCTCTGCCTGGGATACTGCCAGATCAAAGTTCCTGTGAAACTGCTGCATAGGTGTCAGGTTATGGGAATGGACCACCTTTGCCTCCGGCACATAGGCCACCGCGTAACCTGCATCCATGGCCGTTGCCGCGTAGATCATGTCTTCATTAAAAAGTGTGCTGTTCACAAACCCCTCCAGCTTCCGGAAAATGTCCTTGCGGTACGCACAGCAGACATTGGAAGCAAAGTACGTCTTGATCCCCATGGTTTCCAGATTCTTTTTCGTCTTGACCATGGGCTTATCCGGATAGTTAAAGGCGCGGGTATAACGCTCGATCGTGCGGCAGTCCTTTGCGGGAAGCTGCCTTGCGTAAGCCACCGCCACGGTCTCACCCTCCGATCCCTTCTGTTCCAGCCCCCTCAGCAGGTTCTCGATCAGATGCTCATCCTGGGGGACTGCATCATCCGTCATGAATATCATGATATCCGATTCGGAATACCACGCCGCCAGATTACGTGTACCGCCATGATCAAACTCTTCCTTCGTCAGATGATGGACCTCCATACCGGGGATATTCCGGTATCCGTCCGCGTTCCAGTAAGATTTTTCTGTATTCATAATGATGATCCGGTTCGGTACCACAGTCTGCTTCCTGAGCATCTGAAGCAGTCTCGCAAACCGCCGGTCCGGCTTGTACACCGGAATCAAAACATCAACTGTCATGACGCACCTCCCGTATTTCTTTTTGTATCTCAAACCAGGCACCGCCCACAAATCCTGCTGCCATCACGATCATCAAAATGAGATAGGCAAACGCTGCGCCGAAGATTCCAAGCGCCACCGTAAGCCTCGGTGCCAGAATGGCCGCAAGCACAGTCAGCACTGCGTAAATGCCAAAAATCAGCTTCTGCCTGCGCAGGATCACCAATGCATAATAATATAAATTCAGCACTGCATAAAAGCCGCCGCCCAGCACGATCATGATAAATGCCGGCCACAGCGCCGTCAGCGTTCCGCTGTAGGATTTGCCAAGCAGCCACTCTAAAAGTACCAGGACCGGTCTGCCAAGCACCACGGTCCCTCCCACCGCCAGCACCGTCAGGCCTCCGATCACCGCCATGATGGTAAGAAGCTTCTTTTTAAAATCAGAAAACCGGTGTTCATTCCAGCAATCCGTCAGATACGTCAGAAACGGTCGGATAACAAAGCCCGCCGCCAGATTGATGACGGAGGTCGGCATGAAGATCACATTGAAATAGCCGCTGGCCGCATCGCCCAGATGGGCATCTATGGCATATTTTGCAGCGGAAAAAATATAAAAATCCAAAAACACCGATACAAACAAAAGAATAGACGATGCCGTTAAGGAAACGCCCTGCTTTGCGCTCCATCCGTAATCCACCCGCTTCAGTTCTCTTAAAACCACAATGTCAAACAGTACTACACCGGCGATCTGTCCCAGAACCGCTGCCGCGCAGACGGCAAACAGTCCTGCCCCCGAAACCAGCGTGGCCAGAAATACCCCCACCGACAAAATCGTACGGAAGGTATTGGAGCGTCCGGTCAGGTACAGGCAGCCCTGACGCTGAAATTCCGACTCATACACATCAGCAAAACCGTCGATCACCTTGTAGACGATCAGCAGGAAAATGATCTGCGCCTTCTGCCAGGAATAACCGATACACGCCAGATATCCGGCTCCGAGAAGCAGCGCCAGGGCGCAGGTCACATACCGGTGATGCAGGTAATCCCCGAACCGGTACTGGTTTGTCCCATCCGTGATGTGGAACGGACGGATTCCAAAGTAGGCCAGAAGAAACATCTGCTGCCCTACGGTACTGAACCCGAAGGAAAAGATGCCTCCCTGCTCCTCCCCCGCAATGCGCAATACCAGAAAGGAAAGCACCATGCTGGCAAAGGCATAGAAGAAGCTTCCTGTCATATTCCAGATCATATTCTCTTTTTCCAGGCTCATCCCTGTCTTCATAAGAAGGTGCGTCCAGTGTTTCATAGTGATTCTACTCCGTTACGTTTATATTCTCTGGCTGCTTCTGTCACGGCGTATGGCTGAACTGTTCCGGAAATTCTGGATCAGCAGAATCGACAGAAGCATCCGAGCCATATACCGCACAGCCACCATCGGCTTTAAATAGCTCTCGCCACCGGCCCGCTCCGCGATGTGCACCGGAATCTCGGCCACCCTTGCTCCCTGCTTTAACAGGTAAGACACGGTATCCGGCTCCGGTCCGTAGTTTAAGTTCAGGGCAAATTCTTTGATCATCTCCCGATCGAACATCCGCATGCCGGAGGTCGGATCGTTGACTGTCACGCCCGTTGTCAGGCGGATGGCCATTTCAATCAGACGGCTTCCCAGCATACGCATGGACCAGTCCTTCTTCGCATTCACAAACCGGCTTCCGATGACAATTTCATAGCCCTCTTTCATCTTTTCCATCATAGGCTCAATGAACTCCGGCCGGTGCTGCCCGTCACCATCAAACTGGATGGCATATTCATATCCTTTATGGTAAGCGTATTTCATTCCTGCCTGAAAGCAGCCTGCAAGGCCCAGATTCACCGGAAGATCCAGCAGGTTGAAACCGTTTTCCCGGCAAATGGCTGCTGTCCGGTCTCTGGAGCCGTCATTGACCACAATATAATCAAACTGCGGATACTTATCCTCCAGCTCCCGTACCACATTCTCGATATTCGCTTCCTCATTATAGGCGGGAATCACGATCAGCACCTTGTTCATTTCGACTTTTCTCCACATTTCAGTATGATATCGCAGATCTCGTCCACTGTTTCCAGGGAAAGATCCGGGTATAACGGCAGTGTCAGCACCTCAGAAGCGATCCGCTTTGCCACCGGTGTGTCATCCGAAGAGAACTGTTCCCGGTAACATGCGTAATCGTTGATGCACGGATAGAAATACTTGCGGGCAAAGATGTTGTACTCCTTCAGCGCCGCAAAGATCTCGTCCCGGTCTGCGCCGTAGCCCTCAAATACCACCGGCATGTAAGCATAATTGTAACGCACGCCAGCCTTTTCTTTGCAGAGACGGATGCCTTCCACGCCGCCCAGGCGCTCCCGGTAACGCTCTGTCAGAACTTTTCTCTTATCAATGTCCGCGTCCACATGGCGCAGGTTGCAGAGGCCCATAGCCGCCTGGAACTCATTCATCTTTCCGTTGGCACCCACATACTCCACCTGCTCATAACCGGTAATGCCGAAGTTTTTGAGCTGATACAGCAGATCCTTTAATTCCGGGTCATAAAATGCCACCGCGCCGCCCTCGATGCTGTGAAATACCTTGGTGGCATGGAAGCTGAACATGGAGGCATCGCCAAACTCACCGATACCAACGCCATCAAGCTCCTCACCAAAGGTGTGGGCTGCGTCATAAATGACCTTTAAGCCATGACGGTCCGCAATCTCCTGAATGCGCTTTACATCGCAGGGATTTCCATATACATGAACCGGAACAATTGCGGAGGTCTTCTCCGTGATGAGGCTTTCCAGTTTGTCCACGTCGATGGTATAGTCTTCCTCATTGATATCACAAAATACCGGAGTCAGGCCGTTTCGCACGATAGCGTGGGTGGTGGAGGCAAAGCTGAAGGGAGTCGTGATAACCTCACCGGTCAGCTTCATGGCCTGCAGCGTCAGCTCCAGCGCCATATGGCCGTTGACAAACAGCTCCAGATTCGGTGTTTTCAAATATGTTTTCAGTTTTTCCTTTAAGGTTTCGTGGTATTCTCCCATGTTGGTCAGCCAGGCGCTGTCCCAGATGGGCTTTAACATTTCCACATATTCTTCCAGAGGCGGCAGTGATGAACGGGTCACCATAACCGGCTCTTCATGTCGTTTTAACATCTGTCATTCTCTCCCTTCGCCTGACTTGTGGCATTGCATGGGCTGTCCGTCTGCCCTGCGACAGCTGCCTTGTCCTGGCTGTTCATGGAATACTCTGCGTACCGCCTTGCAATGTACTGCTCACCAGTCACAGACAGCTCATCCAGTTTTTCTCCGGTAAAGCAGCGTATATGGGCATCTGCCATATCGTAGCCTGCAGCGCCGGAAAATGCCACACCGCCCGCAAACCGCGGATTGCATTCCAGGAAATAATACTCGTTCTTTTCCTGATCTGCCTCGATAAATTCCATATTTACACAGCCCCGGATACCCACCGCTTCCGCAATGTCCCGGCATTGCTGCTCCAGCAGTCCGTTTCGGAATACGCAGACTGAGGTTCCCGCACCGTTTAAGGTGCGCAGAAGCTCCCGCCTCGGCAGGCAGGATATCTGTCCGGTTTCCGGATTTCTCACCACATCCACAGTAATAACATGTCCGTCAATCTTCGGCTGCACCAGATACTGCTGTTTCTGCTCCTCGCTGCAGGTGTGCAGCAGGAATTCCAGATCCTCTCTGGATTCCAGGATCCGGAGGCCCTGGCTGCTCCGCCCGTCAAAGGGCTTGGCCACCAGCGGATAGGAACACGACATGGTTTCAAGCTCTGCCAGCCGCACACCCGGAATGGTCCGGCAGAGCTTCCGCTCCCGCAGGAACACTTCCATCTTCTCCTTATTCCGGCAAAGGCTGACAGCAGAAGCATCGGAAAGCCAGACCTCTGCGTCCAGCATTTTGAAATCCTCCGCCAGCTCTGTCCTCCACTGCTGGATCACATCAATTTCCACATCAGTCAGCGGCATCAGCACGCTGGCCTGTTCTTTTTTACAAAGCTCTTTCAGAAAATTTCGGTACTGTTCCCGGCCGGTGGCGTAGGGTGCCCTGTAAAATACATCCACATCCCGGGAGTTTACCACCCACTCAGCCGGGTATATATCGCAGCCCACAACCCGCATACCTGCCTTGTGGCAGGCAGAAATCACGTTCTGGGCAGAAAACGACCCGATAGCCGTAACGATCACTGTTTTTTTCATAAGCTCATTCTCCATCATTTTTTCAGCCTCTCCTTTACCATGCCTGCCAGAAAGCAGAAGCTTTCCAGGCGGAAGGCTGCCGCCAGCACAATGTATACAAAGGCCCCGCAAACGATCTGCAGTACCAGCTTCAGCCATACCGACATAGACGGAAGCCACGTGCCAAAGACCATGACAGCTCCGCACATCACAACAGATAATGCAGCCGGAGGGGCCACATCCATCCACTGGTGGGCAATGTCATAGCCAAGCAGCTTTTTGTTCGGCGCCGCATTGACAAAGGTGCACACGAAATCCTGAAATGCCTTGATGCACACCATGATAAACACATTGAACTGCATGCCGATGACCAGGGCCAGAATACTCAAAGCCTTCTTCACCAGCTCCAGCTTTAAAAAGATATCGCTGCGTCCCACTGCGTTGATGGCCTGCAGATTCGTAATATGAATCGGCCAGAAGCAGTAGGAAACACACATGATCCGCAAAAATGGTACACAGATCAGCCATTTTTCTCCCAGAAGGGCAAGCACCAGCGTATCCGCCACCGCAAACAGTCCCATGAGCATCGGGATCACCGCAAAGGAACTTAAGCGGATGGCCCGGCGCACCATATCCCGTACCTTATCCCTGTCATCCTGACAGGCAGAAAAAGCCGGAAGCAGCACCGCCTGAATGGCCGCCCCCAGGTTGGTGGCGATCAGCTTCGGAAACTGCTCTCCGCGGTTATAGCTGCCCAACAACTCTTCATTATATATCTTTCCGATCAAAAGTCCATACAGATTATTAAATACCGTATCTAACAGGGAAGCGCAGAGAAGCTTCCATCCAAAGGCAAACATGGTCCGGATCCGGTCAAAGCCGAAGCACAGGCCCGGCTTCCAGGAAACCGTGAGAAACAGCACGATCATCAGGCTGATGTAGTAGCTGATCTGCTGCCATACCATAGCCCACACGCCGAACCCCCGGTACGCCATGAAAATACTGATGACGCCGGAAATGGCAGAAGCAGCCAGGGTGGAAAAAAAGAGTCCCCGAAACTCCATGTTCCGGGACACATAGGCCGTCTGCACTGAGATGACTGCCCCCGGGAACAGCACGATACCCAGTACCCGTACAATGGGCTTTAACACCGGGATTGCGTAAAACTCCGCGATGGCAGGTGCTGCCAGATACAACAACGCATAAAATACCACCGATGCCGCAAGTTCAAAATAGCAGACCGATGAGAAATCCACCTCGTCAGCCTGCTTTTTCTGCACCAGCGCTGTGGAAAAACCGCTCTGGACAAATACATTTGCAATGGTGATAAAGATCATGATGATCCCCACCACACCGTACTCCGCCGGAGTTAACAGCCTGGCTAAAAGGATCGCGATCACAAACTGGATGCCCTGGGCGCCTCCGTTTTCCAGAAGCTTCCAGAACAGTCCGCTCGCCACTTTATTTTTGATTCCTGTTTCGTTACTCATAATGATCTCTTTCGATGTTATTTCTGATGAAACTGCTTCTGCAGCCACCCATACAGTTTTGGTGCCGAAGTCTCAAACCGGATAAAGAACCTTGTCCTTGCATTCAGTTCCCGGTAAAATTCCCGGTTTTCCTTATTTAAAACCGTTTCATAACGTTTGGTATTCACCCGGGTCAGGAACAGAAGCCGCCGGATGGCATGCTCTACCGTGTTGTGGAACCGGCCTCCGCTGAACGCATCAAAGCCATGATACATTGCCGTCATGGCCTCCGCATAATCCTGCTGCTTTTTCTCGTAATCTCCCTGCTTCATGAGAGTAGTCCAGGAAGCCGCACCGCCCAGGCGGTACACACACATGGGTTCATCCATGTACCAGGCCCAGCCGCGGTTTGCGGAAAGCAGCTGCAGCGGAATATCCGCGATGGGAGCGTTGTTATAAAATTCCGGCAGCTCCGCTACCATTTCCCGGTAAAACATCAGGGATGCCGTGGGATATCCGGAGGTCTTGTCAATGATCTCCTCCGGAGAGATCATGCGGCTGCCCATATAGGGACGCATGGCATGCTCCGTCAGTGCCTTTCCCTGCACCTCGATCTTTGCACTGTGGAAACAAAGGGAACAGCCCGGATTCGCTTCCAGGTAATCCACCTGTTTCTGAAGCTTGTGCATATCGGTCCAGTAATCGTCCCCTTCACACATGGCAATATACTTTCCTCTGGCCCGCGGAAAATTGAAGGTTCCGCTGACATTGGTCAGTCCCTTTGAGTACTGGTTTTCCGTTTGCAGGATCGGAAAGATCCGGTCCGGATACCGTTTTGCGTACTCACGGATGATCTCTGCCGTTCCATCTGAGGACGCATCATCGTGGATCAGGACCTCATAGGCAAAATCTGTCTGCTGGTTCACAAAGCCCTCCAGCGCGTCCCGGATATAGGAGACCTGATTGTATGTGATACAGCAGACACTGACCATAATGCCGGAGCCTTTGCACTCTGCTTCAAAACCAGGTTCCCGTCTTTTATTTTCCATATCCTTTTTTTCTTCGTGCACCATCATGATCCTGTTTTTTCCTTTTCTTCCCAACTCTGTGACAAATCCCTTACATTTTTATTGCTAATCCCTTTTATTTTACATGATTGCCAATAAATTGTAAATCAGATATGGTCTTTTCACCCTATTTATGATAGATTAACAATGAATGGTATATTTATTATTTTCAGGAGGTTTTTTAACCATGCGTAAACATACAAAAGCAGGATTCGCACTGCTGATGGCTGGCATGATGATGGCCGGATCTGTTACCAGCGCCCTTGCGGCAACAGATGCCACCGCAGCAACCAGCGGCGTCATTGACACTACCAAAAAGACCGAGGTGACCGGTCCGGGAAGCACAGCTGCTTCCACGGAAACCACTTCTGACGGCCACACATTCTCCACGGAAGCTCCCGGTTCCACCACCACAGAAACTTCAGGCGCATCCCAGGCAGAGAACGTGCAGACCACTGCACCGGAATCCACCTCAGCTTCCGAAGCTTCCCAGGACGTTACGAGCGGCCAGGACAATGCCCTGACTGAGGATCAGGCAAACCAGCTGGAATCTGAGCAGGCTGCTGCTGAGGCAGAAGCTGAAGCCAGCCACACCGGCCCGCTCTCCGTTCCGCTGCGTCAGCCGCGCCTGCAGACCACAGTTCTCTTAAACAACAGTCAGAGCTGGTCCGGCGCCTTTGTCAACGACCAGCAGATCACAACCGACGGCGTGCCGTTTTCTTCCATTTCCACCTTTCTGGAAAATATTTTCGGAAACGTGCTGTACCGCGCTTATAACTCCTCCACCGGCTGGACCGGCTGGGCATTAAACGGTCAGCAGACGTTCTTTGACGGCAATGCCTGGCATCCGGTTGAGGCCATCCAGTACCGCTTCGCAGGCCCGGTGAATGACCAGTATGACATTTACTATTCTGCCCTGTTAAGCGACGGAACCCAGACCGGATGGGGTAAAAACGGCGAGACCGTAGGTACCATGAACACCGGACTTTACCTGACCGGTTTCCGTCTTGCTTATTTCGCCAAAAATACCGCCAGCGGCCTTGACACCTCCAACACCTTAAAATCTGCCCATGCAGATGGCATCCAGTATGTAGACGGCCAGATGCGCTATATCCACGGCAACGGCGACAACTACACCGGCTGGGGCTGGCTTGGCAATGACCGCTACTACTTTAAGGACTCCGTTCCGGTAACCGGCTGGCAGTACATCGACGGCCTGAAATACTACTTCGGAGAAGACGGCCGGATGTGGAGCGATGTCGAATCCCTGCTCGGCAGCGATGGTCCGTATCTCATCAAGATCAACAAGGAAATGAACTGCATGACCATTTACGCGCAGGATGGCGGAAACGGCTACATCATCCCGGTAAAATCCTTCTTGACCTCCGTTGGTGATGATACCCCGGTCGGCACCTTCAAGACTCCGGAAAAATACCGTTGGAGACTGATGATCCATGATGTATACACCCAGTATGCAACCCGTCTCGGTGCAGGACTTCCGATTCTGATCCACTCCATCATCTACGATGCCGCAAACCCGATGACTGTATGGGCAAGCACCTACAACAACATGGGTATCGCCCGTTCCGCAGGCTGCATCCGACTGGTGAGCGGTGACTCCAAGTGGGTTTACGACCACTGTGCACTGGGAACTACCGTACAGGTTTACAATTCTTCCGTTGCAGGCCCGTTTGAGCGTCCGACTATCGCAGCAGAGATTCCGTTTGAGCAGACCTGGGATCCGAGTGACCCGAACGTAACCCAGGATATGATCAATGCAGAAACCGCACGGATCCTGGCAAAATTCCAGAATCAGTAAATTTCCTGTAAAAGCACAAAAAAATCCTCCGTGAACTGCCTGGCAGTTCACGGGGGATTTTTCTGTATCACGTATTCTTAATTTACAGCAGCTTGTCCACTTCTGCCATCAATGCTTTTCCAAGTGCCTCGGACTTCGCGTCTGCGTCCTCTAAGGAAGTTCCCTTAATTCCGTAGTAGAACTTGATCTTCGGCTCGGTGCCGGACGGACGGATGCAAAGCCATGCGTTGTCGTTCATGTCGTAATAGAGCACATTGGAGGACGGCAGGCCGGTCGGGGTTACCTCACCGGTAGCCATGTCGCGGATAGTGTCGTTCTTGTAGTCTCTTGCGGAAAGTACCTTATACTCGCCGAAACCTTCCGGAGTGTTGTTACGGAAATGCTCCATGATGGACTGGATCTTTGCCAGGCCCTCAATACCGGACAGTCCGATGGACTTGACTGCATCCTTGTAGTAGCCGTATTTTTCATACATTGCTACCATTGCATCCCACAGGGTCATGTTTTTGGTCTTGTAGTATGCTGCAGCCTCGCACAGTGCAACGGTTGCGGAAACCGCGTCTTTATCGCGGGCATAGGTGCCGATCAGGCAGCCGTAGCTCTCTTCCATACCGAACATATAATGACCAACACCGGTGCGCTCCTCTTTTAAGATCTGCTGGCCGATCCACTTAAATCCGGTCAGGCACTCTACCAGCTTGCAGTTGTAGGAAGCTGCCACTGCATCGATCAGGTTGGTGCTGACGATGGATTTCACCACTTCGCCGTCTGCCGGGATTGCATTCTTTGCTGCCTTCTGGCTCAGGACATACTCACACAGCAGGGAACCGGACATGTTACCGGTCAGGGAAATGTACTTGCCAGATCTGGTATCTTTTACATAAACGCCAAGACGGTCTGCATCCGGGTCGGTTGCCAGAACCAGGTCTGCGTTCTTCTCCTCAGCCAGCTTTAAGCCAAGGGCAAACGCCTCTGCTGCCTCCGGGTTCGGATAGCTTACGGTCGGGAAATCGCCATCCGGAAGCTCCTGCTCCGGTACAACATATACATTCTCAAAGCCGATTTCCTTCAGCACTCTGCGTACCGGGATGTTACCGGTTCCATGGAGCGGGGTGTAAACGATGGTGATGTCTTTCTGCATCTTGTCGATGGCATCCTGGTTTACAACCTGTGCTTTTACATGAGCAATATATTTGTCATCGATCTCTTTGCCGATCACTTCATAAAGGCCTGCTGCCATGGCATCCTCTGCGCTCATGGTCTTCACGGTGGACAGATCCTCAATGGCCAAAACCTCTTCGGTTACACCCTTGTCATGCGGCGGAGTGAACTGAGCGCCGTCCTCCCAGTATACCTTGTAGCCGTTGTACTCCGGCGGGTTGTGGCTTGCGGTCACGTTGATACCGGCAATGCAGCCTAACTCGCGCACTGCAAAGGACAGCTCCGGAGTCGGACGCAGGGACTCAAACTTATAAGCCTTGATGCCGTTTGCTGCCAGGGTGCGTGCTGCCTCATCAGCGAACTCCGGAGACATATGTCTGGAATCGTAGGCAATGGCAACGCCCTTCTTACTACCGCCCTGCTTGATGATATAATTTGCCAGACCCTGGGTCGCGCGGCGTACCACATAAATGTTCATGCGGTTAATACCGGCACCGATAATACCACGCAGTCCTGCGGTACCAAACTCCAGATCCATATAAAAACGTTCTTTGATCTCGTTCTCGTCATGCTCGATTGCCTTCAGTTCTGCCTTGGTATCCTCATCGAAATATGGATTGGACAGCCATTCCCGGTAAATCTTCATGTAATCTTTCATAAAAATACTTCCTCCTATATAAGATACACTTAATTGTGTTCATGTATAAACAAATGCGTTTAACCCGCATTGTCTAACCAATAGATTTTACTAAATTTCCATAACAGCTTACATTTATAAGCATTTACCTTCTTGCAATGTTTTGTAGCGCTCTGAAAATTCAATGCTTTTAATTCCGGATATAGGGCAGTAACATATCCTTGATGAATTTCACCATTCCGATATGTATACTCAACTAAATCTCGATGCCGAATACCAAGAACATTATCTGTTTTTGCTTTGCTCTGCCTACGCATTGGTTTTATTATCCAGTCTTTCATATCATATATATCTGGTTTTAAATCTGTAATACAAACCGCATCATTTGCATGGCTTTTATTAATGCCCCAGTCAATCCGTTTGTTTGCTGTATCACCTCCAGATGTTAAATGAAGCATTCCCAGCCACGATAACTTGGCTCGTAACCATTTCTTTCCGATCATTACATGAGTTGCATAATTTAGATACTTATTATCTGAGGATTTCAGTATTGCAAAGTAATGATCCATAAATTCCAGTTCATGTCCCTCTGTTTTCTGATGGCACTTTCCACACAACGTTACTAAGTTTCCAAGAGTGTTAGATCCGTTTAAGCGTTTTGGCTTAATATGATGTACTTCCAGTCCACTTCCCTCTTTACCACATTCTACACATTTACAGCCATCACGCAGAATTACTGCTTTCCGAATATTCTCATCTAAACGGTTTGACTGCTGATACTGCCATTTGTATAGTTTACAGCCATCTGTCAAGGCACGAATATCAATTTCAACATCCTCCAACCAATAACTTGTAATTTTGATCCACTTCTGAAGTTTATAAATTACTCTCATAGTCGCCTGACGTTTCTGTAAGATACTCGGTGCTATCCGACCTTTTCTTGTTGAAGCTATTCGATTATTGAATCTTACCTGGCGATATCTTTTCTGATATCTTCGATGCCGTCGATAGCCACGTCTAATACACAGAAGATGTTTCACATCATCTCGCTGTTCGATTGTTCCCTTAAATAGTACCTTATTTTTTTTCTTACATCTTTGTACTACAGCAATTCCAACATGTAATCCACCATCATCAATTCCGCAGCGAATTTCATCCGTACAAATTTCATCATCTGAAATAATTCTGCACAGTTGAATTACCAGTGGATACTTGCTGATTAACTTGGCGCGTTTCTTTCTGACAAAAAACCACGCTTTTTGTTCTTTGGTTGGCGACAGCGTTTTTCCTGCTGCATCCAGCACAAAGGCATAACCTGTCATTTCTGACTCCTTCCTAATGGAGAATTTCTCTTCTTGGCAATGTCATACAGAGGACTTGTGTTTCCCTGTTATCAATGCAGGACATTAGCATTGTTTCTTGGTTGGCACTCACAGAGCAACGGACTGAAGATTACATCCGAGGGTGTGTCTTTACCTGACTGTATAACGTAGTTCCACCTGCAATACACCTTTCGGCAATAGCAGTCACCTAGCCTTGAAACCTGTTATTAAGGCATAGACTTAAGATAAATGTCCACTTTTATCTATGTACAAACACATATATCTATGTATTTATTCCCTTAATAACTAGTCCTGTGCTCCCTCATATTTAAAACTGATTTTATTATACCTCAGCGAGGAAAAAAAAGGAAGATGAACCTGTCTGCGGCGCCTATTTTATTCTCGACAGAAATCGCCTTCTTGCTTCTTTTTGCGACTCCAGGGTCTTTAATTTTTCCACATTTTTCTCCGGAATCCAGACCTTGTTGGCGTTGTAATAATAGTTTAACTGCTTCCAGTATTTTTCCGGGTACAGAAACAGAAAATACAGGTACTGCCGCTCCTTCGCCCCCATCGGCTGCACCGCGTCGTAGGCATCCAGCATAGAGCAGCCCAGGTACTCATCCCAGCCATGCTTTTCCATGACCTTCCGCATAAACCGGTACAGATCGCTCACCTGATGGCCCAGGTGCATCTGGCTGAACTCGATGAACACCGCCTCCTGGTTTCCCGGCAGAATATGGTGCTGATCTAAGTCCCCATGACACAAAAAGAGCCGGTTTTCCGCCTGGTTCTGATCCAGCGGCTCCAGCCCTTTTTCTGCCTCCAGGGCCTGACCGTAATACGCATCAAAGCTCTGCATGACATGTAACTCAAATTCTGTTTTCTTGCGTTTTCCCCGGATGAAATTCCGCACCCGTTTCATTTCCCGGCTGTGGCGCGCCATCTCCTCTGAGAGAGCCGGTGCCACCGTAGAACCGGAACTCCATTCTTCCTGCCAGGGAATTTCCTGCAGTCCCCGGTGGAGCACCGCGATCTGTCTGGTGCAAAACAGAATCTCCCGCCGGTCCCTGAGGCTGCATTCCCGCTCAGAAAACCAGCGCTTCAGAATATACTTCACCCCGTCTGGTCCGGCTGTTACCAGGCCATCTTCCAGATTCCGCACATAGCGGTCTGCCCGGCAGATGCCCTGCTTTTCCAGCTGCCCCAGCACCGCGTCCTCAAATTCCAGACGTTTTATCGTGCCCCGGTACTCTTTTAAAAGCCGGAGCCCATCCGGGTACTCACAGATCCAGGCCCCCCGTCCGCGCCGGACATTCGTTACCTCTCCCTCGTACTGCTTTAAAACCTCCAGATAGCTGTCGTTCACGCTCACCCCTCCACTTCATGCGCGGCGGTCCGGCACCGCAACTATTCCATTTCTCCGGTTGCGGGCAAAATCAGCACAGCAAATGCGCGTACCTGCCGGACTAATAACTACTCTCCAACCTATGAAAAGATTTCAGGGATTATACGTTTCTGCCATAAATTTCCTATCTGTGCATATCTGCAAGAAGCTTCAGCAGCGTCTCCTTCTCATTATCCTTCGGCACCTCAAGCACATGCTCTAACAACTCATGCAGCATGGTACCCATCTCCTTGCCCGGCTTCACCCCGGCAGCAATGAGATCCTGGCCCTTTACGGCAAGCTCTTTTAAGCTTAAGCAGTCGCCGCGCACGCGGATCAGGGCAACCAGAGCACGAATTTCCGTTTCATAGCCATTTAACTCCATCAGACTGTCCCAGACCTCCGGCTCCATGCAGCTCATCATACGGCGTACCTCAGCTTCATCGGCCGCAGGAGTTACATCTGCCCAGGTCACCAGGGTCTTTACCCTGGAGACCGTATCATTGTCCAGCTTTAAATCCCGAAGTACCCGCACTGCGTTTTCCGGACTGTTTCCACAGCGAAGAAAGGCTGCCCAGCGCACATATTTTTCTTTCGGCAGCGCTGCAGATACCCGGGCATTCTGCCAGTCCAGCGCGGCAAAGGCCGGTGACACATAGGTACTGATGCCGGTCTCATAGACTTCGCGGATCTTTTCCGGATGCTCAGAGCAGAGAAGCTTGGTAAGCTCCATCTGGATGCGCTCCTTGCTCACCTTTGCCAGATTCGGTGCGATCACGGAAATTGCTTCAAAGGTTTCTTTCTCAATCTCAAAACCAAGCTGCGCGGAAAAACGGATAGCACGTAAAATGCGCAGCGCATCCTCCGTAAAGCGCTCCATGGCATTGCCCACGCAACGGATGCGGCGGGCCTTTAAATCTGCCACACCGTCAAAGGCATCCACAATCCCGGTCGCATGGCTGTAGGCCATGGCATTGATGGTGAAATCCCTGCGGCGCAGGTCTTCCAGAAGATCTGAAGTAAATTCCACCTGCTTCGGATGACGTCCATCCTCATACTCGCCGTCAATGCGATATGTCGTCACCTCATAACCGGTGCGGTCCATCATGATAGTTACTGTGCCGTGCTGGATGCCGGTGTCGATGGTTCGGCGAAACAGTGCCTTTACCTGTTCCGGCCTTGCGGAAGTAGTAATATCCCAGTCGCCGGGTTTGCGTCCAAGCAGGGTGTCACGCACACAGCCGCCTACCGCAAAGGCCTCGTAGCCGTGGCTGTTTAAGGTATGAATGATCTGCTCCACATGGGCAGGAATCTGCATGCTGTTCATATCGTAAATTCTCTCTTTCCTGTTTGTTCCAACATTTCAGAATCATTATAAAGGTCATCCTGAAAAAAAACAAGAAAATCCTCCGAACCTGAATGTCCGGAGGATTTTCTTGTTCAGGTTTTCACCGGCTGCATGACCTGGCAAAATCCCATTGTCTTTAATTTTTCCGTAAAATCTGTTGTAAAATGCATACAATACACATATTTCCTCAGATCTTCCGGAATATCGCGCTCCAATTCTTCTAATGGACAGTGCGAGCGATGGCCGGAAGAAAATTCCGCAGTATCCTGATAAA
>ENA-UONQ01001566-UONQ01001566.1-human-gut-metagenome-genome-assembly--contig:-CS26-NODE-1566-length-19229-cov-4.924012_pt1 | contig 19229 bp, 17 predicted proteins | sample MGYA00242460_ERZ724007 | MGnify/ENA metagenome assembly ERZ724007
AGATAATATGCAATGAAGGTGCATATTCTAAGGCTTGCACATGATTTCTCATACTTTGGGCTTACTGGTATTTCAAATAGTGAACACCTGATTGCCGAAAAGGGCCGCAGGCAAAAACGCAACGCCAAAGCACCAAGTCTGAATCCTGACATCCTCAAAACTCTTGTTCCTTGCCCAAATCGCATTTAATGCAGTTAAGAGATTCACCGTAATAAACACCTTTGAACACCTGACGGTGGTAGCAGCAGGCCAGAGAAACCTCCACTGTCTCCACCGCCATGCCAAATGCCGGAATACAAAAAATTAGGAGGATCGTCAACAAAGATTCGTCCGCTGATGGCAATGATCGTGGGCTGTTTTCAAAAGAAACTGCCAATACGCAACATTTCTGATATCGGCGAGGCCGTAGAGCAAACCTGCTACACAGGTATTGCTATAGAGTGCTGACCTGCGAGGAGAGAATTGCCTGTGATATGGTAGGAAGCAGTGAATTGCTCACTGACATCGATAACATCAACACAGAACTGGTTGTGCTTACCGGGCAGTATCTGTAAAAAGCGATTAGTGTACCGGCGATTCCCTGAAGCTGTACCTGGACTGGGTGCAGAAGATTCTGCCGGGCAAGGGACTTCTCAGACGGATGGACAAGACAATTCGTGTCCGATTCAGTATTGTGCAGGATCATATGGCTTGCGTAGTCTGCACGACGCGAACCTGTCTGTAGCTGTGCGGCGGGCTATTCGGTTTGCCGGAAAATAACCGCACTTTCTTCTGCCGATAATTAGACACGCTGGCAAAGTGCCCTTTCCGGTGCGGCAAGGATGCATCTGCCCCGATTTCGTGCTATGCACTGGAGCGTATTCATGTTCTGACGTCCGGTGTGATGATTCTGTGGCATTTGAAGGAATCGGTTTGGGGCAGAGGATATTCTTGCTAGACATTGCAGCATCCGGCAACTTTATACATGATCATCTCTGCATTCAAGATGTGTTCCACCGTCAATATCTGTGATAATTTTCCGCTTCCCAAATCGCATATTAGAAGTTGTTTTTAATATTAAGCTGCTGAATCCTCCGGACAATGGTGGATTGTGAGGTTTTCAAAGCCTCTGCGGCTTTGTAGGTGCTTTTATGCTTTTGCAGAGCTTGTTGAATAATTTCCCGTTCGTAATTTTGCAGTTGCTGCTTCAAGGAGAGATTTTCCGGTGTTTCCGTATCCAGAAGCGCATTATTAAACTGCTGAATCAACAGTGGGCGGATAGATTCCACAGAGATGTTATTTGTGGGAACAATGATTACAAACCGCTCCACAAAGTTCTCTAGCTCCCGCACATTTCCAGGCCAATTGTACTGCTGCATGAACTGCAAAGCCTGGGGCGAAAATACCTTTTGCATATGATATTTCTGATTGAACTTGTCCAAAAAGTGAAGCGCCAGCAAAGAAATATCATTTCCGCGGGAACGCAGGGGGGGTACTTCAATAGGGAATACATTTAGACGATAGTAAAGATCGGCCCGGAAATCTCCGTTTTTTACCAAGTCCTGAAGATTTCGATTTGTGGCGGCAATAATGCGGGTATTCAGAGGAATGCGCTCCGTGCCGCCAATGCGGGACATCTCCTGCTCCTGCAAGACCCGCAGCAGCTTGGGCTGAAGGGAGAGCGGAAGCTCGCCAATCTCATCCAACAGCAGCGTTCCGCCGTTGGCCTGTTCAAACAGTCCGATACGACGCTGCACCGCACCGGTAAATGCCCCCTTTTCAAAGCCGAATAACTCAGCCTCAATCAGCTCTCTGGGGATAGCCGCACAGTTAACGGTGATAAACGGTGAGTCCTTCCGACTGCTGTGAAGATATAATTCCTTGGCAACAATTTCTTTGCCGCAGCCGCTTTCGCCGGAAATTAAAACCGTGGCGTCTGTTTTACCCACCAGAGTGATTAGCGCCTTGACCTGCTGCATTCCCTGAGAATTGCCGATAAGACGGATAAAATCATCTGCAATAGGTTGGCTCAGCAGTTCCGCCGGGGCGTTGATTTCTGACTGCCAATTATAATAAAGACTTACATTCTGAATCGTGGTCAATACATTGACAACCTGTCCCTGTCCATCGTAAATAGGAGAACTCTGGCAGACCATGATATGACCGCTTTTTTCCCGGCAGATCAGGGTTACCTGACGGTGCTCCCGGGCGGCAATGATTGCAGGGGATTCCTTCACCGGAGCGGAAAAATTATGAATCACCGGCTTTGAACCGGAGAGGACATTGCTGCTGAGCGATGAAACCTCATAAGAAAAGCCGCTGTCCGGCAGCAGCATGGCGGTGATTGTGTTTACATGTTTGCCAATGACTTCTCGCGGCTCAATTTGATACGTCTGCACCCAGGTTTTATTGACATAGACCACCGTACCATCACTATGAATGATATGAATCGGTAGCCCAACTAAATCCGCTACCAGAAATGCGCTTAAATATTTGGAGGATGCACTTGAGTAAAAATTCATAACAAAGGCACTCCCTCACCCTGAAGATGTGATTATTTTAATATAATCAGCTAAAATCGTCAAGTACAGCTGTCAAAACAATAAGTCAAATACGACTTGTCAAGTTGTATTTGACTTATTATTTTGAATTATTTTAAAATTTCGCCTCGTTTTTTGAAAATATTTGCGGTGTCAAGTCAAAAACAAATCGTTAAACTGTAAAAATATACCCAGTTGTTTTTGACGAGGGTGTCAAAGTTTGGTCGCTTTCAAGGATGAGCAGTAAATCTCCATCGCAATTGGAATGCTTTTTGCTACAGTGGTTGGCAAAGTGAGAGGAGGAATTCACCAATGATTTATGAACATATCCCAAAGGGTTTGTGCGATATGCACTTGCATCTGGCGCCATCCCTGATTCCTCGGGACTGCGATATTGCAGAGATGGCCGCTATGGCGAAGGACGCCGGGTACCGGGCCATTGTGGCAAAAGATCACCACGCATTGACGGCGCCTCTGTGCGGCCAGTTGAAAAAGCACCTGTTTGCGGATGCAGATATTGATATCTTCGGCAGTTTCTGCATGAACAATGCCACCGGCGGACTGAATCCCTATACAGTGGAGGCTGCCATCTGCTGGGGAATTAAGGTTCTGTGGCTGCCCACATGCTCTGCCGCGCGTCATATTGATCGGTTGGGAACGGGCGGCAAGAAAGGATTTCCCGGCACGAATGTTACGATCCACGAAGAACCTCTTGTGCTGACAAAGCCTGATGGGACGCTGAAAGACGAGGTAATCCGAATCATCGAATTGGCGGCTCAGGCGCCTTCCGTGATTTTGGCTACCGGCCATGCCAGCGCGGAAGAAGTCAACGCTGTCGTGGAAAAGGCGGCAAAGCTGGGGGTGAAGCATATTTTAGTGGATCACCCGACCTTCTGCGTGGAAGCATCTTTGGAGCAGATGCGCCACTGGGTAGAACTGGGCGCGGTTCTGGAACACGTCGGCGCTATTTGCGATGCAAGCACCGCCTGCTACCAGCCGCCGGCTGACATCGCTGAGGTCATTCGGGCAACTGGCGTAGAGCATACGCTGCTTTCTTCTGATTACGGCCAGCTGAAGCTGGGCAATCCTATCGCAGGTATGAACGCGTTTCTTGGTTCGCTGAAAGAGTACGGTTTCACCAATGATGAGATTCGCACAATGTGCTGCGATAACCCCGGCAAACTTCTCTATAATTAACAGGGGACGCAGAACCCACCCTGAAAATTAACACATGGAAAGGAAAAAAATTATGGGTGTTGAAGTGAAATATCTTGGCTGGGCCTCTTTTTTGCTAACGACACCTCAGGGCCTTAAAATCCTGACGGATCCGTTCTTAGCAGGAGACGAGGCTCTGGGTGTGCCGAAGAGCCCGGTGAATCCTAAAGATCTGGTGGTGGATCTGATCCTTGCCAGCCATTGTGCTGCTGATCATTTTGCGCAGGCTATGGATGTCATGGCAAATTCAGAGACGACAAAAATTTTAGGCGATCACTCTACTATGTGTCTTACAGAGATGGCCGGCTTTGGAGATTTAAATGGCCCAAGAGCGGAATTGACTACAAGCGGCGCCACTTATCCGATTGCTGACTGCAAAATTCGGGCTGTAGATGCCCGTCATATTGCTTTTGTCCATTTCCCTGACGGGCGTTATCTTACCGGCGAACCTCTTTGCTACATTATTTCCATCGAAAATGGCCCGACTATTTTCTTCGGCGGTGATACCTCCATTACCATGGATATGAAGCTTTGGGGTGAACGCTATCGTCCGGACATCGCAATCATCGGCATCGGCGGCGTGGATCTTGGCGGGCGCAGCTTGGACGAGATGGATCCGGAGGACGCTGCTATGTGTGCAGAGATGCTGGGCGTTAAAACGGTCATTCCCATGCACTATCGTGGCAGCGACTATCTGGAGCGGTTCCAGAAAGCGCTGGCTGTCAGAGCACCTCATTGCAAATGTCAGGCAATGAAAGCCGGCGAAACCATTCTGCTATAATCCCCCTTCGTTCCGTGGAACGAAAAATAAAAATCTGGAGGAACTGAAATGAAAAAGTTTTTTGCCCTGCTCCTGAGCCTGGCATTGGTGGCAACGATGACCGCCTGCGGTTCTAAAACCGACAGCACTGGGAATAACAGTGATGCCAATGCGGAGACCATCACCAGTGATAAGCCTGTTAAATGGGATTTCGTGGTGATCAACAGCCTGACCCATCCCTCCTCTGTCCTGTGTCAGGAATTTGCTGACAGCATTATGGAAAAGAGTGGCGGCCGTATTGAGATCACGGTGCGCGCTCCGGGCGAATTGAGCTACAATGCTGCTGACTATCTGGTAGCTGTGGGTGACGGTAGCGTACAGATGGCCGACGTAGGAAGCAACTGCTTCGGCGTTCTCAAAGCGGGCGCTCTGCCTTGCCTGCCCTATATTGCCAGTGACCTGGATGAGTTCGACAAGGTGATGAGCGTTGTGGAGCCGACGCTGAAGGAGGAGCTGGCTGAATATGGCGCTAAGTATCTCTTCTATTACACCTGGCCCGCCCAGAGCCTGTGGACTAAGAATAAGGAACTCAAGAGCCTGTATGATGTGAAGGGGCTGAAGATCCGTACCATCAACAATGAGTTGTCTGCGCTGGTACAGCAGCTGGGAGGTACCCCTGTGAGCCTGGCGGGTTCTGAAGTTCCCACCGGCCTGCAGACTGGCGTGGTGGATGGCGTGATCACCTCCGCTTACGGCCTGGGCGGCGCCGGCTGGGATGACAGCCTGAATTACGGTCTGCTGGCCGATTGCCAGATTATCCCCGACTATATGTGCATGAATCAGGCGGAATATGACGCTCTGCCTGAGAATCTGCAGAAGGTGATCGACGAGGTATGCGAAGAGTTCCAGGCCAAGATGTGCGAGACGATGTTTGCAGACGAGGATACCTGGCGCACGGATCTGGAAAGTGAAGGCATGGTTCTGAATACGGCAGATGAGAATGAAAGCGCACAGATTACTGCTGATATGCAGAACTACTGGGATTCTTGGTGCGAAGAGCGGGGCGGCAATACTGCGGAGCTGCTGAAGCAGGTTCGCACGGAGCTGAACAAGTAACTGTGCTTCCCTGACATAACATTAGGAGGAGAACTACCTTGCTGGATAAAACAATGCAGGGGCTGCGAAAAATCACGTTGAATGTCTCCGCCGTGGCGGTTATTCTTATGGCGGTCATGGAGATCATTGAGATCATCTCCCGCAGCTTCTTCAGCCATTCCTTTCTGATTGTAGACGAATTTGCCGGATACCTTATGGCCTGCATGACATTCACAGGTCTTGCCAACAGCTATGGCGCCGGTACTTTCGTCCGGGTAGAGGCGATTTATGGCCTGATTAAGGGAAGCGCCAAGCGTGTACTGAATGTGGCTTATTCTGTAATCTTGCTGATATTCAGTTGCGTCTTTACCTATTACTCCGTTTTGCTGAACTACAATTCCTTTGCCAAGCACCTTGTCTCGACCGGATTCTATAGGACTCCTATTGCTTATCCGCAGTTGACGATGTCATTCGGCTTGATTTGCTTCTGCCTGTACGTTCTACTGGACATTGTGCGGCAGATCCGAGATTTCCGTAAGGAGGACACTGCCGTATGAGTTGGATCGGTGTTTCCGTAATTATGATTCTGGTGCTGTTTGCGCTGCTGATCCCTGGAGTCTGGATCTGCGTGGCACTGGGTGTTTCCGGTATTGTAGGACTGATCGTCTCTGATAATGCCCGCTATCTTACTACGTTAGGTACGATTACCTGGAACACAGCAAACAATTTTGTATTATCTGCTGTTCCCCTGTTCCTCTTTATGGGGGAGCTGATTGTGGCCAGCGGCCTCAGCGGCAATTTCTACAAAGGCCTGATGAAATGGTTCCGAAAATTGCCCGGTGGCTTGCTCCATGCCAACGTTATCGCCTGCGCGTTTTACTCTGCCATCAGCGGCTCCTCTGTAGCCACTGCGGCAGGCATCGGCTCCATTGCCATTCCGGAAACGAAAAAACGCGGCTATCCGAAGCCTGCAATTTATGGGTCTATTGCCGCCTCCGGTACATTAGGCATTTTGATTCCGCCCAGCACCGTATTGATCCTCTATGGTTCTCTGACAGATCAATCTGTGGTACAGCTGTTTGCGGCATCGGCTATCCCCGGCATTGTGCTGACTGTGTTCTTTTTGGTATGGATCTTCTGCAGTTCTCTGGCAGATCGGAAAAAGGGGCAAGAATTCAGCAGTGATGCCATTATGGAAGAGGAACTGACCACCTGGCAGGCCATCAAAGGCATTGCTCCCATCGTGATCACGATTGTTGTCCTGTTGGGTAGTCTGTATACCGGCAAGGCTACACCTGTAGAATCCGCCGCTTTGGGCACTTTGCTGGTGCTGATTTTCGGCTTTGGAAGCAAGGGCCTGACAGTGAAAAAAGTCTATGAAGCAGCAAAGACCTGCTCCAAGTCCATCGCTATGATCCTTATTCTGATGATCACAGCGTCCTACCTCACATTTGCGCTCTCTCAGTCAAGCATTAACCGGCACTTGAGCAGCTGGGTTATTGAACAGGGCTTCAGCAAGGTTGCAATTTTGGCGGTGATCGGAGTGGTGTACCTGATTTTGGGCTGCTTTATGGACGGCAGTTCCATGATCTTGCTGACCATTCCCCTGATGGCACCGATCTGCAAAGAGCTGGGCGTGGATCTGATCTGGCTGGGTGTATATGTGACACTATTGGTGCAGATTGGTCAGATTACCCCGCCCATGGGACTGAACCTGTTTATGGTGCAGAGTGTGGATCGTTCCGCTGAACTCTCAGATATCATCAAAGGTGCGCTCCCGTATTTGTTCATTATGATTTTCTTCTGCGCTGTGCTGATTGCTTTCCCTGGCATGACAGCATGGCTGCCCAATCTGATGAATGGCTAAACCAGCATCTCCGGCCTGCCTGAATGTGGCAGGCCGGAGATATCCCAAGGAGAATTACATGAAAGTACCACATGGAAATTGGTTTGAAAGTCCCTGGCAGGATATCCGCAGCGGAATCCGTCAGGTGACGCTGGATACAAATTTGGAACATCTCTGCTGTACGGTGGGGCGCGTGGAAAACGGGAACGAAATCAATCCACACAGCCACGAAAACGAACAGATTGCCATTGTGCTGGAAGGCGAATGTGATTACTATGTGGATGGCAGTATGTATCATATGACCCCTGGCTCGTGGATTGCGATTCCGCCGCGCAGCGTCCATTATACGCATGTTTATAACAGTGCAATCCCCTGTTTGCAATTGAGTATATACTATCCGAACAGAGAGGAATATCAGGAGTCTTACCGGCAGTTTTGCCAGCGGCTTTCACAAAACGAAGAGAAATCCGCTCGTGATGCAGGAAACAGCAGATAACTTGAGAAATTTTTAACCGTACATATCAGGTATCATGAGGAGAGTTGAGAAACGGCATGAACACTTACCCAAATTTATTTACTCCCATTACAGTAGGGAGTATGACGGCAAAAAATCGGATATTCTTATCACCTATTGGAACGCATCTGGCTACAGACAATTATGGAGTAACGGAAGAGCAGCTTGCGTATTATGAAGAACGGGCCAAAGGTGGCCCGGGGATGATTACTACAGAGTGCATTGTGATTGGCCCAGATATGCGCTATTCCACGTTTCATAATCTGGGGCTGTTTGAAGAGCGAATGGTTCCTCAACTGCAGAAACTGACGGATACCGTCCACAAGTACGATGTGCGCATCTGTGCGCAGCTGATGCATCCGTCTTCTGTAGCAACGCCCAAATATAACCGGGGTTTGCAGCCTGTAGCGGCCTCTCCGTTGGAATGCCGTGCCGTAGGTGAATATGCCCGGGCGGCTACAGTGGAAGAGTTGCAGACAATCACCCGCCAGTTCGGGGATGCTGCTTTGCGGGCAAAAGAGGCCGGGTTTGATGCGGTAGAACTGCACTGCTGTCACGGCCATGGCCTGCTGGGGCGGTTTTTGTCTCCCTTGGAAAATAAGCGGATAGACGCTTATGGCGGCAATGTGGATGGCCGGCTGAAATTGGCACTGGATGTCATTGCCGATGTGCGTTCCAAGGTGGGGCCGGATTTCCCGATTATTGTTCGGATGTCCTGCACTGACGCGTTGGAGGGCGGCCAATCCCTTATGGAAGGCCGGCATATTGCTCAGAGGTTCCAGCAGGCAGGCGTTTCTATGCTACACCTGTCGAACGGTACGATGAATACACCCTGGAACCTGACCTCCCCTTCCGGAACAGCAAAAGCGTTCAATGCGGAGCTGGCAGAACAGATTAAACGATCTGTTACGATTCCGGTAGGTTTTATTGGCCGGATGAATGAGCCTTGGGCGGCAGAATTGGCACTGCAGTTAGGAAAGGCTGATGTAGCTTACATGGGCCGCTCTATGCTGTGCGACCCTGAGTTTCCTCGGAAAGCAGCGGAAGGCCGGGAACAGGAAATTCGTCCGTGTATTGGCTGCAATCACTGTCTGGTTTCTATTAACGCAGATCAGCGGATCTGCTGCGCTATGAACCCGGAGGTGGGACGGGAACTGGCTGTGGCGGCAAACAGGCACACTGAAAAACCGAAACGGGTGTTGGTGATTGGTGGGGGGCCTGCCGGCTTAACTGCTGCGGCCTACGCCGCAGAATTCGGCTACCGCGTTACGCTGGCAGAGCGCAGTGACCGTTTGGGCGGTCAAATGTATCTTGCGGCATTCCCGCCCTGCAAACAGGATCTGGCTGCCGGAACCCGATATTTAATTGAACGTTGTCGGCGTGCAGGTGTAGAAATTCATCTTAACTGCCAGGTTGATCCGGCTGAAATTAAAACATCCTATGATATCGTGTTATTGGCTACCGGTGGCGCCCCGGTTATCCCGGACTTTCTGAAGAACGCAGACAGATTGGTAACTGCCTGGGATGTGCTGGAAGGCAAGGAACACGCCGGGAAGAACGTAGTCGTGGTTGGCGGCGGTCAGGTAGCGTGTGAAACGGCAGATTTCCTGCTGCCTCCCATGAATGATCTGAAAGAGGGCGGCCGAAAGGTCACTCTGCTGGCACGAAGCGGAATCGCCAAAAATGAGCGTTCCTCTTTCCGTCCCCTGATGGTGCAGCGGCTCCTGCGAAAAGGCTGCCGCATCATAACTCCGGCTCAGGATATTACAGCGGAAGGAAGCGCGGTGCACTACAGCCAGAATGGTGAAGCGATGATGCTGGATCATGTGGATACTGTAGTCTGCGCTGTAGGGGTGCGTCCGGTAAATCAACTGGAGGCTACTTTGCGTGCAGCAGGGGTGCCTGTTACCGTCATTGGCGATGCGGTAAAGCCCGAGAGTATTGCCACAGCTACTTCCAGCGCGCTGGAGGCAGTATTGGGAATGAACGGCGGTTGAATTACCGGGTTCACGTAATAGTTCAATAACAAAGAAGGAGATATTATGAAGCATGTAGTGATTACCGCCGGCTGCCGAACTCCAATCGGCACCATTGGCGGACAGTTCAAGACGCTGACCTCTTTGGATTTGTCCATCCCAGTCATGCAGGCGCTTGTAGAGCGCAGCGGCATTGATGCCGCCGGCATTGATGATGTGATCTGGGGCTGCAACTATCAACGCACTTATAAGGAAAACAATCTGGCTCGCGTGGCAGCAGTAAAGGCGGGACTGCCTGTTACAGTTCCGGGCATTACGGTTCACCGCAACTGCACATCGTCGCTCTCCGCCATTCAAATGGGTTACTACCAGATTATGGCAGGCGAAGCAGAGTGTATTATGGCCGGAGGCGCAGATTCCATGAGCACTGCGCCTCACATGGTTTTTGACGCACGGTACGGCAAAAAATTCGGCCACATGGAATTGAGGGACTCCATGTGGGACTCCCTGACAAATCTGGGCGTGGGGCCTGCCATGGGTATCACGGCAGAAAATGTGGCGGAGAAATATGGCATTACACGTCAGATACAGGATGAATGTGCGCTCCGCTCCCAGCGGAGGGCGGTAGCAGCCATTGACGCCGGGAAGTTTAAGGATGAGATCATTCCTATTACCGTACATAGTAAAAAGGGTGATACGGTGTACGACACGGATGAATATCCCCGTCGGGGCGCTACCATGGAAGCGCTGGCAAAGTTGAAGCCTACATTCAAAGAAGACGGCACCGTTACTGCAGGCAATGCCTCCGGTATGAACGATGCGGCTTCCGGCGTGATTCTGATGGATGAAGAAGCGGCCAAGAAAGCAGGGGCCCCTGCCATTGCGCGTATCGTATCTACCGCCACTACCGGCGTGGAACCGGAACTGATGGGTATTGGCCCCATCAGCGCAATTACCCGGGCACTGGAAAAAGCCGGCCTAATGGTAGGAGACATTGACCTCTTTGAGATCAACGAGGCGTTTGCGGCACAGTGCGTAGCCTGTCAGAAGGAACTTGGGATCGATCCGGAGAAGCTGAATGTCAACGGCAGCGGTATTTCTCTGGGGCATCCTGTGGGAGCTACCGGCAGCCGTCTGGTGGTAACGTTGATACACGAACTCAAGCGGCGGGGCGGCAAATATGGTGTGGCATCCTTGTGCGCCGGCGGCGGAATGGGTGTTGCGGTCATTATTGAAATGCTGTAAAAGCGCAGGAGGAGCAAATACATGGAATTCGTAAAAACGTTCTGCCCGGTCAATCAGGTTCAGCAAATGTATCGTGACAAGCTGACAACAGCGGATGAGGCTGTTAAGTGTATCAAGTCCGGTGACCGGGTGCATTATGGCCTGTTCAGCGGGTTGGTGGACTCTCTGGATATTGCGCTGGCCAAGCGTACCGAGGAACTGCATGATGTGCTGATCTGCACCACCAACTGGAACCATCCCCGCAAGCCTGCTATTCTGGAGGCCGATCCCAATGCGGAGCACTTTAAATACCTCAGCACCCACATGAGTACACTGGATCGCCAGATGTGCAAGGAAGGCCGCTGCTGGTTTATTCCCGTTCAGTTCCGGGAAAATACCAAATACTGGGCAGAGTGTGTGGGAGACATTGATGTAGCGATGCTGCAGGTCGGCCCGATGGATCGGTTCGGCAATTTCAATTTAGGGCCTCAGGTAGCGGAGTATTGGGGAATCTTCCAGTCCGCCAAGAAGATTATCGTGGAGGTCAACGAGAAATTCCCTGTGATCCACGGCGTGGGCAATACCATTAACATTAACCAGGTGAGCATGGTGGTGGAAGGCCCCAGCAACCCCCTGCCCAATCTGGTGGCGAAGGAAGCCAATGAGGTTGACAGAAGGATTGCCGGACATATTGTGAATCTGCTGGAAAGCGGCAGTACCCTCCAACTGGGCATTGGCGGAATTCCAAACTCTGTGGGCAAAATGATTACCGAGTCTGATATTAACGATCTCAGTGTTCATACGGAGATGTTCGTGGATGCTTATGTAGATCTTTATAAAGCCGGAAAAATCACGGGTAATAAAAATCTGGATCGTGGGAAAATGGTGTTCACCTTTGCCATGGGTTCGCAGGAGGTCTATGACTTTCTGGATAATAACCCCCTGGGTTATTGTGCGCCGGTGGACTATGTCAATGCGCTGGAAACCATTGCCGGCAATGATAAAATGGTGTCCATCAACAGCTGCATGCAGGTAGACCTGTTTGGCCAGGCAAATTCCGAGGCTGCTGGCCTGCGGCACATCAGCGGCACGGGCGGACAGCTGGATTATGTCATGGGTGCATTCAAATCCAAGGGCGGTAAGAGCTTCCTGTGCACGCCCTCTGTCCGTAAAAATAAAGACGGATCTCTGAGCTCCAACATTATGCCCATGCTGCCGGAAGGAACGATTGTGTCCTGCCCCCGTCACGCAACCCATTATGTAGTAACGGAGTACGGTGCTGTAAGCCTGAAGGGCCTGTCTACCTGGGAACGGGCAGAGAAGCTCATCAGCATTGCCCATCCTGATTTCCGGGATGAGCTGATTCGGGATGCGGAGAAGATGGGCATCTGGAAAACTACCAGTAAGGTGACTTGGTAAAATGCCGTTTTGGGATTTTATCGCGTGAATAAGAAAATCAGATTAAGCGAGGTAATTTATGAGCGAGATTATGGCAGGAAACTGGAATCAGATGCGCTGGCGGCCTGTCCGGGAAGGCATCAAGCAGGTCACTCTGGCTATGGGAGCCGATGATGTAACCGTTACCCTGGGTCAGGTCACAGCAGGACACGAGAAAAAGCCGCACTCCCATCCGGAAGAACAGGTGGCTTTGGTGCTGGAGGGTGAATGCGACTATTGGGTGGATGGAACCCCCTATCATCTGACTCCCGGCGGATTTGTGGTCGTTCCGCCGAATGTCATTCATTATGTAGATGTTCACGATACAGATATTCCCTGTTTTCAAATGGATATTTTCGGGACACCCCGGCCGGAGTTCAAGAAATTCTATCAGGACTTTCTGGACAGCTTGAAGTAATTTTACAGAAGCGGAGAGGAATATCCATATGAAGATGAGAAACTTCACCCGGGAAAAGCTCCAGATAAACGGATATGCTTTGGGTGCCTTTGTGGCTTCCGGTTCTGCAATGAACTGCGAATGTTTGGGAATTAACGGCCTGGACTTCATTCTCATTGATGCGGAACACGCACAGACGGATACAGAGACCATCGTGGATATGGTGCGGGCATCGGAACTCTACGGAATGTCTGCATTTGTCCGGGTCTATGATCCCAATGATTTTCCGCAGATGAGCCGCCTGTTGGATGTGGGAGTTCACGGCTTGATGGTGCCTATGGTAGAAACTCCGGAACAGGCTCGGGCTATTATGGATGCCGTCAAGTTTCCACCGCTTGGCCGCCGGGGAGCAAACGGCGGCCGGGGGCCAAGATGGGGAAAGTATGAGAATTATCCCCAGCAGGCAAACGAGACCCTTTATACCATTATGCAGTGTGAAACCCGTCTGGGAGTTGAAAATATTCAAGCCATCTGCCAGACTCCGGGACTGGACTGTGTATTTATCGGTACGGCGGATCTCAGTCTGGATTTAGGCTGTGCTCCGAACGATCCGGCAGTAAATACTGCTGTTGAACAGGTGTTGGATGCCTGCCGCCGGTATGGAATTACTCCTGGTATCGTAGCGGGAACGGCAGAGGCAGCCTTGGCGCGGATCCGGCAGGGCTTTCAGTTCGTGACCTGCATGAATGATCAGGTATTTTTCCGGCAGGAAAGTGAAAAACGGATTCAGACTGTTCGGAAGGCGCTGTAAAGCGCAGATATTCCTATTAGGATTTACCTTTATCAATCTATGGAACAACCACATACAAAAATAGAAAGGAATTAATCAAATGAAAAAGATGCTTTCCCTCCTGTTGGCACTGACCATGGCCTTTGGCCTGACTGCCTGCGGCGGCAGCAGCAACGCGGATTCCAATGCTTCTGAATCCAGCGGCAGCGAGGGCGGAAAAACCTATACGCTGCGTTTCGCCCATGCGTCTTCCACCAGTGAGCCCATCAATGCCGCAGCGGAGTACATGAAGAAAGAGCTGGAGGAGCGCTCCAACGGAGCGATTACTATGGAAATTTATCCCAGCGCTACTCTGGCAGACCAGACCGCCGCCTGTGAAATGATGATGGATGGTACTCTGGATTTCTTCGGCGGTTCCGCAGTGGCAATTGAAAGCTATATTGACGCTTTTAAAATTATTGACCTGCCTTATCTGGTCAGCGACTATGAGTCCGCCGACGCGCTGTTTGACGGCGAAATCGGTCAGCAGCTGTCCGATATGCTGCCTGATATTGGCCTTTACAATTTGGGCTGGTGTGAATACGGCTTCCGGAACACCTTTAATAACATTCGTCCTATTGAAACGGCAGAGGATCTGAAGGGCATCAAGATGCGTTCTATTGAGTCTCCTATTGCTGTTGGCATGTGGACGGTTTTCGGCTGTGACCCCACTGTTATGAGCTGGGGCGAAACCTATACCGGCCTGCAGATGGGCACGGTGGACGGTGCTGATGGCCCCAACGCACTGTTTGCTTCTTCCGGCATTGAGGAAGTCTGCAAATACATGAGCACCACGCAGCATATGTATACCCCTGGCATCATTCTGGCCTCCAAGGCTACCTTGGACAAGCTGCCTGAAGACCTGCAGACTCTGGTGAAGGAAGTGGGGGCAGAGGCAGCCAAGCAAATGAAGGAGACCATGCGGCAGAGCCAGGAGGAGGCTGCTGAGAAGATGGTGAGCGGCGGCCTGCAGATTACTGAGGTTTCCAGCGAAGTTCGTGATGAACTGGCGGCCAAATGCTCCGGCATTTACGATGATAACCGTGACGTAATTGGCGCAGAATTCTTTGACAGTGTGATGACCTATCTGGGCAGAGCTTGAGCAGCATAGCAGGTGCCTGACAATCTTCAGTCCACTCGGACAGGCGTAGCCTGTCCGAGTGGGGCAATCTGCATACAGAATTGGAGAAAATAGAAACTTATGAAGTATATACACAAATTTGAACGGTTTGCGTCGTCGGTAATTCTGGCTGTTATGACTGTAGTTACGTTTTTGGCGGCAGTCAATCGCTTTACTTTCAACTTTTCGCTGCCTTGGAGCGAAGAGCTGGTTCGCTTTCTGGTTATGTGGATGACCATGGTAGGCGCAGCTATGGGCGTGGGCACAAACGAGCATGTGGGAATTGATGTGTTTGTAAGCCGCTTTCCGAAAGGCATGCAATTTATCATTGCTCTGATCCTGGATGTGGTCGGCATGTTTTTCTCTGTCGTATTTTGCTACATTGGCGTCCAGATGGTGTCTAAACAGTATATGCAGACCTCTACTGCCATGGGATTGAGCATGGGTGTGGTCTATGCCTGTGTCATCGCAGGAGGTGTCTTAATGTTTGCTGAATTTGCTTTTAAACTCTACGAATGCATTAAAAACTACCGGGAGGTGAAGGGGGCGAGGCATAAATGATGACTGAACTTCTGGTCTGGATGTTTGCCTTGTTCTTTGTGCTGGCACTTCTGGGCTTCCCAATTTCTTTTTCTCTGGGTATATCCGTAACTGTTCCACTGATGCTCACCGGGGCGCTGACGCTGAATACGGCAGGCTCCTGGATGCTGCAGGGCATCAATTCCTTCCCGCTGCTGGCCTGCCCCTTTTTCATTTTGGCCGGCAACCTTATGGAAGGCGGTGGTATATCCAAACGACTGGTGGATGTGGCAAGTACTCTGGTGGGCAGTATTCCCGGCGGCCTTGGCATGGTTGCGGCCATTGCCTGCGTGTTCTTCGGCGCAATCTCCGGTTCTGGCCCGGCAACTCTGGCAGCGATCGGTGGAATTATGATCCCTGCTATGGTGGCTCGGGGTTATTCTGCGGCATGGGCTGCAGCGCTGTGTGCCACGGCTGGCTGTATTGGTATTTTCATTCCGCCCTCTGTGGCAATGATCAACTATGGTGTCATTTCCGGCGCCTCTATTGCAAAAATGCTGCTTTCCGGTGTGATTCCCGGATTGATGACCGCACTGGGCCTGTGCGTATTATCTTATGTTAAGGGTAAACGCTGCGGCTGGGGCGGCGGCGAGCACTTCAGCTTCCAGCGGTTCCTCTGTTCCATGAAAGAAGGTATCTGGCCCCTGCTGATGCCCATTATCATTCTGGGCGGCATCTACAGCGGTATGTTTACGCCGACGGAAGCGGCAGCTGTGGCCTGTGCGTATGCTTTTGTAGTAGGCGTATTTGTTACAAAAGAACTGACTTGGGAGCGGCTGAAAAATGTTCTGGTTCGCAGTGCGGGAACATCTGCCACGATTATGTTTATCATTGCGGCGGCCTCTGCATTCGGTAAAATGCTGACAATGGCGCAGCTGCCCGCAACATTGGTGGGCTTCATCACGGATCATCATATCTCTAAAGTGGAGTTCCTGCTGATTGTCACGGTGATTCTGCTGATTGCCGGTACATTCATGGATCAGATTTCCACAGTTTTGATTCTGACGCCCATGTTGCTGCCGATTGCTCAGGAGCTTAACATTAATACCATTCAGTTTGGTGCCCTGATGGTGGTAAACATCACATTTGGCTTGCTGACGCCGCCTTTGGGTGTGCATTTGTTCATGGCCTGCGGAATTGCCAAGATCAAATTCTCGGAAATTGTAAAAGAGATGGTTCCGTTTCTCATCATGTGCCTGATTGTCATTCTGTTGACCACCTTTGTCCCGCAGGTGTCCCTGTTCCTGACACAGTTTGTTTGATAAAACCAGGTACAATACATAGGGAGAGTCAAAAATGAAAGTAATTGAACCTGAAAAGAAATATGATTTTTGGTTTAAAAATGGTCATGTAATCGACCCCGCACAGAACATCGACAAGGTTTGCGATGTGTTGGTAAAGGGGAATAAAATTGCAGCTGCCCCTGAAAACGGCGCAGTAGATCCCAGAGATGTAAAAGAAACTGTGGAGTGCAATGGATACTATGTACTGCCGGGGCTGATTGACCACCATGCCCATTTTTCATGGAATTTCAATGTGACAGGTGTAGAGCCTGACCTGTATACGCTGCCAAGCGGTGTCACCAGCGCATGTGATGCGGGTAGCACCGGCAGTTCCGGGTTTGAAGGATTTGTCCGCAGCACGATGCAGCCCGCCCTCATTACCATGAAAGCTTCTATCAACGTAGCTTCCGGCGGCCTATGCACCCCGCAGTATATGGAGGATATCCGACCGGAAAATTATGACGTCAAGGGACTTGAGGATTTGTTTGACCGGTATCCTCAATGGATTTACGGCCTGAAGCTCCGGTTGGGCAAAGATATTTCGGATGGGCAGGGAGTCGAACCGCTGAAGGCGTCTGTCAAGTTAGCCCGGCATCTGAATACCCGGCTGTCTGTTCATGCCACCTATCCGCTGACCCCTATGGCGGATATTGTGAATGAAATGGGGTCGGGGGATGTACTGTGCCATACCTTCCAGAAAATGGGCGAGCACAATATTTTGGATGAAAACAACAGAGTTCGCCCTGAAGTATGGGAAGCGCGGAAGCGAGGCGTGATTTTTGACTGCGCTCATGGACGCATTCATTGCTGCTTCCCACTGGCTCAGGCTGCTATTGAACAGGGCTTCATGCCGGATGTAATCAGCACGGATCTCATTACATTCAGTGCTTATCAGGAGAGGCTATTCTCTCTGCCGGTGGTGCTCTCACGCTTATTGGCATTGGGCATGCCGTTGGTAGAGGTGATTCGCTGCTGCACACAGACTCCCGCCCGGCTGATGGGCATGGAGGGGCAGATCGGCACTTTAAAGCCCGGTGCTTTTGCGGATATCACCATTATGAAAATCGAGGATCGGGACTTCACTTTTGTGGACTCCTATGGCAACTCACTGAAAAGCAGCCGCATTCTCATTCCGCAAATGACGGTCAAAGCCGGAAAAACACGCTATCGTCAAATTGATTTTACGCAGATGTTCGGCTTGGTTAAGCCACTGTAACGCTTCGCCATCCCCGGCAGATTGCTCTGCCGGGGATGGTTTTATCAAATAGAAAGGTGGTAGAAATATGAATTCTGTTGAAAGAATACTGACGGCCATTCGGGGAGGAACTCCGGATAAAGTACCGTTTGCCTTTGGATATATTCACCCAAAGATTCGGGAAGGAATTCTCGGCGAAACAATTCCGGATGAGCATCATTATAAGGTCAACTGGTCACCCACGTTTTTACCGGGGGAATGGTGTACAACTCTGGAACCGGATGAAAGCACAGATGTACGCGTGGCCCGAAAATTGGGATTGGATGCTTTAGGTTTCCAGCTTCTTACTCCGGTGATGCCCAGACTGGAGTTAACCGCTGCCGGAACCTATGCTCTGAAGGGGGGGCTCCTGACTCCGGAAACCCTGAGCGCATGGACGCCGGGATTGCCGGCGGTGGAGGATCCCGCGCGGTACCGGGAGGGAGAAGCTTTTGTTCAGCGATACCGCGGAGAGTTCGCCCTGTTCTGCCGGATTCGGCTGGGCTTTTCGCCGACACTGATCAGCATGGGGCAGCAAGCTTGTCAGGGATACGTGAAAAGTGATCCGGATTTTGTAAAAGAAGTTGTTTCAACCTATGGGCAATGGATGAAAAAGCATATTCGCAATCTGATGGGGTTGGGATTTGATTTCTTATGGTCTTTTGATGATCTCGCAGATCGCAGCGGGCCTTTCTTTACTTCAAAAGAGCTGCAGGATATCTTTATCCCCGCTTTGCTGCCTGCGGCGCAGGAAATCAAAACGCCCTGGATCTTTCACAGCGACGGCAACTTATTTCCCGTATTGGACGATTTGATGACCCTCGGCATGTCCGGCTTGCATCCTTTGGAGCCGGGAGCAATGGATTTAAAGCTTTTGAAGCGGGAGTATGGGAAAAAGCTTTGTCTGGTGGGAAATATCGATATCAAGCATACCATGACGGATGCCACAGATGAGGAAATCCGGCAGTGCATCGATACTTGTATGGATACGCTGGCCCATGACGGGAGTTACATTATCTCGGATTCCAACAGTGTCCCTGCATCTGTAAATCCGGACAATATTGTAAAGATTTCAGAATACATACAGAAAGCTCGCTGCGTTTATGCCGCAAATGGATATACGCAACAGTGAAAAAGATTAATCAAGAGGATAAGAAAATATGGCACTGATGACACCTCAGGAGTATATTGACTCCCTGCG
>ENA-UONQ01001604-UONQ01001604.1-human-gut-metagenome-genome-assembly--contig:-CS26-NODE-1604-length-18868-cov-5.375538_pt1 | contig 18868 bp, 13 predicted proteins | sample MGYA00242460_ERZ724007 | MGnify/ENA metagenome assembly ERZ724007
AAACTTTTCGACACGCTGAGGCACGGAGCGAATGCTCCGTGCCTCTCTTTCCCGTGTTTGATTTTTGTTTACTGCGCTGTCAGCTCGCCGGTCTTCGTGTTAATGACATAGCCCTTGATAAGAACATCCTTCGGCATCAAGGGGTGGTTTCGCAGCAGGTCCACCGTCTCCGCCACGGAGCTCTCCACGCAGTCAAAGCCTCGGAGCCACTCCTCAAAGTCGATGCCGCAGTAGCGCATCATGTCAATGTGGTCCTGAGACACGCCCCGCTGAATGAGGTGGCGGATCATCATGTCGGCGTTGATGTGAGCCACGCCGCAGTCCGTGTGACCGATGACCATGACCTCCTCTACCCCCAGCTCAACAATACCCACCAGCAGGCTGCGTACCGCGCTGTCAAAGGGGCCGGTAATCATGCCGCCGGCGTTTTTGATCATCTTCACATCGCCGTTGCGGATACCCAGCGCCGCCGGAAGCAGCTCCACCAGCCGGGTGTCCATACAGGTCAGGATGGCGATTTTCTTATCCGGGTACTTGCTGGTCTGAAATTTTTCGTAAGCGCCGCTTTTCACAAATTCCCGGTTGTATTCCAGCAGTTGTTCGATCATAACAAGCTCCTTTGCACGTTTTTTTCATCATATCGGATTTTTTCCGCCATTTCAACCCTTCCGCCGCAATTCGACCCGCGAAATTTCTGGAAGCGTCAATCTTCGTTTTCTTCGTTTTCTTCGTTTTCTTCGTTTTCTGTGGAATTAAATTGACAGAATTTTCACGGACTGTTATAATTTTTTTGTTATGGATTCGTATGAACTGACGGACAGCAGCGCAAAACCGCTGCCGGAATGGAGGACTGTATTTGAACAATCTGCAAACGCTGCTGATTGTGGACGATTCGCAATTGAACCGGGAGCTCCTGATGGAGATTCTGGGTACGGATTACCGCTTTCTTCAGGCGGAGGACGGTCAGCAGGCCATTGATATCCTGCGCGGAAATCCCGCCGTTGACCTGATGCTGCTGGACATGGTCATGCCGGGGCTGGATGGCTGCGGCGTTCTGGAGATCATGCAGCGCTATCACTGGCTGGATGAGATTCCCGTGATCGTCATTTCCGCCGACCAGTCCGACGCCTTTATGGACCGGGCCTACAGTCTGGGCGCTACCGACTATATTCACCGCCCGTTCCACACGCTGGTGGTCCGCCGCCGGATAGAGAACACGCTGATGCTCTATGCCAAGCAGCGGCGGCTGACAAGCCTTGTTTCCCAGCAGGTATTGGATAAAGAAAAGCTCAGCAGTATGCTGCTTGGAATTTTTGGCAGCGTGGTAGAAGCCCACAACGGCGAAAATAACCAGCACATTCTCCGCGTCCGCACCATTACGGAGGCTCTGCTGCACCAGCTTGCCAAGGAAACGCCCCGCTACCGGCTGACGGAGGAGGAAATCATCCGCATCGGCATGGCCTCCGCCCTTCATGACATCGGCAAGAGCCGGGTGCCGGAGGCGATTTTGAAAAAGCCCGGTCCACTGACCGCGGAGGAGCGGGCCATCATGGAAACCCACACCACCGCCGGCGCCGCCATCATCAAGGACCTGCCTGCGTGGCAGGATGCCCCGCTGGTAAAGACCGCCTACGATATCTGCCGCTGGCACCACGAGCGCTGGGACGGCAACGGCTACCCCGACCATCTCAAGGGCGAGGCCATCCCCATTTCCGCGCAGGCGGTGTCCCTTGCGGATGTGTATTCCGCGCTGACCGCCCAGCGGCCCTATAAGCCTGCCCTGAGCCATGAGACCGCCATACAGATGATTCGGGACGGAAAATGCGGCAGCTTCAATCCCCTGCTTTTAAAATGCCTGACCGACATCTCCCCCCAGCTTGTGAGCCAGCGTGATCTCATGCTGGGTGACCGGAATGATGTGCAGGACTCCCTGCGCCTTTCCAACGAGCTTTTGAAGAGCGATGGAGAGGACAACATTCTCTCCGGCGGCAAATCGCTTCTCCAGCAGACGCTGGAGGCAGAGCGGGAAAAGACCGCCTTTTACGCGGCTCAGTGCGGCGGCGTTCAGTTTGACTATAACATTCCCAGCAGACAGGTCCGTGTGGTGGATTGGTTCCAGCCGCCGGACAGCCGGGAGCGGACTTTCAGTATTGACGCGCCGGACCTTCAGGACCTCATGTCGCTGGAGGACCTGCACAAGCTGTGGACACTTGCCAAGGAGGCCACACCCGAGGACCCGGAGCGCAGCATGGACGTCTATCTCACTGTGCGGCTGACCCGGTGCCTGTTCCGCCTGACCGCCCGTGTTATCTATTCCCATGGTGCGGACCCGCAGCCCCTGAGCGTTATCGTGCAGTTCTCCGACCTCAAGGGCGAGGCTGTCCGCCGGGGTACGCTGACACTGCGGACGCAGGGCGACGCCTTCAATATCGTGAGCACCACGCTGCGTGAGCTGAAGGATGTTTTCGATATCGTCCGGCTGGTGGACCCCGCCAATAACTGTGTCCTGCGGCTCAATGAGGATGGCAGTCTCTCCCCCGGCGGCGCCTGCACCTCTGTCTGGGGCCGGGACGAGGTCTGTAAAAACTGCATTTCCGCCAAGGCCATGAAGCTCAAGACCCGGCTGTGCCGGCTGGAATTTACGGAAACGGACATTTTCCATGTCACCGCGCAGTATGTGGAGCTCAACGGCCAGCCCTGTGTGCTGGAGCTGATCTCCAAAATAGATAACGGCCGCTGGCTGGATAGCGGCGATAAGCGCCTGCTGCTGGAAAACGCGCAGGCCCCCTCGGATGACAGTGCGCAGACCGATACCCTCACCGGCGTCCGCTCCCGCTACTATCTGGAGCAGACGCTCGGCGGCCAGGTGGAGGTGGACGGTGTGGCCCTCATTGACGCGGACCTGTTCAAATCCGTAAACGATACCTACGGACATCAGGCGGGCGATGCCGCCCTCCGCACCATTGCAAGTGTCATTTCCTCCTGTGTCCGCAGCAGCGATATTCTCATCCGCTACGGCGGGGACGAATTTCTGCTTCTCTTCCCCCGTATTCCAAAAGCCACCTTCCAGCTTCGGCTGGAACAGATTCGCAAGGCGGTCAGTGCCGTCTCCGTGCCGGATTACCCGGAGCTGCGCCTCTCCGTCACTGTCGGCGGGGCCTACGGCGTCAAGCCGCTGGACGAGGCCATCCGGCAGGCGGACCGGCAGATGTATCGCGGAAAAGCACAGCGGGCGCAGCCATGAGCCGCGCCGGAAAGGCGCTTCATGATGGATTTAAAGGAATTTTACGCCCAAATCGGCGGCAGCTTTGACGCGGTGCTCTCCCGTCTTTGCAGTGAGAGCTTCGTCCGCAAATTCGTGCTGCGCTACAAGACCGACCCCACCTTTGAGCAGTTGAAGGCCGCTGTAGCCGTCAAGGATTGGGAGAGCGCCTTCCGCGCCGCCCACACGCTGAAGGGCGTTGCTCAGAATCTGGATTTCGGCGATCTGGGCCGCAGCGCCGCCGCCCTGACGGAAGCCCTGCGGGGGACGAAGCCTTTGGAGGACTACAGCCTGTACGAATCGGTGGTTCAAGCTCAGGCCGCGCTGACAAACGCCATTTCCGCGCTGGAAAACGGCTGAACCGCATTTCATAAAATAAAATCCCGGCTGACGAATATCAGCCGGGATTTTGCTATATTCCGTTCAAACTCTGCGTGCGGGATTCATTTTTGCGCTTACGGCGCGTCGATATGCGCCTGAATGCGCTGCATGATCATCTCCAGCGCCACCAGATTGCGCCCGCCCTCCAAAACGATGATGTCGGCGAACTTCCGGCTGGGCTCCACATACTGCTCGTGCATGGGCTTGACGGTGGTGAGGTACTGCGTCACCACGGATTGCAGCGTCCGGCCCCGCTCCTCCACATCCCGCAGAGCGCGGCGGAGAATACGGACATCCGCGTCAGTCTCCACGAAAATCTTGATGTCGAACATATCCCGCAGCGTCGGGTTCTGGAAAATCAGAATGCCCTCTACAATGATGACCTTTGTGGGGAATATTTCCACCGTCTCGTCCGTCCGGTTGTGGTCCACAAAGGAATACACCGGGCATTGGATGGGCCGCCCCGCCTTCAGCTCCTTCAGGTGCTCAATGAGCAGGTCGGTATCGAATGCGTCGGGGTGATCGTAGTTTACCCTCGTCCGTTCCTCATAGGTCTTGCCGACCTGCCGCTTATAATAGCTGTCATGGCCGATGACCGTGACCTCCGGGCCAAAGTGCTCCTTCAGGTGCCGGGTCAGGGTTGTTTTACCGGAGCCGGTGCCTCCGGCGATTCCGATCAGAATCGTGCTCATAACGGGACCTCCGTTTTTCCTGTTTTTTTATCATTATAGTAACTCCCCGCCACGAAAGCAAGGAAAAGTATGAAATTCCTGTGAAATCGACAGACCCATACTTGACGAAATGACGAAAAAACAGTATTATGTAAATTAACAAAGAATGAGGAGGCCACCCATGGCGATGAAGCGCTGCCCCGACTGCGGGGAAAAATACTCCGATACATATAAATACTGCCCCTTCTGTGAGGAGGAGGAAATTCTGAAAAAGGGAAAAACCGGAGGGCGCCGCGCCCGGCAGGAGCGCAGCTTCAGTCTGCTGACCCCGGTTTTGGTGATTTTGATTCTGCTGATGGCGGGACTTTTGATTTTCCTGCTGCGGGGAGACAAGCAGCCCACCGCGGCCAAGGACCCCATTACGCCCCAGCCCGGCGTGGTCACGCCGGTCACGCCCGACGAGCCTGACACAGCGGAGCCGGGTACGGACGAGCCCGACACGGAGGACCCCGGCGTAATGCCCAATGAGCCGGATGATACCACCACTACAACAGCGCCGAATACCGGCAGCGAGACGGGCGACTATGAAAAGGCCATGGCTCTGCCGGACGGTCTGACCCTCAGCACCACGGACTTCACCATGAAGAGTGTGGGTGAGACCGCCTCGATTCGGGTCTCCGGCGGCAGCGGCAGCTATACGTGGATCAGTGAGGACGATGGCATTGCCTCTGTGGACAGCACCGGCAAGGTCACGGCCATCTCCAAGGGCACCATCAACATCGTTGTCACGGATGGCAGCAAGAAGGGCGTGTGCATCGTGCGCTGCAATGTCAGCGGTACAGCCGCTCCCGCCGCGCCCACCACACCCTCCACAACAACCAACACCGGCAACAGCACCTCCGGCAGTCTGAAAACCGGCAGCGGCGTTGTGACCAATGCCGCAGGCGGCGTGAATGTCCGCCCCAGCGCCGGTACGGACGGTTCCCCCATTGCCTCTTTGAAAAACGGTGACAAGGTGCAGATCGTGTCCAGCGCCGGAAACGGCTGGTATCAGATCACGTTCTCCGGCCCCGGCGGCGCGGACGTCACCGGCTACATGAAGGGCGATTACTTGACCAACAGTTAATAGCTTATACAGCATTCCCGGGTGCAGAGCGCCCGGGAATGTATTTTTTAACGGGCGGCCGCCCTTGCTATTTCCCAAGGGCCGTGGTAAAATGAGGCTCTGCATGAAGGCCTATGGCCCTTATGCAAAAAATCACATGAAGGGAGCCGTAAATGGACAAAAGCAAGCTATTAGACCAGTGCGGCGCTCTTGGCGACGATCGGCTCCTTCTGGCCCGGGTACTGGACCGCGCGCGGCAGGCGTCAGAACGGAACGTTCCCGCCGCCACGGATTTTCTCAGTCCCGCGCAGCAGGCCATGGCAATGGATATGCTCCGAACCGCCGGAATTTCCGACACGGCCTATGTCCGGCTGGGGGGCTAGGATGACGCGGAGCGGGCGCTGCTCCTGTTTCTGCCGGACTGGCTGGACGCCGCGGACGCCGAAGGTCAAAGTCCCATCCGCTGTCTGCGGGCGCAGTTCCGGGCGGATGAAAAGCTGACGCATCGAGATTTTTTAGGAAGTCTCATGGGAATGGGCATCATCCGGGAAAAGCTGGGCGATATTCTGGTCAGCCCTGACAGCGCCGACCTCATGGTGCTGGACACCGTGGCGGATTTTCTTCTCCAGAGCTGGAACACGGCGGGCCGCGCCCGGCTGAATGTCTCCGAAATCGAGCCGGGACACCTCCACATTCCGGAGGTCCGGTGCGAGGAGCGGCGGGACACCGTTTCCTCCCTACGGCTGGACGCCGTGTGCGCCACGGGCTTCCGCATGGCCCGGGGTAAGGCGGCGGCGCTGATTGAGAGCGGCCGTGTTCAGCTGAACTGGCGGGAATGTACAAAGCCGGATCGCCAGGTCTCCGCCGGGGATACCGTGTCCGCCCGGGGCTTTGGAAAATTTGAGCTGACGGAGATCGACGGCCTCACAAAAAAAGGCCGCATCCCCATTACCGTCAAATGCTATCAATAAGCGGGACACCGCGGAACGGAGTCAATATGGAGCAAAAGCAGATCGACCGAATCAATGAACTGGCAAAAAAGGCCAAAAGCCCGGAGGGGCTGACCGAATGGGAGGAAATGGAGCGCGCCGCGCTGCGGCGGGAATACATTGACTCCGTATTGGGCAGTCTGAAGGGCCAACTGGACCATACCTATATTGTAGATAAAAAGGGCAATAAAACAAAGCTGAAGAAAAAAGGAGAATAATTATGGCAGTTTTATCCAATTTAGAGCCGAAGCGGGTCTTTGAAATTTTTGAGTCTCTGGCGTCTATCCCCCACGGCTCCCGGAACACCAAGGCCATCAGCGATTGGTGCGTGAAATTCGGTGAGGAGCGCGGACTGGAGTGCCATCAGGACGCGGCCAACAACGTGATTCTCATCGCTCCCGCCACCCCCGGCTATGAAAACGCCCCTGCCGTGATTTTGCAGGGCCATCTGGACATGGTGTGCGAAAAGGATCCCGGCTGTGCGAAGAATATGGAGACCGAAGGGCTGGACCTCTTTGTGGAGGGCGATACCGTAGGCGCCCGAGGCACCACGCTGGGCGCGGATGACGGTATTGCCGTTGCCATGGCGCTGGCCGCACTGGAGGATAAGACCCTGCAGCACCCCCGTCTGGAGGCCGTGCTGACCACCGATGAGGAAATCGGTATGCTGGGCGCTATGGTGATGGATGTATCCCCCCTTCAGGGCCGGCAGATGCTGAACATTGACGCTGATACCGAGGGAATGTTCATTGTAGGCTGCGCCGGCGGCTGTCAGGTCACCAACGCCCTGCCGGTCCACCGGGCACATTTTGCGGGCGAGACCCTTGCCATCAAGGTCTCCGGCCTTGTGGGCGGCCACTCCGGCATGGAGATTGGCACCGGCCGCGCCAACGCCAACAAGCTGCAGGGCCGCCTGCTCCGCGCTGCCTGCGGCGCGGCGGACACCCGCCTTGTCTCCGCCGCCGGCGGCGCTAAGGACAACGCCATCTGCGCCGCCTCCGAGACGGTCATCGTCACGGCGGACGCCGCAGCGGTCCGCGCCGCTGTGGAGGAGTTGACCCGTGCGCTGAAGCGGGAGTATCGCGTTTCCGACCCCAACCTCAGCGTGAGCGTGGAGACCGCCGAGGCACAGTGGGCCCCTATGGACGCTGAGAGCACCCGGCGCGTTGTGACGCTGCTGACCTGCACGCCCTTCGGCGTGCAGACCATGAGTCAGGATATGCCGGGTCTTGTGCAGACCTCCCTGAACCTTGGCATCATGTACACCGATGAGGACCGTCAGGTGCTCCGGGCCTCCATCCGCAGCAGCGTTGCCACACAGAAAAAGGCCGTGCTGGATCAGCTCATCTGCCTGACGGAGCAGTTGGGCGGCACCACGGAGGCCGAGGGCGACTATCCCGGCTGGGAGTATATGCCCCAGTCCCCCTTGCGGGAGCGCATGGTGGAGGTCTACCAGGAGCAGTACGGCAAGGAACCCACTATCAAGGCCATGCACGCCGGTGTGGAGTGCGGCTTGTTCAGCGAAAAGCTGCCAGGGCTGGACTGCGTTTCCTTCGGTCCGGAGCTGTCCGATATCCATACGCCCAGAGAGCGGATGCACATTGCCTCCGTCCAGCGGACTTGGGAGCTGGTGAAGGAAGTTCTCAAGCGCAGCAAGTAAGCCTCAAAGCCACAGCAAGCCCTCGGCAAATTTTGCCGGGGGCTTGCTTTTTTGGTGCCGATGTGGTATCATATTTGAAAATCATTCTCAAATTGCGAGGAATTTCTGTGAAAAAGCTATTGATTGTTTCTTTACTGCTCTCTCTGCTCACCGGCTGTGCACCAGCATTGGCTCCGACCCCAACAAAGGACACCGGTCGCCTGCAAATCGTGGCTACCGTCTTCCCTGCCTATGATTTTGCCCGTGCCGCCGCCGGAGACCTGGCGGATGTGCAGCTCCTGCTCCCTCCGGGGACGGAGAGCCACTCCTATGAGCCCACCCCGGTGGACATTTTGGCCGTGCAGAGCTGCGACCTGTTCTTGTACCTCGGCGGCGAATCGGACAGTTGGGTGGAAACGATTTTGGACGCAGCGGAGCCCACAGGCACCACGCTTGCCATGGTCGACTGCGTAGAAACGCTGGAGGAGGTCCACGCGGAAGGGATGCAGGAGGAGGTCGGCCATCATCACGAGAATGAGGACGCGCATCACCATGAGGACGAAGACCATCTCGGCGGCGTGACGGAAATCGACGAGCACGTTTGGACCTCTCCCGCCAATGCCGCCGCCATCACCCGGCAATTCGGGGAAGCGCTGGCCGCGCTGGACAGCGCCCACGCCGAGCAGTACCGGGCCAACGCCGAGGCTTACGCCTCCCAAATCGACGCGCTGGACGGTGAATTTCATGATTTCTTTGCAGGCCTGCCGGACCGCACCATCGTATTCGGCGACCGCTTCCCGCTGCTGTACTTTGCAGAGGAATTTGATTTGAACTACTACGCCGCCTTCCCCGGCTGCTCCACCCAGACAGAGCCCTCCGCCGCCACAGTGGCTTTCCTGACGGATAAGGTCCGCACGGAGCACATTTCTACCGTCTGGTACATTGAGTTTTCCAATCATCTGGTGGCGGACGCCATTGCCGAAGCGGCGGGTGCCGACACCGCCATGTTCCACACCTGCCATAATGTCACGCCGGAGGAGCTGGCTGGTGGCGAGACCTATGTATCGCTGATGAAACAAAATCTGGAGCGCTTAAAGGCGCACATGGGCTGAGCATTCAAAAAGACCTGAGACCGCAAAAGCAGTCTCAGGCCTTTTTCTATATGTCCGATTCTGACGTGTTCAGCTTTTTCACCTGAAAGTCCATGCCTCCGGCTAACCGCTGTCCCTTTTGGTTACTGATCTCCATGGAGACCGTAAAGAGCCGTGAGTCCTTATTATAAGTCATGGTCAGACTGCTCACTGTAAGGTCCCGTGGGTAGGCACCGGAGCCCAGCAGGCTTTTTCCGCCCAGCATCACTTTTCCGTCCTCCGTAAGCTGAAACGCCTCACCGCTGCCAGTGCCGATACCCTGCGCGAATATTTGGGTGATGGTGCCATCCTCCGCCGTTTCCACTGTTCCGCAATAGCGCAGCTTATCACTGATGACTGTTGTCAGCGTGGAGTAGAGGACCTGTGCCTCCGACGCCTCCATATTCGCCCGGTAGGTTGTCAGCGCCAGATTGACGCCCACCAGCACCAGCGCGGTGGACATCATCAAAATCAGCACGGCGCACAGCAGCTCCATAAAGGTCATGCCCCGGCTGCTTTTCAGTCTGCTCATATCCCCGGCCCCCCATCATAATAGAGGTAACCGTTATTTTCGTACAGCGTCACGGTCTGTAAGCCGCTTTTAATGCCATCAAGCGAAACGGAGCCCTGAAGCTCGACCCTTGCATCGTCAGTGCTTTCCGCCTCATACCGAAAAGAGACATCCGTATCCCGCACCTTGGCGTTGAGCCTTGCCGCCGTGGTGGACGCCACGGCCAGAAAGGCAAAGGTCATGGTCAAAATCAGCAAGGAGACCAGCGACTCGATCAGGGTCTCGCCCCGATTGTCCTTCAGCCTGTTCATGCTGTCCCCTCCTGTACCTCTCCGCCCTTGGTGATGACATCATTCTTCCATTCGATCGAAGTGGTCATGATATGCCGCCGCTCCCCCAATTCTACGGAGCCTTTCCACTCCTCGCTCCATGTCCGATAGCCCGTGAGCTTCAGCGTCATGCGGCAGTCATCGCCATCCGGCAGATAAAATACCAGCGTAAAATCGGCGGCAGTTGTGTTCGTGGATATTTCACCCTTGTCCGTCATGGAAAAATCGACCTTCACCGGCCGTAAAACCTCGTCCGTTCCCTGAGTGGTGACCGTAAGCGTAATTGTGTCATGACGCTCGCTCTGCTGCCAGTTTCCGTCCGCCTGAATGCAGGACGCCAGCCACGCACCCATAACGCCCATAGCTTCAGCCTGCGTTGTCACAATCACTGGCTCGCTCTCATGGCTACCGGTCACGTTGCCTTCCGCGTCATAATCATAGGTGTAGGTCACGGTTTCTGTCCGGGTATATTTCGCGCCTTTGATACCGCTTCGCAGTAGCTCTGCCGCAGAGCTGACCGTCAGGTAGTTCTGCTGGGCCTCCCGGTCGCAGCTCAGGTGCCGAGCCGCGCTGGAAACCGCAGTCAGGATGACCACGCTGACCATCGTTGCCAGCAGGAGCAGCAGGAGGGCCATCAGGAGCGATGCGCCCCGCCTGTCGCGCAGCTTATTCATCATACCCAAGGCCCTCCTTTCTCTCATTTGTAAACAGCCTGAAATATTACGTCACCCGTCAGGGGAAATACAAATCCTGCGGGATATTTCGTGGAATCGGGCGTATCGCCATTGTTCCTGCGCCAGTACAGAAAGCTCTGTATTCCCGCATTGCCTGGCTTCGGAAGTGTGACGGTATCGCCCTTCACAATCACGGTTTCCGTCTTTTCACTTGTCCCCTGCCCCGTGATGTAGGTCACACTATGCAGCAGCGGCGGCCGGATTGTATACTCGACGCCCTCAAATGTAAGGGTCTTGCCGGAGCGCTGGTCCTTCAGCACAACGGACAGCGTAACCTCGCCCTCGCTCTTGCCGAAAAGCTGAATCGGCAGTACCGTGTAGTCCCCGGAGGTCTGCTTCGCACCGGGCAGTACCCAATACGTACCGTTTGTATTGCCCGGCGCTACCTCCACCGAGGAGGTGCCGCTCTGCACCGTGACACTTTCCACACTGTAGTTTGCAAGGGCCGCGTCCGTGCCCTGTGCGTAGAGGAACAGCGTTTCCTCGCCGCAGGCCGGTGCATTCTCTGCAAATGTTGTCACCTCTGCGGGCTTCTCTGCCCAATCAAAACCAGCAAAACCGGTGGCAGTCTCTTTCATCAGCTTGCCCTGCCAATAGCGCCCGTCGGAGGCGACGCCCAGAATACCCTGCATCCGGACGGAAACACTGCGAATCGTGCTGGCACTGAATGTACCGACACCGGGAAGCTCACAGTCCACCTGAAGCGTCAGCGCAGCGTCGCCCTCACTGTTTCCCTGAATTTCCACCATTGTATCGTCCTTGATGACGGCAGAGGCCACAGTGGGCGCACTGCTGGTCACGCTCCATTTTGCATAGGGCAGCGGCTTCCCCAGCTTGTCCTGCGCCATGAGCTTCATCGTTGCCGCTTCGCCCACGTAGCAGTTAACATCCTCGATGTTCGTGGAAATGGTGATCTCTGCCGTGACCGTTAACAGCAGCCGCGCCTCATAGGTGCTGCCCTGATAGTCGATCTTGGCCGTGACCTCGGTGGCGCCGGGCTTCAGGCCCTTCAGCGTAACGTCATAGCTCTTTTTATCTGCGTTCCATACGGCGGAAACCTGCACAATGGCAGCGTCCGTATACTCGAAGTTCACCTGCGGCGCATCCGAAATTCCCAGCTCATAGGGCTTCAGCTCCATCTGAATACTGCTGCCCGCCGCCTTGTCCTTGTAATCGGCGATCAGGTCCATGGAGGCAATGCCCTTGGACCAGAATAATCCGTGCAGCGGCCAAGTGCCGTAGTGCAGGTTCATGGTCTGTCCCTGCTTTTCCTGCCGCAGCACCGTGGGGAAGGGGAAGTCCTGTCCCAGCAACGCGTCCGTGCTGCCGGGAAAACTGTACTTGCCGTGGACCGGGATATTGTTCCCCTGCGCGTCCTGCTCCTCGGTGGTGACCCAATCGTAGGCTGCCTCGCTGCCGGTGCGGCCGTTGTTCAGCGCGTCCTTGAAGCTGCCGAACGTCTTGTTCAGGCCGTTTGCTGTTTGGATATTGGCATCTCCAATTCGCTGGGCCATCTGGTCATAGGTCAGACCCGTCAGGCCCTTGACCTCAGAGCCATACTTGACACTGGTTTCCCACAGGTAGCTTGTCAGGTAGCTCATATTGCCTTTGAACATGGCCTCCTGCACATCCGGCTTATTATACAGCAGTGTATACATGGAGTTTGTGTTATTCGGATTATAGGTCTTGGACGCCTTTGCAAAGGATGCCCGATCCTTGATACTCTTGAGGTAATAGCAATTTTCCACAGTATATGTGGTATACTTATAGCGATCCGCCGTGCTGCCGATAAGAGAGATGGCCGTAATAGTTCCCTCCATATCCGGCAGATTGATATAGGTATAGCAATTATAGAATTTCGGCGCACCGTCGGCACTGGTATTGTTCACACCCGTGAAGTTCTGGAAATTGGCGGAGAAGCCGCTGCCGCCGATACCGCCGATAAACACGTAGGTCGCCGGGTTGGCATTGCTGCCGTTGCCGGCGATGGGCCATTTGACCTCCACGGCCTCGCTGCCATCGGCAAAGTGCGTATTGTTGCTGCCCCAGGACCCGGTACGCACCCGTTCCTTCAGCGTTTCCTTGGAAACGGTAATCTTACCGCCGGTGTAGCAGTCCGTGGCCTTGTCCCGCAGGCCGCCCACAAGGCCGCCCACGCGGATAAAGTTGCCGTACTTCGCCGCGTTCAGACCACTGTCATTTCTCCAGATGTGGGTGCAGTTGACCTGAATATCCACCACGGCGGAACACTGCTTCAAATTCAGATTGGACACACCGATGAGGCCGCCCACCACCGCCTCGCCCAAGCGCAGGAGATTTTTACTGTTGTCCTGAATGACATAGCCCGCAATAGCGCAATTGGTGATCACGCTGCCGGGGTCATTATGGTAGCGATACGCAATCCCCACAAGACCACCCATGGCATATGCGCACTGGTAGCGCATAATGTCGCTCTCGCCCCCGGAGTTTCCCCAGTCCGACTGCTCCGTGCGTCGCTGAATCACAGCGTTATTATCGCTGTAGAGCACGATGTTGCGGATATCCGCACCGGCGGTGGTACCGAACAGACCCACATTGTAGCAGGGAGATTCGATGTTCAGGTTCTTGATATAGTAGTTCCCACCGTCATAGCTACCACCGAACCAGTTATAGAGCACCATGCTGTAGGAGTTGTTTGTTGTGATATGGTCTACGGCGCCGGCAATGGGATAGAACTGCCGGTTGTTTTCCTGCTTTTCGGCCTTCCCCGCTTCTTGGTTCGCGCCGTTGAGGTCATGGGTCTGCTGCCAGCTCTGAGCCGGGCGGTTCCGCTCCGCGTCCGTCCGCGTCTGCTTGGCCGTGCCGGTGCTGTTGGTGTATTGCAGATATGGAAACAGCTTGTAATTGTTCTTTGTGACAAGGCGGGTGGCCGAGCCTGTGCCATCCACATAGCTCCAGTTGATGAATTGGAGCTGGTCCGCAGAGCGGATTTGATAGGCAAGCCCCTTTCCGTCCTTCTCCGGAGTACCGGGTTGGATATTGTCCTCCGCGCCGGACGTGCCGGTTCCGCTCATGTAGTTGAAGGCATTGCCAAAGAACGGGCAGACAGAATACCTGTAAGTGTATGTTCCGACAGTGAGCTTCCATTCCGCGTTCCGCTCATCCGCTGAGAGCAGACGCAAACCGTTTTCGCCGCTTTCAAAGGCGGTAAAGGTATAGCCGGGAATCTGCTCCCGCAGCTTTTCGCTGATTTCGGAAACCGCAGTTGTCCCCGCGCAGAATTTACTGGTGGTGAATGCAGGCTTTGTCTGCCCATCCTTCCAGTAATAGCCGTAGCCGAACCGGGTAATGACGCCGCCGTCATCGTGGGTCTCGCAAAGGCTCTCGCCCCGCTTTTCCGCCGAACCATCAAAGCCGATGTAGGAAATGTGATAGCCGTTGTTGGCGCCGCCGGTCTCGTATTCCCAATAGAACACGCCCAGTTTGCCAAGGTCGGATTCCATCACCCAGTCGCCGTAGTGGACATAATCTCCCGCCGCGTTGGTCACGCTGCCGGGGTAGGGGTAATTTTCCTCGTCCGTAGCGGCATGGTCATAGCTGGCGGACACCGTTCCAAAGCCGCCGATTTTCTGCCCGGACAGCTTTTCATCCGTGACCGGCTGCGCCCCCGAGCTGTCCGCTGCGTCATACAGCGCCACGCTGCCCCGGAAGGCGTAGGTTCCTCCGTTTAAGTAATAGCAGTCCCGCACAATGCCGCCCACGGTAAAGCCCTTGGTCTCCGCGCCTGCGGAGATCATGGACACCGCGCAGTAGCTATTTTGAATCGAGCCGCCGTTTTCCGCCGCAAAGCCGGCCAGCGTCACGCCGCCGCCCTTGATCTCCTCAATATTGACCGCGCCGGTGACATAGCTCTGGCGAATCTGGCCGCTGCTGTTGCCGACAAGGCCGCCCACATACAGCTTGGCATAGGTGCTGGCGGCGTACAGCAGCGGAAATTCCGCGCTGCACCCCCGGATGCGTCCGCCCAGATTGCTGCCGACAAGGCCGCCCGCGTACACGGTACTGGCGCTGTACGCCTGCACCTGAAGCTGATACCCGGCCACGGCGCAGTTTGTGATTGTGCCGCTGTTTACACCGGCCAGTACGCCGATGTACGCCGTTTTCATCCGTGCGGACATCCGCAGCATCGGCCCGGACGCATCGGCCGCCACCGCCTGTGTCAGCACGATATCCCGCAGTTGTCCCCGGTTATAGCCGAACAGGCCCATATACGTCCCGTTGTCGGTAAAGCGCACGCCGGTAATGGTGTGGCAGCCTCCATCGTATTCGTGGATAAAGGACAGCGCCTCCGATTCGCCAATGGGCGGCTGGGTAGTGACCACCGTGCCGAGCGCCGTATAGTGCGCCCAGTCATAGGCAGAATAGTCGATATTCAACTCCTGTGCAAAGGAAGCAATCTCGGAGATGGTATCCCGGTAATCGCTGTAATAGCGGCTCAGGTTGTTGAGCTGGCGGGCCGTGCGGATACTGATGGTCTGCTCCGCCGTTTTCTCAATGACTGCCGCGCCCTCCACCGCCGTTTTCGCGAAATGCGGGTTAAAGGAATACGTCCGCTCATTGCCAATGGCGGTGATATAGTAATTGTCCACAGCGCCAGCGGTCTCAAGGTCTTCTTTACTAAAGCGCAAAAGCTGATACGTCCGTCCGTTTGCCTGAACGGTCACGGCATTTGTTCCATTCAGCGTAATCTCTTTTTTCGCCTGAACGCCCTTGACCGTATAGTTCAGCGTCACGGTCAGGCTCGCGGGTGGGACAGTTCCCTCGTAAACGGCGGCATAGCCATCACCCAACACCGCTTTTGTATCCTTCAGAGTGTCGATATTGCCGCCGTAGAAGCCGTAGCTTCCATCCGCATAGTATTCGTAGTAGGCCAGTGCGCCGGACTCAAACTCTGCCTTCCAATCGCCGTAATGCGGCAGATTTTTCAGCCGGGGGAACGTGTAGCTGCTAAGGCCGCTGACCTTCAACTCGTAGCGGACGGTGTTCAGTCCGCTGGTTTCATCGGTAAAGGCATCGCCCAGTTCCGCCGCAGCCTCTGTGCGGTCCGCGCTGGTCCATGTCCGGCTCGCGCCCAAGACAACATTTTCCTCACCGTCGCAGAGATAGTATACCTGACCTGCTGCGCTGCCGCCGGTCACGGTGGAATATGTCAGCTTACCGTCCGTATCGTAGCCACCCTCCACCCTTTCCGTCATGGGCGCGCAGGCGGTATACACATTGGTCAAGCTGGCGCGCATTCCCGCAATGCCGGCGGTCTGATCCGCTGTCAGGAAACCGGCGGCATAGGCGTCCTCAACCTTGAGCGTGACCGTGTCGATGCCCACGCCCACAAGGCCGCCTGCAATACCTTGCGAGCCCTTTTCCAGCGTCAGGTAGCAGTCCGCGTAGCTGTGGGTCACAAACAGCTCACCGTCTACCCGGCCCACAAGACCGCCTACGGACATCACGCCTGCGGCAGTGGTAGCGGCAAAGCTGTTTTGAATCTCCGCGCTGCCGCCCGCTTCAATTCTGCCGACCAATCCGCCGGTATCGCCGCCCTGCAGCCACTGCTTGTTCCGGTTCGCGTCGGGCCCCACATGGCCGTGGCTGCGGCTGAGGTAGACCTGACAGTTCTCCAGCGTCAACGCTCCGTTCACGCACCCCACCAGCGCGCCTACCGCGCTGGAAGTAGCCGTTTTACCTGTCACATTCGCGCCGGAAAGCCGAATATTCTTCAGCAGCAGCATTTTCCCGGCGGAAACCGACTGAATGAGCCCCGCATCGCTGGTGACGTCCACCGGCAGGTCATAAATCACCGGGTAGACCCCCGTCGCGCTGCCGGTCTCCGCGCCTTCGAGCTGCTCCAGATTACTGTTGCGGACAGGCGTAAAGCCGAGATCGCCGTAAAGCGCTTTCCACTCATCGTCCGCGTCCCCGGCAAAATCAATGTCCCGGGTCTGGACCGCCTTGGTAATATCCTCCGACAGCTTAGATGCCTGATCCAAATTCTGAAGGTGCCGCGCATAGCGCAGCTCCGCCGTATCTCCGTCCTTCAAATCGGCAAACAGACTGTTGGTGGTCACCGTACAGGAGCCCTTGTCCACCAGCGGATTGTCGCTGGTCACAGTCACGGTGATCTTCAGATTTTTGCCCGGTGTCAGTCCATGAAAGCGGGTCTGCTTCGCAAAGCGCATTCCCCCCTCTAAGCTGTCCAGCGTCATGGTGGCCACATAGTTGGGCGCATCCCATTTCACCTCATCGACGGAGAAAGGCACCACCACCGGGTCGCCTGTCTCCGCTCCCGTGGCGTCCAGCTCCCAGATACGCGCCTGGAAGCTCAGCGTCATTCCCTTCAGGGGGCAGATGACCCGGAGCTGCAAATGGTCGGTATTGATGATCTCCGCATACGGCTCCAGTGTGCCGGTGGTCTCTATCTCCACGGTGTCGCCGCTGTAATAGCCCACCTGCGCGCCATCACTGATACGGTAGGCCCGGCTGCGGAGCCGGTCAAATTCCGATGGGCTGTACCGCTGTGCCATGCCGCTGCCGCCGTAAAACACGGCGTAGACGCTGCCGCCCTTGGGATCGTATTCCACCACCCAGTCCGCGTTCCACAGCTCATCGTCCGCCTGTCCCTCCGGGAACAGGTCCGCGGCGGCACAATTTTCTTGCAGTTTGTCCGCCGAGGTCACATAACACAGCGTATTTTCCCCGATGTTGGAGTCCGTGTTGCCCCAAGGCTCCAGCCCCAGCTTGTTAATGCCACGATCTCCATCCCGTGTCCACGCGTACAGTGACTCCATTCCGGCTGCCTGAAGCTGGGTCATGCGGTTCTGCACAGCAGTGAACACCAGCTCCGCCTTGCTGTCCAGCTCCTGCTGGCGGAACTCCTTCTGGTACTTGGAAATAGGAATCATGGCAAGGGCAAACAGAACAACAAGAATCGCCACGGTCAGCATGACCTCTGCCAGCGAAAATCCACGGTTGTCGAATCTGTTTGCCCTTTTCATCGTCATATTCTCCTTGTATCTGTTACTGACGAACCTCAAAATACGTGATGACCATAGCGGTCTTAACGCCGCTCTCTCCCCTTCCCGTTTCCGTCTGAATGCTCAGATCGGAGATCTTGTTCATGTAATCGCTGCCGCTCAGCGCGTCTAAAATGGCGCGGCTTTGAGTGTAGGTCGCTGTGGTATAGCTCAGGGAGATAGGTCGGAGAACGATATAGTCCTCCTCTGTGGTCCCCGCGCTGAAATCCAGAGAATACTCCTGCGCGGAGGCCAGAATCCGGTGCAGCTCCACCATCAGCGCCTTACTGTTGTCATAGGCGGGGATGGGCTTGACGTCACCGCGCTGCCGCAGCTCCGCCACGGCAGACTCCATTTTCTTCAGCTGCTCGGCCCGCACCAGCTCCGTGGTCAGCTCCGTCTGCTCCTGCTCGGTGCTGTCCCGGTAGGCGGCCACCTGATCGTTGATGGGCTCAAAAATGAGCTTATAGTAGCCCAAGGCCATCACCAGCACGATCAAGATCAGCAACATGACCTTTTCCCGGCCTGTCAGCTCCCGGTTCATTCCTCCACCTCCCTGCACAGCGTAATGCTCACGGAGAAGCTCAGAATCGAAGCGGGATGCTCCTTTTCCGTTTCCGCCATGTTCAACTCCACATTTTCTACAATGGGACTTTCCCCGATTTTCTGGAACATTTGGGAAATCTGGTCCAGGCTCATGCCGGACATGGCGACCACCGCCTGATTATCCCGAATCAGAACGGAGGTGACCGTCCCCTGTGACTGCATATCCCGCTCGATAAGGTCTAAAACCCGCTGGCGGTCCACGGCGGCATACAGCGCCGCATTGGGGCTTCCCGAATCCACGACGTCATTCATCCAGTCCGTAGAATAGGTGCGGTATTCCGCCAGCACCCGGTCATAATCCTCCAGCGCGGTCTCCACCGCCGTATACTGGCTGTGGACCTGCTCATAGGCCCGCTGGGCCTCCGTGAGCCGCCGGTACTGGTCGATTACGCCGAATTTGGCGGCCGCGCCTGCCAGCACGCAGATGAGCACGCCGCCGATAATGAGCGTAGTCAGCTCCCGGGT
>ENA-UONQ01001607-UONQ01001607.1-human-gut-metagenome-genome-assembly--contig:-CS26-NODE-1607-length-18846-cov-4.953116_pt1 | contig 18846 bp, 18 predicted proteins | sample MGYA00242460_ERZ724007 | MGnify/ENA metagenome assembly ERZ724007
CCATCATAAGGCGTGTACCTCCTTGTTCAGTACCGGGCAGCCGCCCTGCTTATCGGACAGAATTTGCGGCAGTTTGTCCTGCGGCAGACCCCGGTGCCGGATGGCACCGTCGCCCACAACGATGACCTCATCCGCCAGTGAAATAATACGCTCCTGATGGGAAATGATGATCATGGTGGCGCTGCCCTGACTGTGGATCTGCTCGAAGGTCTCCGTCAGCCGGGCGAAGGACCACAGGTCGATGCCTGCCTCCGGCTCGTCGAAGATCATCAGGTCGGCGTTCCGGGCCAGAATGGAGGCAATCTCAATGCGCTTGACCTCGCCGCCGGAGAGGGACACATCCACTTCACGGTCCAGATAGTCATTGGCGCAGAGCCCCACCTTGGTGAGGTACTGGCAGCATTTGTCCTTGGAGAGCTTTTCATCGCCAGAGGCGATGGTCAGAAGGTCCCGGACCGTCAGCCCCTTGAAGCGGGGAGGCTGTTGAAAGCCGTAGCTGATGCCAAGCTTGGCCCGTTCCGTAATGGTCATGTGGGTAACGTCCTGACCGTTCCAGATGATCTGGCCGGCCGTGGGGGTGACGAGGCCCATGATGATTTTTGCCAGCGTGGTCTTTCCACCGCCGTTGGGGCCGGTAAAGACCACCAGACGGTGCTCGTCGATGCACAGGGAGATGTCCTTCAGAATGTCCAGCGTTCCCTCCGGCTCCTGAACGGAGTAGCTGATGTGCTTGAGTTCCAGCATGGAATATCCTCCTTTTGAAAAGGAAACTGATTGTTTATTTTCCTTTAGTATACCAAAAAATGGCGGGATTATGGGTTGCAGAAGCAACAGAAAAAGGCGAAATTCCATGAAAACCGCCTGAATACTCACCATACCATATTTGGAAAGGATTGTCAAAGGCTGCCGTGGATTTTTTGGAAAATCCGGTACTTTTTCGGCCTGTCGGCATAGGCTGGAGGGAAAAGGAGGGGAGCATATGGCACAGGTACTCCCGGAGGTTTATGATTTCAGGCAGCATGACCGGCTCTGGCGGCGGGTGCAGCCGGGGCTGGAACCTTACCCGGAGGCGGATACATCCGGAGGAAATCAAGCGCAGACATCCGACGCGGGTATGACATTGGCGCAGGAGAGCCGCCTGCCCGGAGCGGAGCAAAACCCCTGCTGCATGGGGACGGAGGCGGCGGAGCTGCTGACGGTTTTGGAGGGCTATATCGCCGATGAACTGGCGGAGCGGCGGCTGTATCTGGCACTGGCCCAGCGAGCGCCGGTCTGGGCGCGGCAGACTATGCGGGAGCTGGCGGAGGATGAGGGCGATCATGCCCGGCAGCTTATGACCGCCCGGTACCTCATTACCGGCCAATGCCGGCAGCCGGAGGCGCTGCCGCTGGAACTGGTGTTCGCCGGGGATTGGTGCGCGCTGCTGCGGCAGCGGTATCACAGTGAGGTCTGCGGCGGCATGAATTATGCCCGCACGGCGGATTCCACCCCGGACCACTGCCTTGCGGAGCTGCTGAACGGTCTCAGCGCCGCGGAATACCGCCATGCGGAGCGGATTCGGGGCTTGCTGGAGCGGTGCCTCGGGCAGCGGAAGTGCTGAAAATATAAACCGCGAAAGCCTGCGGGACAGTGACGGGGCATTGTCCTGCGGGTATTTTTGTGCTATACTGCATTGCAATATGAAAAGCAATGGAGGCACAGACCATGTACGATGAATTGACGGAAGTGGACATCCGCAAGATGCAGGAGGAAATGGACTACCGAATCCGGGAGCTGCGGCCGCAGCTCATCGAGGAGGTCCAGACCGCCCGGGCATTCGGAGACCTCAGCGAGAACTATGAATATAAATGCGCCAAGCAGGCCAAAAACCGCAACGATAGCCGCATCCGCTATCTGGAGCGGATCATCAAGGTACAGGAGCAGGCGGATGCCGTGGGCCTTTTCGACACGGTGACGATCTACAACGAAATGCTGAAAAAGGAAATGACTGTCCGCATTGTCACCACGCTGCGGCAGGACGCGCTGAAGGGCCTCATCAGCAAGGAGTCCCCGGTGGGACAGGCGCTCATGGGCCATAGGGTCGGCGACCGGGTACAGGTGGCGGTCAGTCCGGAGCTGAAGTACACCGTGGAGATTCGGAGCATCGAAAAGGGAACCGACGATGAGAGTCTGGACATCAGCAGCTATTAAGACCCGGACGCGGCAGCTATATAATTCGGATGAAAAATGGGAAAGCCTATTGAAATATGGGCAATGTTGCCGTAAAATAAAACTGGAATCCTGTTGAATTCAGAGGAGGACGCGCCATGCGTGTGATCACCGGCTCCGCTCGGGGCCGCCGCTTAAAAGAGCTGGAGGGAATGGAGACCCGCCCGACAACGGATCGAGTGAAGGAGGGACTGTTCAACGTCCTGCAATTCGATATTGAGGGGCGGCGGGTGCTGGACCTGTTCGCGGGGACGGGGCAGCTTGGAATCGAGTGTCTCAGCCGCGGAGCGGCCTCCGCTGTATTTGTGGACAAGCGACCTGACGCCGTGAAGCTGATTCGGGAAAATTTGAAGCTCTGCGACCTGACGGACCGGGCCCTCGTTGTGGCCGGGGACTCCATGGAGTTTTTGAAGTCCGTCCGGGAAAAATTTGATCTGGTGCTGCTGGACCCGCCTTATCAGGCGGAGCTTTTGGAGGCGGCCATCGCTCATATTGCGCGGCACGATTTGCTGACGCCCCACGGTATGATGGCGGCGGAGCACCCGGCGGATAAAACTCTGCCGGCGTTGTCCGCACCCTATCGCATGGGCCGGACGTACCGCTACGGCAAGATCGCCGTGACCATCTATCACCGGGACGGGGAGGCAGAGGCATGAGAATCGCAGTCTGCTCCGGCAGCTTTGACCCCATCACGCTGGGACATATGGACATTATCCGCCGCACGGCGGCCTGCTTCGATCAGGTGTATGTATGTGTCAGCCCTAACACTGAAAAGCGGGGCCAGATGTTCACGCCGAAGCAAAAGCTGAAATTGGTGGAGGCGGCGGTGGCGGAGCTGCCTAACGTCACAGCGGAGCTGTACGGCGGGTTGCTGTCGGACTACGCGGCGGAGCATAGGGCCACGGCCATTGTCCGGGGCATTCGCAGCGCCGGGGACTTTGACACGGAGTACCAGCAGGCCATGGTGAACCGGGGACTGCACCCGGGACTTGAGACACTGCTGCTGCCGGCGGACCCGGCTTATGTATATTTGAGTTCTACGGTGGCGCGGGAAATGATTCACTACCACCAGCCGTTGGAAAAATATTTGCCGAAGGCGGTCCTGCCCCTGATTCGGGACTGGACAGAGGAAAGATAAGGAGAGTGCGTTATGGCTGAAAATGATGTCAACCGCTTGATCGATATGCTGTATGAACGGGTGGAGGACGCCAAGTCCCCGGCCCTGAAGCCTAATTTGAGCATGGTGGACCGGGACGAGATTCTGGACCTGCTGGATGAGTTGCGCAGCCAACTTCCCGTGGAGCTGAAGCGGGCGCAGGAACTGCTGGCCGCCCGGGAAAAATTTGTGGATGAGGCTAAGCGGGATGTAGAGCGCATGATGCGTCAGGCGGACCTGGAGGCCAAGAGCAAGATTTCTGACAGCGAGGTGCTCTATGCTGCCAAGGAAAAGGCCCGGAAGATCATCGCGGATGCCGAGGACCGCTCCCGCCAGCTCTGTCAGGTGGCCAATGAGTACGCCGAGGATGCGCTGGCCCGGACGGAGGAGGCCGTGCAGGCCGCTCTGACCGAGGTGAAGCAGTCCCGGTCCGCGTTCCGGGCCGCCTCCGCCGCCAAGCTCCAGGAGCAGCGGGAAAAGCTGGACGCAGAGAAGAAAAATGCGGAGCAGCCGGAGAGCTGACGCCGTATTCTAAAGGCGGACAGCGTTCGGTTGACCGTAACCGAGGCCGGCAGACAAGAAAGAGAACGGAATTTGCTGAAATTTTGTTAAAAATCACGAAAAATGTCGTGCAACATTTTTGAGACAACCAATATATAGCGCGATAAATGCAAAGGAAGGCCCATCGACACAAGATATTGTGCCGATGGGCTTTCCTTATTTTACGTAAACCGCCGAAACAAGATGGAACGTCTGTTCTAAAATGCGCGGTTTCTCCGATTTTTGGAAAGAAATGGCTTAATTGCAAGGGTTTGCGTCGGAAAAAAATGCTTGCAATCCATTTTGGAATCGCTTATACTCAGGGTACATGGTGGGGAAAAGTGGGGGTAATGTGCACACTTGTGCCACAAAAAGCCACGATGACCCAAAAAGTAGGGAAGGAGGGCATTGGCCGTGACGAGACTCATGGGTAAGTCGAATAATACCATCGACTCCAAGGGGCGGCTGGTGATTCCCTCCAATATGCGGGAGGCGCTGGGCGATGTCTTCTACATCACCATCGGCGCTCAGCATTGCCTGACCATCTATCCCGAGGCCAAGTGGAACCAGATGTCCGAGGATATGGACGAGCTGCCCTATACCGAGGCCCGGGCGCTGACGCTGCTGTATGCCAACGCGGTGCAGTGCGAGCCGGACGGTCAGGGCCGTGTGCTGATTCCCGCCGCCCTGCGGAGCTATGCGAATTTGAAAAAATCCGCCACCATTGTAGGTATGAACGCCTTTGCCGAGATCTGGGACACCGCCACATGGACGGAGCGGGAGCGCCAGATGCTGGAGGAGGACGATATGGCCGCCGCCATGGACGCTCTGGCCCGGGCGCGGCGGAACCGGGGGTAAGGCATGGAATTTACCCATAAGCCGGTACTGCTTCAGGAATGTATCGAAGCATTGCGAATCAAGTCGGAGGGCGTTTATGTGGACGGTACGCTGGGCCGTGCCGGTCATTCGAGGGAGATTGCAAAGCGCCTCACCACCGGACGGCTCATCTGCATCGACCGGGATCAGGCCGCCATCGACGCAGCGCGGGAGCGACTCGCCCCATGGCTGGAGCGGGTGACGCTGGTCCACAGCAACTTCGACCGGGTGGGTGATATTTTGGACGAGCTGGGGATACCCGGCGCGGACGGAATGCTGTTCGACTTAGGCGTTTCCTCTCCGCAGTTGGATGATGCTTCCCGCGGCTTTTCCTATATGCATGACGCGCCGCTGGATATGCGGATGGACATTTCGGCGCCTCTGACCGCCTACGAGGTAGTAAACGGCTGGAGCTATGAGGAGCTGCGCAGAATATTGTTTGAATACGGCGAGGAGCGCTATGCCCCCGCCATTGCGAAAAAAATCGTACAGGCCCGGGAGACCGCGCCGATTGAAACCACGCTGGAGCTGGCGGAGCTGATTCGCTCCGCCATGCCCGCCGCCGCGCTGCGGGAAAAGCAGCACCCGGCCAAGCGGAGCTTTCAGGCTATCCGCATTGCGGTGAACGGCGAGCTGGACGCGCTGCCGCCCATGCTCCACGGGGCCATTGACCATCTGAACCCCGGCGGCCGTTTGGCGGTCATCACGTTCCATTCCTTAGAGGACCGAATCGTGAAGCGCACGTTTCAGGAGGCCGCAAGAGGCTGCACCTGCCCGCCGGAGTTCCCGGTGTGCGTGTGCGGCAAGAAACCGAAAATAAAGCTCGTGACCCGGAAGCCCATCGTTTCCGGCAGCGAGGAATTAGAGGGAAACAGCCGCGCCCGCAGCGCAAAGCTCCGGGTGGCGGAAAAATGCGACGGGTTTGACCTGTGAGGGACAAGCCAAAGGAAGAATTTTGATTTTGACGGAAGGGAGGGCTCTGCATGGCGTCCGCGGCAAAGGAGTACCGCTACGCGCACCGGGAGTTTAGCACGCAGGGTAATTTGGCCCGGGATCTGGACTGGGCGGTGCGGGAGCGGGAGCTGAACCATGCCGGTGAAGCCCCCCGTCACGAGGCGCAGGCAGCCCCCAAAATCCGTCGGGAGCAGGCGTTGGTCCGGGAGCGGCAGCCCGTTCCTGTATTAACGGTGGTGGAAGTCATGGCCGTGATCGCCGCGGCGGTGCTCTTGCTTTTAAGCTATGTGCAGCTGACCACGCTGGCGGCGGACACCGTGACGCTGAAAAGCCAGCTGACCACGCTTCAGGCGGAAAATGTCAGCCTGACAGCACAGCATGAGCAGATGTTCGACATGGCCACTGTAAAAGAGGTGGCCTCTGCGGCGGGAATGTCCAAGCCCAGCCGATCCCAGATCACCTATCTGGACCTTGCCAGTGAGGACAGCGCAACGGTCTACCAGACGGAGGAGCCCAGCGTTCTTAGCCGCCTTCTGACCTCCCTGCACCATGGCATCTATGCGGCGGTGGAATATTTTGACTGATCGGACAATAGGGTAAAACACAGCGGGGAGTGAGAAGCGCGCCTTCTCGCTCCCTTGTTTCCTGTTTTCCTGAAGGGCACCTGAAAGGAGATACTCAATGGCAATTCATCCCCGGAGAAAAAGCGATGCGGCCCGGCGGGCCAACCAGATCGTCCGCAGCCGAACGGTTCTGGTCATGCTGCTTTTAGGGATCATGACCTTTGCGGCGCTATTTTGGCGGCTGTATGATCTGCAGATTCGCCAGCACGCGGAGCTGCAGGAAAAGGCCATCAGCCAGCAGACCCGCAGCGCTGTGGTCAGCGCGTCCCGGGGAACCATCTATGACCGCAACCTCAATACACTGGCCATTTCCGCCACGGCGGAAACGGTGCTCGTCTCCCCGCTGGACATCGAAAAGTCCGTGGAGAGCCAGAAGGAGGAGCAGGCGAAGGCGGCGCAGAAGGCCGCGGACAAGGGGCAGGACTATACCCCGCCTGTTCTGCGGGACCAGAGCTATATTGCCCGGGGCCTGAGTCGGAGTCTGGGGCTGGAGCAGGGCGCCATTGAGGAAAGAATGGAAAAGACGAACTCCCAGTACGAGATTTTGAAGAAAAAAACAGACCAGACCATTTCCGATGAGGTGCGCCGCTTCATTAACGGTGAGATCGACCCTGAGGGGAACGAGGTCCCCGAAAAGCAGCGGGTGAAGCTCCGGGGCGTCTGGCTCCAGCCGGATTCCAAGCGGTACTATCTCTACAGCTCACTGGCCTCCGGCGTGATAGGCTTTGTCAACGGCGATGGTATCGGCAGCGTGGGCCTTGAGGTAAAATATGATGATACCCTCACCGGCACGGCGGGCTATACCATCAGCGCCCGAAACGCATCGGGGTCTGAGCTCCTTTACAACTACGAGCAATATTACGATGCTGAGAACGGCCACAGCCTTGTGCTGACGCTGGATGCCAACGTGCAGCTCAGCCTTGAAAACGGGCTGGAGAATATGCTGAAAAAGTATGACGCCAAAAACGGCGGCACCGGCATCGTCATGGATGTCAATACCGGCGCCATCATCGCCATGGCGTCCTATCCCAACTATGACCTGAACGATTACAGCACGATTTTTGACGCGGCGCTGCAAAAAAAGCTGGACGCGGATTTGGAGAAGATTGACGCCAACCGCTCTACCTATGAATCTGAGAAGGCGTATGCTGATGCCCGGGCCAAGGCCATCAACAGCGCCATGCAGAGCCAGTGGCGCAATAAGTGCATCGACTCCACCTATGAGCCTGGCTCCACCTTCAAGCCCATTACGCTGGCGGCGGCGCTGGAGGAGGGCAAGGTTTCCAAAAGCTCCACGTTCTACTGCGGCGGCTACACTACAGTTCCGGGCTGGAGCGACCGTATCTGGTGCTCCAACCACAGCGGTCACGGCCAGCAGACGCTGATCGAGGCCGTGGGCCATTCCTGCAACCCGGCATTTATCAAAATGGGCCTTTCCATCGGCACAGAGACCTATTATAAATACCTGAAGTCCTTCGGACTGATGGATAAGACCGGCATCGACATGATTGGCGAGGTGAAGGGCCTGTTCGTTGACGAGGATTACTTCAACTCTCAGGTGGTGTCGCTGGCCTCCTACTCCTTCGGCCAGACCTTCAACGTGACGCCCATCGAGCTGATCCGGGCGCAGGCGGCCTGCATCAACGGCGGCTATCTCTATGAGCCCTACATTGTCGATCAGGTGCTGGATGAGGACGGCAACGTGCTCTCACAGCACGATACCACGCCGGTACGGCAGGTCATCAGCGAGGAGACCTCCGCCATTGTCCGGGAGGCGCTGGAATACGTGGTGTCCTCCGGCAGCGGCAAGAACGGACAGGTGGCGGGCTACCGCATCGGCGGCAAGACCGGTACCGCCGATAAGACCGGCACCAGAAAGACCACCCGCGAGGTGGTGGTGTCCTTCATGTGCTTTGCCCCGGCGGACGATCCCCAGTACATCATGCTTTTGACTATGGATACCCCCAGCCGGAACACCGGTACGGCTGTGTACGGCGGTACCATGGTGGCCCCTACGGCAAGCCAGATCATGGGTGAGATTCTGCCCGCCCTCGGTATTGAACCGGATTATTCCGCAGAAGAATTGTCCGGCGCTGATGCCGCCGTGCCCTACGTGGTGGGGAAGACAGCGGAGGAGGCCAAGGCGGCGCTGAGATCCGCGGGCTTCACCTATCGGACGGTAGGCAGCGGCGAGACCGTGACGGACCAGACCCCTGCCGGCGGCGCTATCGTACCTAACAACGCCTCGGTGGTGCTTTACTTGGGGGCGGAAAAGTCGGATACGCCCAGCACAGTGCCGGATGTGACCGGCAAGACGCCCACAGAGGCCAACAAGGCCCTGACCAACGCGGGGCTCATTATGAAGGTAGCCGGCGCTACCTCTGCCAGCGGGGGCAGCGTGACTGCCATTTCTCAGAGCGCGGAGGCGGGGAGCCAGCTTCCGGCGGGCAGTGTGGTCACGGTCCGCTTCGGTGTCCGCACAACGGACTAATACGCGCTTTGAGCGCACCTTTTGCCAGATTTATGGCACGATTCACGGTATGCTTCCGCTAAAAAGCTGTTAGAATACTTACGATGAAATCACCTTGAAACTGGAGGATATCAATATGAAACTGCGGGAACTGCTCTCCGGTGTCTCTGTGCTTGCGTGCACGGCAGATATGGAAATGGAGATCAGCGGCGTCAGCTACGATTCAAGAAGCGTGCGCCCTGGCGATCTGTTTGTGGCCATGACCGGCTTTGCGGTGGACGGACACAAATTCATTGCCGCGGCACAGGAAAAGGGCGCGGCGGCGGCGCTGTGCCAAAAGGAGCCGGGGGGGACGCTGCCGTATGTGCGGACAGAGGATTCTCGCCGCGCACTGGCAATCGTCGGGGCCAACTGGTTCGGCCATCCCGCTAAGGAAATGACCATGGTGGCCGTGACCGGCACCTGCGGCAAGACCACTACCACGTATTTGCTGAAGGCAATTTTAGAGCAGGCGGCAGGGGCCAAGGTGGGTCTTATCGGCACCAACCAGAATATGATCGGCAACGCGGCGCTTCCAACGGACCGTACCACGCCGGAATCCTTTGAGGTCCAGAAGCTGTTCCGGGAAATGGCGGACGCCGGGTGCACCCATGTGGTGATGGAGACGTCTTCTCACGCGCTGTATCTGGACCGGGTCTACGGCGTGCACTACGATGTGGGCGTGTTCACCAATCTGACGCAGGATCATCTGGATTTCCATAAGACCATGGAAAGCTACTGCGATGCCAAGGCAATTTTGTTCCGGAACTGCAGTGTCGGCGTGGTGAACGCCGACGACCCGTGGACGCCCCGGCTGCTGAAGGATGCGGCCTGTAGGGTGATGACCTACGCAGAACGGGCGGAAGCGGACCTTCGGGCGGAGCATATCGCTCTTTCCGCTGACGGAATCGCCTTTGACGCCGTGACTGAAACGGAGCGGGTGCCTGTTCGGGTGCACATCCCCGGCGGCTTTATGGTGTATAATACGCTGGATGTGCTGGGTGCGGCGCTGGCGCTGGGAATCCCACTGAAGGACAGCGCCGCCGTGCTGGCAGGCGTCCCCCATGTGCAGGGGCGGGTGGAGGTCATTCCCACGCCTGGAAAGGATTATACGATCCTCATTGACTACGCCCACACGCCGGACAGCATGGTCAACGTCCTGCGGACAGTGAAGGAGTTTGCCAAGGGCCGTACCGTAGCGGTGTTCGGCTGCGGCGGCGACCGGGACCGGACGAAGCGACCTCTGATGGGAAAGGCTGCGGCGGACTGGTCGGATTTTGCTGTGGTTACCACCGACAATCCACGGACGGAGCAGCCGGAGGCTATTATCGAGGAGATTCTGCCGGGCTTTGCCGGCAGTGCAACGCCCTATCAGGTGGTGGTGGACCGGGTGGAGGCCATCCACTGGGCCATGGACCATGCACAGAAGGAGGACGTCATCGTTCTGTGCGGCAAGGGTCATGAGACCTATCAGGAGATCAACCATAAGAAGTACCACATGGATGAGCGGGAGATCGTGGCCGATTATCTGAAAAGCGGACATTGAGCCGCCGCAAGAAAAGAAAGAAAACAGACCGCCTGCGGGACGGTAAGAGGAGAAAGCATGAATATCAATGTCATTGCGTCGTTGGTTGGCTGTGTGCTGACCATGATTTTGGGGAAATTTGTATTAGCGGAACTGCGGAAGCTGAAGGCCGGACAGGAAATCCGGCAGGACGGTCCCACATGGCACAATTCCAAAGCGGGAACGCCCACCATGGGCGGCATCGCGTTTATTTTGGGCAGCGGCATTGCCGCCTTTGCCTGCGGCTGGCAGCAGATGGTAAACGGGGAGTTTGCCCATCTGTATGTCTATCTCTTTGCCCTGTGCTTCGGCCTCATCGGCTTTGTGGATGATTACCGCAAGGTCCGCCAGCACCAGAACGAGGGCCTGACTGCCAAGCAGAAGTTTGTTCTGCAGCTTTTGGCGGCAATCGTGTTCCTTTGCCTGATGCGCTATGAGGGCCTTTTGACCAATGACCTTTATATCCCCTTTGTCAATGTGACAGTGACGGTGAACTGGATTCTTTACCTCATTTTCGCCGCCTTCGTCATTGTGGGCTGCGTCAACGCCGTGAACCTCACGGACGGGATCGACGGTCTTGCCTCCGGCGTGACCGCTGTGGTGATGTTCTTTTTCCTGCTGGCGGCTATGCTCTGGAAAATGACCTCCCTCGGAATTTTCTCCGGTGCGCTGTTCGGCAGCCTTGTGGGCTTCTTTGCCCTGTATAACCACCACCCCGCCAAGTGCTTTATGGGCGACACCGGCAGCCTGTTTTTAGGCGGCGCTGTAGCGGCTCTGGCCTTTGCCATGGATATGCCGCTGGTGCTGATTTTAGTGGGAATCATCTACATTCTGGAAACTCTGTCCGATATTATACAGGTTGGATACTTCAAGCTCACCCACGGCAAGCGCTTTTTCAAAATGGCGCCGTTGCACCACCATCTTGAGCGGTGCGGCTGGAGCGAGGTGAAGATCGTGACGGTGTTCTGCACCGTGACCGCGATTTTCTGCGCGCTGGCCTATTGGGGCATTCAGGGCCGCTATTGAGCGGACGATTTTTCAAAAACGGCTGAAAGGAGGGAAACGCAATGGCAATGGAGCAGCGGACGCGCCGCCGCCCCCTGACCCGTCAGGAACAGTTGGTCCTACAGGAGCGCAAGCAGCTCCGCCGGGAGAAAATGGAGCAGAGCCGGGAGCTGGCAAAGGGACCCATTGACCTACCCTTCTGCCTGCTGGTGCTGCTGCTGACCGCCATCGGCCTTGTGATTCTGCTTTCGGCCAGCTTTCCCTCCGCCTATTACGAGGCAAATCCCTCCAAGCACAATCCTATGTATTACTTTGAGCGGCAGGCGGTGTTCGCCGTGCTGGGAACAACGGTGATGTTTATTGTCAGCCGCTTCAACTATCAGCGCCTGCGGGGCGCGGGGAAGATCTTGCTGTATATTTCCCTTTTCCTGCTGGTCATCGTGCTTATTCCGGGCATCGGCCAGCTCCGCAACGGCGCCCGCCGCTGGATCGGTTTGGGCGCGCTGACGTTCCAGCCCTCGGAGATTGCAAAGGTGGCTATCGTGGTCTACTTTGCCGGCAGCATTTCACGAAAAAAGGAGCAGATGCAGACGTTTCGCTACGGCATCGTACCTTACGCCTTTATTCTCGTTTTAACGGCGGGGCTTGTGGGTAAGGAGCCGCACCTCTCCGGCGCACTGCTGATTTTGGGCGCCGGCGCGGCTATGATGCTGGTGGGCGGCATCAACTGGCGCTGGGTCTTTGCCGCTATCGGCGCGGTGGGGGCCATGGCGTATGTGGTGCTGTTCATTGTTGGCTATAATACCTCCCGCGTTACCTACTGGCTGGACCCGTGGGCGGACGCGGGCGATAAGGGCTATCAGCTCTCTCAGAGCCTTATTACCATCGGCTCCGGGGGACTCTGGGGACTGGGCCTTGGCAAGAGCCGGCAGAAATTCCTGTTTTTGCCGGAGGAGCACAACGATTTTATTTTCGCCATTGTCTGCGAGGAGCTGGGCCTCATCGGCGCCTGCGTCATCATGCTACTCTTCGCGGCGCTGGTGCTGCGGGGCTACTGGATCGCCCTGCACACCCGGGACCGCTTCGGTGCGCTGTTGGTGGTGGGTATCATCACCCTCATCGCCATGCAGGTGTTTTTGAATATCGCCGTGGTGACGGGTATGCTGCCGACCACCGGTATTCCGCTGCCGTTTTTCAGCTACGGCGGCACGGCACTGTGTATCCAACTGGCGGAAATGGGAATCGTACTCAGCGTTTCCCGACAGATGAAGCCGACGAAGGCGGGGTAGCGTATCCCGCCTTTTTCCGCTGAAAAAAGGACATAACCGAGAAGGGGAGCTTTATGGAAAAACAGATTCGGCGGGTGATTTTTACCTGCGGCGGCACGGCGGGCCATGTGAACCCGGCCATCGCCGTGGCGCAGCTTGTGGCGGAGAAAAATCCGGGCGTAGAGATTTTGTTTGTGGGCGCGGAGCGGGGACTGGAAAAGGAGCTGGTGCCTGCGGCGGGCTATGATTTCCGCACGGTGCATATCTCCAGCTTTCACCGCTCCTTCAAGCCTGCCGAAATAAAGCATAATCTGGTGTCTCTATACAACATGGTCCGCTCTCCGGCGGAGGCCCGGGCTATTCTCCGGGACTTCCGGCCCGATGTGGTCATCGGCACCGGCGGCTATGCCAGCTATCCCATGGTAAAGGCCACCGCCAAGGCGGGGATTCCTACGGCGGTGCATGAATCCAACGCCGTGCCGGGGCTGACCACGGAGCTGCTGGAGCCCTTTGCCGACCGCATTATGGTGGGCTTTGAAAGCTGTCGAAAGCACTACAAGCACCCGGATAAGATAGTGGTCACCGGCACACCGGTGCGGGAGGATTTTTTCACGCTGACACGGGAGGAGGCTAAGAAGCGGCTGGGCGTCAACGATGGGCGGCCCCTTATTGTTTCCTTCTGGGGGTCGCTGGGCGCGGCGGGCATGAACGCCAATATGGCAGATATGCTGGTGCTGGAGGCGGCAAAGGAGCCGTTCCACCATATCCACGGCGCGGGAAAGGCTGGATATCACAAGGTATTGTCCGCGCTGCGGGAAAAGGGCGTTGACCCCGCGGCCCACCCGGCGCTTCAGGTGCGGGAGTACATCTATGACATGGCGCCGGTGATGCGGGCGGCGGACCTTGTGATCTGCCGTGCAGGGGCATCCACGGTCAGCGAGCTGACCGCGCTGGGAATCCCGGCGATTTTAGTGCCCTCGCCCTATGTGACCAACAACCATCAGGAGAAAAATGCCCGGGCGCTGGAGGCGGGCGGCGGCGCGGAGGTGCTGCTGGAAAAGGACGCCTCCGGGCAGGCGCTCTTTCAAAGCGCGGCAAGGCTGCTGCGGGAGGACGAGAGGCGCACGGCCATGGGCGCGGCTATGGCGGCGCTGGGCGTCCGGGACGCGGCGGCGCGCATCTACGATACGGTGCAGTCGATTTTAAAGACCTGATCAGCGCTTAAAACGTTTACATTTATACGGTTTCCTTCCCGGCATTTTCGTGCTATACTGCCGGAAAAGGAACCGAATCCCCCCGGACTCCATAGGATGATGCGGAACATCATTCTGACTTGGAGGGACGGACATGAGCCAACTTTTGGCAGCGGGCGGCAGACGCCTATCCGGGGAGGTTACAATACAGGGGGCAAAAAACAGCGTGCTGCCTATTTTAGCGGCGACGCTGCTGACAGCGGACACGGTAGTGCTGCGGCGCTGCCCCCGGTTAAAGGATGTGGAGGCGTCCATCCGCATTCTGGAGGCACTGGGCTGTACAGCCCGGTGGCAGAACGATGCACTGGTGGTGGACACTGCCGGTATGAATGGCTGCGCCATCCCGGACGCGCTGATGCGGGAAATGCGCTCCTCGGTGATTTTTTTAGGGGCCATTCTGGCCCGGTGCGGGCAGGCGGCCCTCAGCAGCCCTGGCGGCTGTGAGCTGGGGCCACGGCCCATTGACCTGCACCTCACCGGCCTGCGGGCGCTGGGCGCGGAAATCATTGACGAGGGCGGTACGCTGCGCTGTCAGGCGGAAACACTGACAGGGCGGGAGCTTGTGCTGGGCTTTCCATCGGTGGGCGCTACGGAAAACCTGATGCTGGCAGCCTGCGGCGCGGAGGGTGTCACGATTTTGACCAATGCGGCCCGGGAGCCGGAAATTGAGGACCTTCAGAATTTCCTGACCGCCTGCGGGGCGGACATTACCGGCGCCGGGACCTCTACCATCCGAATTCGGGGCAGGCGGCCCCTCCACGGCGGTACATACACCGTGATGCCCGACCGCATTGCGGCGGCGACCTACCTGTGCGCCTGTGCCTCCGCCAGTGGAGAGGTTTATCTGCGGGATGCCCGGGAAAATCATCTCTCCACGGTCACGGCAGTTCTCCGGGCGGCGGGCTGCACGGTGAATGGAGATGAAAGCGGCCTCCGCTGCCGCTGCGAAGGACGTCTGACCGCTCCGCCGCCTATCCGCACGGCCCCCTATCCCGGCTTTCCCACGGACGTGCAGGCTATCGTTATGGCGGCGCTGCTGCGGTGCCGGGGCGCGGCGGTGTTTGAAGAAAACCTGTTCAGCAGCCGCTACCGCCATGTGGATGAGCTGGCCCGGATGGGCGCGGACGTCCGCACCTACGGCCGGGTGGCGGTGGTGCTGGGAACGGAGCGGCTCCACGGCGCGGCGGTGCGGTGCACGGACCTCCGGGGCGGCGCTGCGCTGTGTGTGGCGGCGCTGGCGGCGGAGGGCGAGACCGTGATCTCGGATATCGGCCATATCGACCGGGGCTATGCGAGCATTGAGGGCGACCTGCGGGCGCTGGGGGCCGATATCCGGCGGCGGGAGACAGACGCTTAGAAACAAAGAACAAAGGAGAAACGGTATGGCAAGACGGAGAGGCTCGGCGCGGCGGCGCAGACGGGGGGGCAGCGGCTTCCTCTATAAGCTGCTGTCTGTTTTGCTGATCTGCGGCTGCCTTGTGGCCGCCATCACGCTGTTTTTCCGGGTGGATACGGTGGTTATCACCGGCGAGAAGCGCTATACGGAGGCGGAGATTCGGGAGGTCAGCGGCGTAAAGGACGGTGACAACCTGTTCCTCCTGAATAAGTATCAGGTTATCCGAAACATCGCGGAGGCGCTGCCCTATGTGGAGCTGGAGGAGACCCGGGTGCAGCGCAAGCTGCCGGATACGCTGCTGATTGAAATCAAGGAGTGCGGCGATCCCTTGGCGTGGGCACAGGACGGGACGGTCTGGCTGGTCAGCCCCGGCGGCAAGATCGTGGAGCAGCGGAACACGGTGGGGGACTATCCCACCATTGATGGCTGCCGCCTGCTGGCCCCCTCCGTGGGGACGCTCATCGCGCTGGATACGGAGAATGATACCCGGTGGCAGAGCCTTTTAGAGCTGCTGGCGGCGCTGGAGGCGGCGGATAAGCTGGGGGAGGTGGACGCCATCCATATCGGGAATGCCGCGTACCTCACCATGGACTACATGGGGCGCTTTTCTGTGGAGCTGAACTATGACGCCGATTTTGCCTATAAGCTGCGGACGCTGGACGCCATTCTGGCCAGCGGCAAGATTCAGGAAAATATGACCGGCACCTTTAATATGCGGGGCGAGGACGGAAAAACCAACTTTATCCAGAATTCCGTAAAATAAGGGCGGAGCGGGCACGGGGACCGAGAAAAAAATACGAAACAAATCCGCCGCGCCCCTTGACCTGACAGGAAAAATAGCATACAATAACTTATAATAGTGTGAACACAAAATACAGTATATAAAGGGGCGTATCCTCGCCCTTTTGTACAAAAGACAGCAGGAGGCACCGCTATGGCATTTGGATTGGAGACCGGCCCCGAGTCCGTTGTGAACATCAAGGTCATCGGCGTTGGCGGCGGCGGCAATAACGTGGTCAACCGCATGGTCCGGACCGGCACCAAGGGTGTGGAGTTCGTGGCCGTGAATACAGATAAGCAGGCGCTGAATGTTTCCAGCGCTACCTACAAAATTCAAATCGGCGAAAAGCTGACCCACGGGCAGGGCGCGGGCTCCGACCCGGAGGTGGGCCGCAAGTCCGCTGAGGAGAGCCGCAACCAGATCGCAAAGGCGCTGGAGGACACCGATATGGTGTTCATCACCGCCGGTATGGGCGGCGGCACCGGCACCGGCGGCGCGCCCATTGTGGCGGAGATCGCCAAGGAGATGGATATTCTCACGGTGGCTGTGGTCACAAAGCCCTTCGGCTTTGAGGGCCGCCGCCGGATGCAGCAGGCGGAAAGCGGCATTTCCGAGTTGAAGGACAAGGTGGATTCTCTGGTCATCATCCCCAATGAGCGGCTCAAGCACGCCACAGACCAGAAGATCACGTTTGCCAACGCCTTTGAGATCGCCGATGATGTGCTGCGGCAGGCGGTGCAGTCCATTTCCGATTTGATTCGGGATACCGGCTTTATCAATCTGGATTTTGCCGATGTTACCGCCATTATGAAAAACGCCGGCATGGCCCACATGGGCGTCGGTCGCGCGGCCGGCAAGGGCAAGGCCGAGGAGGCCGCGAAGATGGCCATTTCCAGCCCGCTGCTGGAGACCAGCATCGAGGGTGCCAAGGGTGTGCTCATCAACGTTACCGGCTCCATGGATATCGGCCTCGAAGAAGTGGAGCAGGCGGCCTCTCTGGTGCAGCAGGCTGTTCATCCCGATGCCCTCACTATCTTCGGCGCTACGTTCGACGAGACCATGGATGACGAGATTCGCGTGACCGTTATCGCCACCGGCTTTGATAAGGCACCCGAGACGGAGCTGCCCAAGATCGGCAGTTTCCAGAAGCCCACGGTGCAGTTGGAGGGACAGGAAAAGGAGCAGGCCAAGCCCGCCGTGCCCTTTGCCCCCATTGAGCCCATTGCGCCGGAGGCGGAGAAGGCCGCAGAGCCGGAGCCCGATCCCTTTGATGATATTTTCAAAATTTTCAATCGCAGGGATTAAACGCCACACTACATATTGCCAGCGTCCGCAGGAAAATTCCTGCGGACGCTTTTTTTCGCCCATAGCGGCGCGAAAGGGAAAATCTCTCTGGCGCCGCTGCCGCTTTTTGTCGGGGTTCGGTTTTTCTCAGCAGCACAAGCTACGAATGCCCGCTTTGAGAACAGGCGGGAACATTACGAGCGTCCTGCGGCTGTAAAACAAAATTTTATGAAAAAAAGGGCTGCGGACTTCGGAGGGAGGGATGATGATTGCATGAGGAACAACCGAAAGGGCCGCTCCGATATTTCGCAGCGGCGGTCATGGCGCTGGTGCTGTGCACCACAGCGGCACTGGCGGTGGAAAACGGGGAGCGGAGCTTGATTCCCGTGGGGCACACCGTAGGTGTCAAGCTGTTTTCCCGGGGCGTTGTGGTGGTAAAGCTGCCGGAGGGCACAACGCCGGCCCGGGCCTGCGGCTTGAAAACCGGCGATGTGATCTTGGAGTGCGGCGGCGAGAGCGTGACCTCCACGGAACAGTTCCAGTCGCTCTTGCAGGAAAACGGAACGGAGGCTACAGAGCTTGCCATCAAGCGGGACGGAAGCGCTATGACGCTCTCTGTGGAGCCGGAGCGAAATGACGCGGGCGTGTGCTGTATTGGCGCGTGGATTCGCGACAGCATGGCCGGAATCGGCACCGTGACGTATTATGACCCGGAGACCCGGACCTTCGGCGCGCTGGGACATGGCATCACCGATGGGGATACCGCCGCCCTGATGCCCTTTGGCAGCGGGGCTATTCTGGCCTCCACCGTCAAGGCGGTGAAAAAGGGCGGCACCGGCAGCGCCGGGGAGCTGCGGGGAGATTTCGACCTCTCCAGTGATGTGGGAACGCTGTACGCCAACACAAGCTGCGGTATTTTCGGAACGGTCACGGCGGACTGCCCGCTGACCTGCGGTGAATGCGTCCCGGCGGTAGAGCCCAAAGCGGGACCAGCTGTGATTCGCGCCAATGTGGCAGGGGACGCGGTGGAGGAATACACCGTTGAAATCTTAAAGGTGCTGCCCGGTGCCGCTGATGGCCGGGAGATGGTGCTCTCCGTTACGGACCCGGCGCTTATCGCTGCCACCGGCGGAATTGTGCAAGGCATGAGCGGCAGCCCAATTTTGCAGGACGGGAAGTTAGTGGGCGCCGTGACCCACGTTTTGCTGTCGGATGCCACCAAGGGCTATGGTATTTCTATTGGCACGATGCTGGAGGCCGGGGAGAAAACGTAAAAAGGATTGTCCGCAGATTTATTTGAAAATTTGAAAAGCTCCTTTCAGAATTATCTGCAAAAACCGCTGTTTTATTGCATGAAAAAGCAAAAAATCCCCATGTATTTGCCGCAGCTGCAGAAGGCATATTAAAAAAGGAGGGCGTCGGTTTAAAA
>ENA-UONQ01001614-UONQ01001614.1-human-gut-metagenome-genome-assembly--contig:-CS26-NODE-1614-length-18790-cov-7.262503_pt1 | contig 18790 bp, 9 predicted proteins | sample MGYA00242460_ERZ724007 | MGnify/ENA metagenome assembly ERZ724007
CCATACTGCTTCATCCGCCGCCAGAGGGTGGTTTTGCTGATGCCAAGCTCGGCGGCGGCCGCGGCCCGGCTGCCGCCGTTGCGGGAGAGCACCTCCGCCAGCCGGGCGGCCTCGGGGGAGACGGCGGCGGGGAGGGCCTGCCCCTGGGCGCGGACCACCGGGAGGGGATATAGCTCCTCCAGCAGGGAGCGCACATAGCCGTCGTTTACCGTGCGGGCGGGGGCGGTGAGCACCATGCGCTCCAGAAAGGCGCGGAGCTGGATGTAGTTGCCCGGCCAGGGGTAGTCCATGAGCAGCCGCCGGGCCTCCCTGGTGAGCACCACATAGCGGTTGAACTTCACCACGCAGTCGTCCAGGCACATGTCGATGGCCTGGTTCAGATCGTCCGGGCGGGTGCGCAGGGGCGGCAGGCTCAGCCGCAGGGGGGTGAGCAGATAGTAGAGCTCGGGCTGAAAGACGCCGGCCTCCAGCTTGGGGGCCAGGTCCCCGGTCAGGGAACCGATGACCCGCGCCGCCACCGGGGTGGGGGTGTTCTCGCCCTGCACATGCACCACGCCCTCGCGGAGCAGACGGCAGAGCACCCGCTGCCCGCCGGGCGTGAGCTGGTCCAGGTTGTCCAGATAGAGCGTTCCGGTGTCCGCCGCCTTGCCCGCCCGGGACAGGGCGGCTTCCTGCTCAGGGGAGTGGGCCGCGCAGTCGAAGGTCACGAAGGGGCCCTTGGAACAGGGGCTGGCGTTGTGGATGCTCTGGGCAAAGAGGGACTTGCCGCTGCCCACCTCGCCGTAGACCAGGATGGGCTGCCCGGTTTCGGCAAAGGTGCGGGCCAGCTTTACCAGGCGGGACATCTCCCGGCTGGTGTGGTTCACGTCTTCAAACCGGCCGTGAGCCAGATAGCGCTGAAGCCGGTAGCGTTCCCGCAGAGCCCGCTCTCCCTGGCGCTCCATCTTCTGCATCTCATAGAAGGAAAATACCATGCCCTCCCCGGCGTCCCAGTCCGCCACGGGGGCGGCATTGGCCACCACGTGCACCCCCGCCACGTTGAGCACGGAGAAGTAGAGCTCCCGCCGCTGGGCCAGCGCGTCGGCCCAGAACTCGGCGTCCTCCCGGGGCATCAGCGTGGAAAGAGGGAGTCCCACCAGCTTCTCCCGCTCCTGCTCCAGGATCTTACAGGCCACGTCGTTGCTCTGGACGATGATTCCCCGGGCGTCCAGCTCCAGAATCCCGTTGAAGGAGTAGTCCAGCAGAACTTGCAGATGGGCCGTGTTGCGGCGCTCGGCGTCGGCGACCTGCCCCACGTTGCGGGCGTGGAGCAGGCTGGTGCGCAGGGAGTCCTCCGTCCCGTCGAAAAAGAGGGTGCGCTTGCCCAGCCGGCGGCAGTAGGCATTGACAAAGTCGCCGCCCAGAATGACATCCATCCCGTCGGCCACCGCCTGCTCCGCCCCGCGCTCCATCTCCGACAGGCCGGAGATAAAATAGGTGTGCAGCTCTATGTCGAAAATCTCCTCAAAGCCCTGAATATTCCCCACCATGTTGGGGATGGTCACCACGCCGATCTTCGGCCGCTCCAGATGGGAGACCAGGCTGCGGGCCCGGTGGAGCAGCCGGGCGATCTCCAGGCCGGTGAGCTGGATCTCCACCACCGGGAAGTCGGTGTGCTCCTTGAGAATGGACGCCTGGCGGCCTCGGGCCACCAGGATGTCGGCGCCTGTGCGCCGACAATCCTCCATGAGGTCTAGAATCCGCTCGGTGGGGACGGACTGGTTGAGCACCACATCCATCTCCAGCTCCCGGGCGATCCGCCCGGCGGGCTCCACCATCTCCTCACGGGGGAGCAGGAGCGCAAATCTCGCCATGTCGATTCCTCCTTCTGCTTCGTTCTCATCTTACCCCAAGGAAAGGCCGGTTGTAAAGATTGTAAAGCGGGAGATGGCGCGGCTGAAAAATCTCATTGGCGTGGGATCAAACGGCGCGGCCGGGACAGAGAAAATCCGTCCCGGCCGCGCCGTGTCTCTGAAACGATATGTGGAATCGCAGGGAAACCGGAAATCAGCGAACCAGGCAGGGGCGCTTGGGATCGAAGGTCCAGCCGGGGATCAGGTACTGCATGCCAACGGCGTCGTCCCGGCCGCCCAGACAGTTGTCCAGGTAGAGCTGGTGGGCCTTCTGGAGCTGCTCCCGGTCCAGCTCCACGCCCAGGCCGGGCCGCTCCGGCAGATTGATGCAGCCGTCCACGATCTGCAGCGGCGCCCTGGTCAGGCGCTCCAGCCCCTCCTGCCAGATCCAGTGGGTGTCGATGCCGTTGAGCTTGCCGGGCACCGCCGCGGCGCACTGGGTCATCATGGCCAGGGAGATATCGAAGTGGTTATTGGAGTGGCAGCCCCACATCAGGCCGAAATCATTGCACATCTGGCCCACCCGGACGGAGCCCGCCATGGTCCAGAAGTGAGGGTCGGCCAGGGGGATATCCACGCTGCGCAGGGCGATGCAGTGGCGCATCTCCCGCCAGTCGGTGTCAATCATGTTGGTGGCGGTGGGCATGCCGCTCTCCTGGCGGAACTCCGCCATAATTTCGCGGCCGGAGAAGCGGCCTTCGGCGCCGCAGGGGTCCTCACAGTAGGCCAGAACCTTCTTCAGCTCAGGGGCAAGGGCCAGCGCGTCCTTCAGCAGCCAGCCGCCGTTGGGGTCCAGGGTGATGCGGGCCTTGGGGAAGGCCTCCTTCAGAGCCTGGACGGCCTTCAGCTCCTCCCTGCCGTCCAGCACGCCGCCCTTGAGCTTGAAGTCCTCAAAGCCGTACTTCTCGTAGGTGGCCCTGGCCAGCGCCACGATGGCGTCGGGGGTCAGCGCCTCCTCATGGCGCAGGCGGTACCAGTCGCAGTCGGAGTCGGGCTCGGAGTGATAGGGCAGATCGGTCTTTTTGCGGTCGCCCACGTAGAACAGATAGCTCAGAAAGCGGACCCTGTCCCTCTGGATGCCGTCGCCCAGCAGGGCGGCCATGGGCACCTCCAGATACTGGCCCAGCAGGTCCAGCAGGGGAGTCTCCACCGCGGTGACCACGTGCACGCCAGTGCGCAGGTCAAAGGTCTGCTGGCCCCGCACGTCGTCCTTAATATTGGCCGTGAGCCACTCGTTGAGCCTCCGCAGGGTCATCTTGTAGTCGGCCACGCTGGTGCCCTCCACCAGGTGCTTCACGTTCTCCAGGGCGCGGGTGATTTTCTGGCCGCCGGGGACCTCGCCAATGCCGGTATTGCCCCGGTCGTCAGTGAGCACCACAATGTTGCGGGTGAAGTAGGGGGCGTGGGCGCCGGAGAGGTTGAGCTCCATACAGTCCTTGCCGGCCACGGGATAGACCTCCATGGCGGCCACTTTGGGGGTATTGGCCATTACAATGCACTCCTTTGTTCCAATTCAGGTGAGTTGGCGGATACGCCTCGGTAGTGAGCGGCCCGGCCCTCCCTTCAGGACGGAATACATTCCTGACACTGTGGCTGCATTTTATCACGGCCCTCCCAAGAAGGCAAACGGATTAAACTGATCGCTCAATTAGGAAAACTAATTTATTTTGATATTTTGCCATAGTGTTTCTAATCCTGCTGTCCCTGCGGCATCGAACCCCACCACAGGCGCGCTTATCCGCTTTTTCTGTTAAAGTGATTAAAAAAACGAATTTGAGTGCCGGATAGTTTGGTGGTAAGATCCAAATGTGCTGCTGGTGTTTCCACTGCTTTAGCTTCACGACCGAACGCCATCCACAAAAAAAAGAGGAATCTCTGTATGAAGCACCGCATTCAAATGAGAGCCGTCGCCTCGGCGCTGGCCGCATGCATATGCCTGTCGGCTCTGCCCGGCGCGCTGGCCGCAGAACCCGGACGGGTCAAGGCCCCCGGCAGGACGGAGATGGAGCACGGGCCAGTGAGCACCGAGTTTGCCAGTACTCGCCTTGCTTTTGCGGTCTCCGACCCGGTCAGGAACAACGACGGTACCATTACGCTGGACGTGGCCTACGCCGACAGCGAGGGCGTCCGGCGCGAGAGGGTCACCCCCACCGGCATGACCGAGACCGACGTGGCGCTCATTACGGTGGCGGACAATCCGGTGGCTGCCGGCTCCACCATTGAACTGTGCTACAACGAACAGGGTGAGCTGATCAACATCAAAAATATCTACTCGGCGTACATGTCCGACCTGGGCACCGTCTATTTCGATACCATGAAGTACGGCGCCGAGCTCTCCCCGGTGAACGGCGAACCCGGCGCCATGCTGGCCACCGGCTGGCTCACCGCCAAGTCGGGCAATCAGATCACCGTGGGCGACCTGGATCTCTTTGACGAGACCTACACCCTGGCCCCGGACGTGAAGGTCTACGAGTTCAACACCGACACCAGCACCCTCACGGCTAGGCGGCTCAGCGACGTACCCGTCACTCAGAAAACCGACGGCGAATTCTACAAGACCGCCAACCGTCAGCAGGTTATGGTGGTCTTTGACCAGAACTACCGCAACGCTGACCAGGCCGAGGTGGTGGAACTGTACTACATCACCCCCCAGCCCACCATTGACGAGAAGTACCTGTACCCCGCTGACCACATGCCCATCGACAGCTTTATGACCGAGAACGACGGCAAAACTGTGGCCAAGCCCACGGCGGCCGCATGGCTCACCGCCACGGAGTCCTTCGCCATCATCCCTGACCGGCTGTACTACGTGGGCGACAACGAGGTGGCCATCTATCTGACCCAGGCCGACGACGGTACCCTCATCCTCCTGGACGCGGGCTGGCCCGCCAGTGGGTACCAGTACTGGCGGAACATAGAGGCCATGGGCTTCGACCCCAGAGACATTGACTATATCCTCCTGACTCACGGCCACGGCGATCAGTACGGCACCGGCGCCGAGCTGGACACCATGATCAAAAACGCCGGCGGAGACCCCGTGGTTTACGAGTGCTACGAGGACACCTACGGTTACGATATCTACGGCTTCCCTGAGATCACCGGTATCATTAAGGATACCCCGGTACTCAACGCCGTGGACAAGTTCTACATCAATGATACGTGGATGGAGTTTGACGGCAGCGTGCGCATCAAACCCGTTCTTACCGCCGGCCACACCAACGGTACTGACTCATTTATCTTCGAGCTGACCGACCCTGCCACCAACGAGACGCTCACTATCTCCTACCTGGGCGGCTACGGGGTTAACGGCAATACCAAGTACGATCCCGACAACGACCCCACCGGCCGGGGCTACCTGCGCCTGGCCTTCCAGTACGGCCTGCGCTACCTGCAGCAGACCGTGGAGCCGGACTACATGCTGCCCCAGCACACCAACCAGTACCCCATGCTGGAGATCAACAAGGCCGCCGAGGAGAAGGGAATTCCCTTCCTGGAGGCCGTGAACAGCGGCAGCTATGAGTGGGTAAACTTCCTGGAAAAGCGCCAGGCGGTTATCACCTACGAGGATTACTACCAGAACTGGAAGGCAGATCCCAAGGACGAGTTTGGCACGGAAATTACCGTCACCGACGCAGAGCTCCAGACCGTTGAGGCTGCAGGCCCCTACCGCCGCGAGGGAGGCACCTACCAGATTACCCTCACCGACGGCGGCAAGATCATCCAGGGTTTCAACCGCTACATGAACCAGACCGACAAGCTCTCCGGCGTGGAAAATGCCCAGGGCCAGGACGTGGGCGACGGCATCTTCATCCTGAAGGATTCCTTCACCCACGATCCCGACGCCTGGTATGTCCAGGTGGGTGCCCGCGTCAGCGACGGCTATGATGGAAGCTGCGCCGGAGGCCCCATTGAGAGCGTCCATGACAATTGGTTTGAGATCCTCCGTACCGAGCGCCTGGACAGCCGGGAGGAGGCCGAGGCTCTGCTGGCCCAGCTTCAGTCCGGAGCCACCTACACCGTGACCCTGGACCAGTCCAGTGAGATTCAGCTGGCCGGCAATCTGACCGACACCTTCCGGCCCGCCGCCGGCGGAACCTTCACCGACGTGCCCGCCACCCACTGGGCGGCCGGGGCCGTGGCGTTCGTCTCCAGCCAGGGGCTGCTGCAGGGCACCGGCGCCTCCACCTTCGCCCCCGGGCAGCCCATGACCCGCGCCATGCTGGTCACCGCCCTGTGGCGGGAGGCGGGCTCCCCCGTGGTGAACTATGCCATGGACTTTGACGACGTGGCCGAGGGCCAGTGGTACACCGAGGCGGTGCGCTGGGCGGCCTCCGAGGGCATCGTCGCCGGCACCGGCAAGGGCTTCTCTCCTGACGCCGCCCTCACCCGCGAATCTCTGGCCGCCATTCTCTTCCGCTACGCCGGCGGACAGGCGGACGGGGACAGCCTGGACAGCTATGCCGACGGAGCCGGCGTCAGCGCCTGGGCCAGGGAGGCCATGAACTGGGCGGTGGCACAGGGCCTGATCACCGGTAAATCGGGCGGCCGGCTGGACCCCGGCGGCACGGCCAGCCGCGCTGAGGTATCCGCCATCCTCATGCGCTACGTGCAGAGCGCCCAGGCCTAACGCCTTTTTCGGGGATTCTCCCCAGCTGCGTGCCGGGGTGAATTCCTGACATGGGAGGATGTTCAGGCCATTGACTTAGCCTTTCTGCCGAGCGGTTCAATTTTATGAAGCTGCGGGACGCGGCGAGGGATGGTCCTATGATGTGTAAGTATCCGCCGCTGCGTCTTGCGCGGTGAAAAACGCCTCTGAGGGAGGAGAAGGTTCATGGAATCCATCATTTTAAATCTGCTTAACCTGACCGGGGAGGAGCGGGCGGCCTTTGCCGTCCTGGCCCCCCAGCGGTTCCACCCCGACGGGGACGGACTGACGGTGGAGGACTGGCAGTCCGCCCAGGTAATTCTGGGCAACCCGCCGCCGGAGTGCCTGCGGGGGAGCACCGCCCTGCGCTGGCTCCACACCCGCAGTGCCGGGGTGGACCCCTATACCGCCCCCGGCGTCCTGCCCTCGGAGGCGGCGCTGACCTGCTCCACCGGGGCTTATGGCCATTCGGTGTCAGAACACCTGTTCGCACTGCTGCTGGCGCTGATGAAGCGCCTGCCCAGTTACCGGGACCAGCAGAACAGGGCGCTTTGGAGGGACCTGGGCCCTGTCAAGACTCTGCTGGGCGCTCAGGTGCTGGTGGTGGGCACCGGCGACCTGGGCAGCTCCTTCGCCCGGTTGTGCCAGACCCTGGGGGCCAGCACTAGCGGCGTGCGGCGGGACCCGGCCAAGCCCGCCGCGGGCATCGAGCGCATGTACGGCTTCGAAGCGCTGGATACGCTGCTCCCCGCGGCGGACGTGGTGGCCCTCACGCTGCCTCAAACCCCCGGCACCGTCCGTCTCTTTGACAAGGCGCGGCTGCTGCGCATGAAGGGGGACGCCATCCTCCTCAACGGCGGCCGGGGGAGCTGCGTGGACGGCCAGGCCCTGGCGGAGGTGCTGGCGGATGGCCGCCTGTGGGGCGCGGGCCTGGATGTCACTGACCCGGAGCCCCTTCCGCCGGAGCATCCGCTGTGGCGGCAGCCCAGGGCGCTCATCACGCCCCACACCGCCGGAGGAAACCACCTGGCGGACACCGAGCGCCGCATCGCCCGCATCGCGCTGGACAACCTGCGCCGCTATCTGGCGGGGGAGGCGCTGCGCAACCGCGTTCGCTGAAACGCCCCCTACAGAAGCTGTCGGCGCAGCTCCTCCGGCGACAGGGGAGAGAGGGCAGCCGGGGGAATGTCAAACACGGTTTTACAGCCCGCCTGTCCCGCCCGGCCCAGGCGAAAGGCGGCTCGGGCAAAGGCGGTCAGGACACAGGCGGTGAACTCCGGGTTGGAGTCCAGCGTCAGTTTGAATTCCAACAGGGCCCGGTTCTGTTCCTGCCGGCCCGTGCGGCCGCCGCGGAAGACAAAGCCGCCGTGGGGCAGGCCGCCGTGGTCCCGGAGCAGCTCCTCCTCAGAGAGAAAGTGCACCGTGGTGTCGTAGTCGGCAAAGTAGTGGGGCATGGTGATGATCGCCTGCTCGATGCGGGCCCGGTCGGCCCCCTCCTCCGCCACCACAAAGCACTCCCGCATGTGCTTCTGCCGGGTGGTCAGCGCCGGATTGGCGCCGCTGCGCACCGCATCCAGGGCGGCGGGGACCGGGATGGTGTACTGCCGCGCGTCCCGGACGCCGGGGATGCGGCGGACGGCGTCGGAGTGGCCCTGGCTGACCCCCCGGCCCCAGAAGGTGTAGCTCTCCCCGCAGGGCAGCACCGCCGCGGCCAGGGCCCGCACCAGGGAAAAGAGGCCGGGGTCCCACCCCGCGGAGATGATGGCCGTCTTCCCGCCGGCCCTGGCCGCGGCGTCCACGGCGGCAAAGTGGGCGGGAATGTTCGCGTGGGTGTCGAAGCTGTCCAACAGGTGAAAGCGTCCGGCGTACCTGGGGCTCTGCTCCGGAAGGTCGGCGGCGCTGCCGCCGCAGAGCAGCAGCACGTCGACGGCGCCCTCCATCCCGTCCAGGGCGTCCAGCGGATACACGGGTACGCCGGGCGTCTGGAGTGTGAGGCTGGAGGGCGGGCGTCGGGTAAACACGCCCACCAGCGCCATGTCCGGGTTCTGCCGCAGCGCGTATTCCACGCCGCACCCCAGGTTGCCGTAGCCCACGATACCGATTCGGATCTGATCCATATGCTCTCCTCCCCCGGCGGCGGACAGCGCCGGTTTGATTTGGCGGCGGGAGCCGTCCGGCTTCCGCCATTCTATCCTATGCGCGACAGGGGCCAAAAACGAGGGCTGCCGGGGAGAAACGGAAAAAACAGACTGCGCGCGCCGCCTGTCTCTCTGGCGGCGCGCGCAGTCATTTTTGGAAGGGAAGCTCAACCGAGGTATCTTTGGAGCATGACGGCGACCTCAGCCCGGGAGGCAGTGCCGCCGGGGTCCAGAAGGTTCCCCTTCTTGCCGGTGATGACGCCCTGCTCCACGGCCCAGCTCATGGCCTCCGCGGCCCAGGAGGAGACCGCCTTGCTGTCGGCAAAGGCGCTCAGCTCCGCAGAGCCGGCGTCAGCGCCGGACGCGCGGTAGAGCATGACGGCCAGCTGCTCGCGGGTGATGGAGCCGTTGGGGGCGCTTCCGTCGGAGATGCCGTTTTCCTTGGCCCAGGCCATGCCCTTTTCATACCAGGTGCCGCCGCCGGAGGTGCTCACGCCGTCCTGGCGGGCCAGAATGGTCATCATCATACCCCGGGTGGTTGGGGCGGCGGGGGCAAATGTGGTGCGGGAGGTGCCGGTCATGAGGCCGTTCTCCACCGCATAGGCGATGCCGCCGGCGGCCCAATGGCTTGCGGGGACATCGGTGAACCCGGTGCCGCCGGTGCTCATTTTGGCGTAGATGGCATTGGTCACATAGCGGTAGTCGTCCTGCTGGTGGGCGCGGTTGTTGACGGAGTTGGCAAAGATGGTGAGATCCATGCCGTCCCGTTCCAGGGCGATGGCCTCCACAAAGCCGTCAATGGGAGTCCCGTTCTCATTGAGGCAGCAGCCGGCGATAAAGCTGTCCTGCTCCGCGGCCTGGATGAGCACCGTGGCCCCGGCGGGGACGGAGGTGAGCACGCCGCAGCTATAGGTATACAGCACATGGTCGCCGTCGGCGGCGTAGCTGGCGGTGATCAGGCTGTCGGTGGGATAGGTGACGGTATGGAGGGCCTCCATGCCCAGGGTGGTGTAGGTCAGGTCGGTGACCAGGTTTTTGGAGATGTACTCCAGCGGGTCGGAGCCGGTGGCGATGTAGGGGGTGCCGGCCTTGACAGCGGCCACGGCGGCCGCGCCCTTCTCCCCCTGATCCAGGGCTACGTTGCCCACGATGATGTCCGCCTTGGCGGGATCGTCGGTGACGGTGAAGCCCAGCTGGTCGATGTAGGTCTCTATGTCGTAGTTGGAGGTGCCGTTGCTGTAGACGTTGCGGTAGTTCCGGAAGCCGTAGCCGTCGCGGAACCACTGGGCGAAGTAGCCCTCCGTGAGCTTGGCACCGGAGAATGCGTCATAGCGGCCTGCGAGGAAGAGCGTGGGCTTCCGGATGGCGCTGGCCGCGGGGGCCTCGGCCGTCCGGGTGGCGGAGAGCACAAAGTCGTCCGCAACCGTCTCGTAGCTGGCAAGGGAGAGAGCAAAGTCGCCCTTGTGGTCGCCGGAGGTGATGAGGCTTACGGTGCGGCCGGCATCCAGCAGGGCGTTGACCGCGCGGACCGCCTCGCTGCCGTTGTTGGAGAGGGTGACCACGTCGCCCGCCGTGCCGGTGAGCTGGGATCTGCCGGTCACCGTGCTCACCTCGGTGAGCTTGCCGGCAAAGGCGCCCTCTGCAGCGATGGGGATGCAGTCAAAGCCGCGCATGGCGGGGAAGTTGGTAACCGACTCGGAGTACAGATCGGGGAAGCCGGAGGCGGAGGCGGAGGCGTCGGCACCCTCCCACAGGACGGCGTTGGCGTAGTTCCGCTTGGCCTGATGCATGTCCACCACCAGGGAACCGGCCCTGTAGGTGACGCCGCCCACGGCGGTGTCCGTGTCCAGCGAGGATACCCTTACGCCGTTGCGCAGCAGGAACCGGCCCATCTCATAGGCGTCGGCGGGATCGCGCTGGGAGGCGGCGTCTACGGGGATGACATAGTACTCGGGGAAATAATTGTCGTTCTCCTCGTAGGGGACGCGCCAGGTATCGGACTGCAACTGCTTGTTGTTCACATCCACATACCACTTTTCCATGCTGTCCCGGTGATCTTCGTTCTCGATACCCCGGAGGAAGAACTCCAGTTGGTTGTGGTAGATGTCGTCCTTGTGCTCCATGACGTAGTCGATCAGGCCGTAGACGCCGTACTCGAACAGGTCGGTGGATGCCTCGTTGTTATAGGGGGTCTCAATGGTGTAGCCCAGGGAGCCGCAGTTGAGCATGGCGTAGCTGGGGCCGTAGTTGGTACACAGGTCGTCCCAAGCGGACCAGTGCATGGTGGAGGGGTCGTAGTCATCCCGCAGAGGCATGTAATAGGACCAGTACAGGGTGTCGGGATGCTCCTCCCGGGTGGCCGACATGGTGCCCAGGGCAGCCGTGCCGAAGGCCTCGGAGCCCAGCGCAAAGTTCTTCACCAGCAGGTCGTATTCCAGGTTGGGCTCGTGGGGCGGGGTGCAGGGCTCCACCAGGAATTCGGTCATGTAGCCGTGCAGCTCGGCGAATACCACCGGGTTCCAGTCGTTGATCACCTGGACCAGATTGGTAGTCTCGTTCTGGGTCTGGTTGGAGGCGTCCCGGTTCAGATCAAAGCCGTTGTCGTTGCGGCGGGTATTGTAGGTGCGCCCGTCCGGGTTCTCATTGGGGCAGATGACAAAGATGATGTCGTCCAGAATGTCGCCCACCTTCAGCGTGATGTCGCCGCTGATGGTATAGAGCTCACTGGCATCGTTGACGCCGGTGTTGTCCTGAATGTTGCCCTCCGCATCCCTGGTGAACTTCTGGGAGCCCAGGCCGGTGATGCCCAGGTCCAGCACGTCGGGGGCGAACATCTCCGAGATGTCCACACTCTTGTCCTTGAAGCCGGTGAGGGTGTTGTAGGTAACGGTCTCCTGTGTAGCCAGGGCGCGCAGGACGTTGAGCTGGGCGTCCACGCCGGGGTCCTCGTCGGGGTGGACGTTGTTGAGGAAGAAGGGCACGCGGTAGTCGCCCATGGAGCCCTTCTCCAGCTTGTCCTGGAGGGAGGCGGGGTCGGCCTCGGCGATGGCGTTCATGGCCTGGAAGGCGTCCACTGACGCCTTGCTGTCGGACAGGGTGACGTAATACTGGTCCCGGCCGCCCTCGCTCTGGCCGAAGGTGGTGACGGTGATGTACCGGCCGGGGAGCGCCTCGTCGATGATGTCCTGGATGGACTCGTCAATGTCGTCGTAGCGGACGTAGCTGTCATAGGCATTCACCGTCATGTCCGTCTCCGCCACTACGGTATCACCGCTCCGGGCGGACAGGGTGTACGTGCCGATAAAGCTGGGCCAGGCGTTCCGGTTTTTGGAGGAGTCGCCGTTGATGCCGGTAAAGGAACCGGCGGTAAAGGGCAGGGTCACGGTGACCTTGCCGCCGCTGGACGACGCGGCTGCATCGCCCAGGGTGAACAGTGCGTCGCCTCCTTCGCCGTTGTTCCAGACCTGCCAGCGGTCCAGGCGGTCGCCTGGGTAGTAATAGGGATAGAGCGTCCCGTCCTGGAAGCCCTCCTCCCGGGTGAGGTACCAGGTAAGGCCGGCGGCCCAGGCATCGGGAGAGGCGTCCCCCAGTACCGAGGCGTCTACGGTGAGGGTGGCGGTAAAGGCTTGATCCCGGTCAACCAAAGCGAGCGTAGAATCCGAAACGGTGAGTACGGAAGGGGCGGGCGTTTCGGCCGCGGAGGAAATGGCGCTGACGGAAAGCAGCATGCTCAGAGCCAGGAGAAGGGAGAGGGTCCGGACTGCGCGGTGGATACGCATGGTCATGGTCGAGGCCTCCTTCATGAAATGTGGTTCTCAAGCTTCCTCCATGGAAGAAATCTTACTGCTGTTGCTGCACCGGAATCGATCCCCCCTTCCTGTAACAGTACTATGACAATAGGATAGCATGGGGTGGAAAAAACGTCAATATAGGAAAGGCGTAGATGCAATTTGTTGTATATATTTTACAGTGACCTGCTGTCGAAAGCATTCGGAGAGAAACGGAGTGAAATCCAGATTTTGCTGGAAAGCAGTTTGAAAATACGGTAAAATATCCCCCAAAGGGCTGGCCGTGACACCCGCGGAGCCGGAGCACAACGGAAAGAACGGAAGGGACATGCTGTATGAGACAATCGCGTTTCCCGACAATGCGCCGCTGCAGTGCAGTATCGTGGAGGTGGAGGAATACCCCTTTCATATGCACGACGACGTTCTGGAGATCATGTTTGCCCTGGAGGGATCCTTTGAGCTCACAGTGGTCAACAACGTGCTGGACATGAAGGCCGGGGATATTTACGTGAGCTGTCCGCGGGAGCTGCACCGGCTCTGCGCCTATCCCCACACCCGGGGGACGGTGATGCTGCTGCACATCAATGTGGAGGCATACCGGGCGGAGTTTCCGGACCTGCGGACCTACCAGTTTGCCAACAGTGCCCTGGAGAACAATACCGCGGGAATCCAAATGCTGGGCAGCTATCTGAAAAAGCAGCTCCCCAGGCTGCTGGACCGAACGGGAACGGAGACGGCTGCCTACAGGGAGGTGGGGGAGAAGATTCTCAACACTCTCATCAAGGAGTTCCAGTGCTATTATCTGGGCAGCGGCTTTCCCGAGTTCAACAACGCCTACAAGGGAAACGAGCTCCAGCTCCGGCGCATCCGCCGGATCACGGACTACATCTACCGCAACTACAACAAACCTATCCGCATTGAGGATGTGGCGGCCATGGAGCACATCAGCGCCAACCACCTGACCAACATTCTCAAGAATGGCTGCGGCGTGGGCTTCCGGACCTTCCTGAACATGGCCCGTGTGGAGAAGTCGGCGGCCATGCTGCTGGAGGGGGGCAAGGGGCTCCAGACCATCGCCTACGAATGCGGCTTTTCCAAGTACAAATATTTCAGCGACAGCTTTGAAAAGAGCTTTCGCACCACGCCACAGCAGTACCGGCGCAGGTACCAGAGCCGCACCATTGCGGTGCAGGCATATAGCTGCAGGGCACTGGAGGGGCAGGAGCTGGAGCTCCTGCTGCAAAAATTCTGCCGGAAGTCGGAGGAAATCTCGCTGGACTGGGGCGGACGGTATGAGGAGAAGCCCCTCCGGAGGCCCCGGTGCGTCAGCCTGGCGGGTGCCGCCTACGACCACATCACCTGCTTTCCGGAGCTGCGGCGGCTGCGGGAGGAGCTGGGGCTGGACACCGTTGCGCTTGATCTGGACTTTCTGCGCCGTTACCAGAACAGCCCCAGAGTGCTGAACTATATCCTGAATGATCTGTGGTCGCTGAGAATGAGGCTGCGGGTGTGTGTGCCGCCGGGGGAGCCGCTCCGGGGGCTGAGGGAGGAGTTGGAGCCCCTGCGGGAGCGGTTTCTGCGGCCCGGCGGTGAACTGGAGGTGATCGTTCCGGCGGCTCCCGGGGAGGAGGAGCGGGCCAGGACTCTGGCGGAGGCCCTGTCCGCCGGCCGGCTTCCGGTGCGCGTCACCGGGGCAGAGCACCGGCCGGAAGCCAATGCGCTGTATGGCTCCGGCTATATGCCGGGCTACCTCCTCCACACCATGGCTTCAAGCCGGGGGAGCCGTATGCCCCGGCTCACGCTGCTGGACGGGGATTCGGGTGTGGCCCTGCTGACCCCGGAGGGGCTCAAGCGCCCGGTCTACCACCTGTTCTCCCTGCTGGAGCAGTTGGGCGACACGGTAATCGCCCAAGGCGATATGTACCTGGCCGCCAGGCAGTCCGGGAGGGAGGACATCCAGGTGCTGCTCTACCACTATGACGCGTGCTTCGACACGCTGTTCGAGGGTGGCTCCCGGGTCGAGGAACAGGCCCCCTTTGTGGAGTTGATGAAGGATCACGACTACAACCGGGAGGTCACACTGAGCGTCCGGGGCATGACGGGGCGGTTCGCCATCCGGAAGTACCGGCTTACCTCTGAGGAATACGCATCCAGGTACCGGGATTTCCCGCTGCCGCCGGCAGATGGACTTTCCGCAGAGACGCTGCGGGTACTCAACGGAACACTGGCCCCTGAAATGTCCCTGAATCTTCTGGAGCTGGATGGCGCCTACCATCTGACCCTCAAGCTGGCCCCCTTTGAGGTCCTGCTGCTGTGCTTTGAAAAACTATACGTTTTCGGATTGCCCGTCCTAATCCTGTGGGATTCTTTTTATAACAAAAATTGTGGGTTTTCATCACATTTGATTGAAAAATTCCAGTGATTTCCCTCGTTTGAAAACCTATACAATATAAACAGAGGTACAGCCAACTGGTCGTCAGTTGGCTGTACTTTTTGTTGTATTTTTCCGGGATGCAGCCGGTTTTATTTTGGCAGAACCCCAAAAATATCCGCAGGGAAGGGGCTATTTTTCTGTATCAAGTTTTCTATACTTAACATATGAAGATTGCAATCGGAATAAAAAACAGGTCGAGTCTGGTCTAATTTAAAGGGAAAGGAGCCTTTTGCCGAGGGAGAAGGAAAACAGATGTAACCCATGGATTTCGAATATGCGCTTGAGTCTGCGGGGACACTGCCGTCCTGCGGCTTGAACGAAAGGCCTGTGGCGTTTCCGGTCCCCGCAGGTCGGAGGAGGGACTCCGGTTTGTGTGCAGGCGGAGTCCCGGACAGGGAACGGTCGGCACAGGCCGACCAATAAGTAGAGGAGGATTGTCCATGGAAAACAAAGAAAAGAAAATGCTGACAACAGAGGATCTGAACCGGACGCTGGGGAAAAAGGAGCTGTACTCCATCGCCTTCGGCCATGTGATCGGCTCCGGCGTGTTTTCGCTGATCGGAATCGGCATCGGGTACACGGGCAAGTCGGCGTGGATCGGGATTCTGCTCTCCGCCGTCTTCATTCTGCTCCAGGCCCTGCCCTTCATCGTGATGGCGGGTACCGCCCGCTTCCGCGGCGGCTATTACTCCATGATGGGCACCCTGTGGGGTCCCAAGTTCGCCGGCTTCTACATCGTCATCTTCTTTGCCTCCAACGTCTCCCTGGCCATGTACGCCATCAGCTTCGCCCAGTATCTCCAGGGCGTGCTGCCGCAGGTGCCCATTGTCCCCGTGGCGGTGGCCTGCCTGACCGTATTCTTCATTACCAACCTGCTGGGCATTGAGGGCGCGGCCAAGCTGGAGATCGTCATGGATATCGTGCTGGCTCTGGCCATGACCTGCTTCATCGTGTTCGGACTGCCCAAGGTGGACTACAGCACCCTGTTTACAGTGGACTTTGCCCCCGCCGCCCCATGGGCATCATCACCTGCGCTGTGCTGCTGACCTGGGCCACCGCCGGCGGCATTGACATGGTCAACCTGAGTGCAGAGGCCAAGAACCCCACCAAGGATCTGCCCCAGGTCATCCTGGTGGCTACCATTGCCATCGCAATCTTCTATGCCCTGATTGCCATGGTGGCCGGCGGCGTGCTCCCCGTCTCCGAGACGGCCAACCAGCCTCTGGACCTGGTGGCCAGGGCGATCATGCCCACTCCCGTGTTCCTGTTCTTCGTCATCGGCGGCGCCCTGTTGGCCCTGACTACGACTCTGAACGCCACCTTCGCATGGATCACCAAGCCCATCCTACAGGCCTGCAACGACGGCTGGCTGCCCCATAAGATCGGCTACATTCACCCCAAGTTCAAGACCCCCGTCATTATCTTGGTGGGCTTCTACATCGTGGGCCTCATTCCCATCCTGACCGGCCTGCAGATCAGCATGATCGCCGACACCGCCGTGGTGCTCAGCAACATTCTGTTCGCCTTCATCTGCTTCGGCACCGTATTTATCCCCCAGCGCATGCCGGAGCTGTGGGAGGTCTCCGCCTTCCGCTGCAGCAAGAGCAAGCTCTACCTGAAGTCCATTCTGGGCGGTGTATCCTGCGTGGTCATGGTGCTGGTGCTCTTCTTCCAGATGAGCATGCCCCAGGCGGTCATTCTGGTCATCATCACCATTGTGGGGATTCTCTTCGCCCAGCTCCGCTACAGAAGCGGCGCCGTCAAGCCCGTCAAGAGCTATGAAAAGCTGTAATGCAGGGACCGGCTATTTTATTCAGAAGGAGTTCTTATTGTATGGACAGAACATATCAGCACATATTTACCCCTCTGACCATCCGGGGAATCACCCTGAAAAGCCGCATTGAGATCGCGCCCATCTCCGTGTTCGACCTGGATACCACCCCGGAGCGCCACCCCTCCGAGCGGGATATGCAGTTCTTCCGCATGCGGGCCATGGGCGGCGCCGCCGTAGTTACCCTGGGCGACTGTATTGTCGATCCCAGCGGCGAGGACTCCGGCAAGCTGGCCTCCCCCAAGATCCTGGCGGGGCACGAGGACAACCTGCCCTTCCTGACCCGCATTGCCGACGAGATCCACCGCTACGGCGCCGTTGCCAGCATTGAGCTCAACCACGCCGGCATGCTGCGGGCCAGCGCGGGCGTCCAGGCCTGGGGCCCTGACTACATCAACTTTGACGAGACCAAGACCATCGCCCCCCTGTCCGACCAATCCGCCTTCGATGAGCCGGTCTACCGCAAGGGCGAGGTGCTCTTCATGACCGAGGAGATGATCGAGACCGTGGTGGACGCCTTCGGCCGCGCCGCCGAGCAGGCCAAGACCTGCGGTTTCGAGATGGCCATGATCCACGCCGGCCACGGCTGGCTCATCCACCAGTTCCTCTCCCCGCTGACCAACCACCGCACCGACCGCTTCGGCGGCAGCCTGGAGAACCGGGCCCGCCTGCTGCTCATGATCATCGACCGCATCCGCCAATACTGCGGCGAGGACTTCCTCATCGAGGTGCGCTTCAGCGGCACCGAGTACGTGGAGGGCGGCTACACCCTGAAGGAGGGCGTGGAGTTTGCCAAGCTGATGGACGGCAAGGCCGATCTGCTGCATGTCTCCGCCTGCAACTTCTACTTCCCGGAGACCGAGTGCCTGATGGTGCCCGGCATGTTCAAGGAGGAGGGCCACAACCTCTACCTGGCCGAGGAGATCAAGAAGCACGTGAAGCACTCCCATGTGGTGAGCGTGGGCGCCCACCGGGATCCCAAGAAGATCGAGGATATCCTGGCCGCCGGGAAGGTGGACATGATCGCCGTCTGCCGCGCGGTCAACGCCGACCCCCAGTTTGTCAACAAGCTCAAGAGGAACCAGGAGGAGGAGATCCGCCCCTGCCTGCGCTGCAACGCCTGCATCGCCAACTACCAGACCCGCATCACCAAGTGCGCCATCAACCCCACCCTGGACCGGCCGGAGGACGAGGTGTTCCCCTTCCTGCCCACCACGCCCAAGCGGGTGCTCATCGCCGGCGGAGGCCCCGCCGGACTGGAGGCGGCCATTGTCGCCAAGGATCGGGGGCATGAGGTCATCCTCTGCGAGAAAACCGGCACGCTGGGCGGCCTGCTCCGCTACGCCCGGAAGGTGCCCTTCAAGCGGGAGACCCAGCAGTATGTGGATTATATGATTGCCAAGGCCGTCCGCATGGGCGTGGATATCCGGCTGAACACCGAGGTCACCCCCGAGCTGGTAAAGGTCATCGCCCCCGACTTCTGCATTGCCGCCGTGGGCTCCAAGGCCCTGATTCCCCCCATCCCCGGTGTGGAGAAGGCCCATCCCATCATGGACATGTATGACGGCAAGGTACAGGTCGGGCAGAAGGTGGTCATCGTCGGCGGCGGCCTGGCTGGCACCGAGGCCGCTCTGGAGCTGGCCATGCAGGGCAAGCAGGTGACCCTGGTGGAGATGGGCATTGACGTGGCCCGCGACGCCAACTCCATCCACAAGCCCGCCCTGATGATGGAGCTCAAGGATCACGCCGAGCAGGTCACAATCCTGTGCAGGACCACCTGTACCGGGATCCATGACCACGGCATTGTGTGCAGAGACGCGGACGGCAAGGAGCTCACGCTTGACGCCGACACCGTCATCCTGGCCGCCGGCATGGTGCCCCTCCGGGCGGAGGCCCTGGCCCTGGAGCCGGTCTCCAGCGAGTTCCGCATGGTGGGCGACTGCAAGCGGCCCCGCCAGATCCTGGAGGCGGTCCGCGAGGGCTATGACGCGGCCATGGAGGTCTGAGACGGCATCCTGACGCCCCAATGAGAGAAGATCCCATTCCGGGGCCCGGCACATGT
>ENA-UONQ01001617-UONQ01001617.1-human-gut-metagenome-genome-assembly--contig:-CS26-NODE-1617-length-18755-cov-28.892834_pt1 | contig 18755 bp, 10 predicted proteins | sample MGYA00242460_ERZ724007 | MGnify/ENA metagenome assembly ERZ724007
GATATGAAAAAGAAATTTTTTGCTAATTTATGGTTGACTTTTCATAGCTGGTCTCTTTTCTCAAAACTTTTTCATGCTTATCAAAATATTGAGATGCCAGGGTCAAAAGGTCTAAGCCCACATGAGCTTGCTCATAGGTGGGTGAAAGACCTTAGGACCCGCCCCGATATGAGCATAAAAGTGGGATGATAATCCCACGATATGCGAATATTGGGTAGGATTGTGGGAGTGCGTAGCACGGAGCAATCCGTAGGCATCAAAGTCGGGGGCTTTTGACCCCGACATCATTTTATTTCATTACAGGTCGTTCTTATGGCTTCATCCTCTCCCATGCCATAACTGCTGCCTCCTCCGATATCGTACAATGCATCTCATATAGCGGAAGTCTTTCTGCCATCTGTTTAATCATCGAAAGTGTCTTTAACATCTTGTCCTTTTCACCGGGACGGTAAGTCTGCTTATACAGATCCGGATATCCATCTATTGCAGAAATTTTTCTGATCATATTTTCTTCTCCTCTTCTCAAAATACAGATCCCCTGCACCGGCACTTCCACGTTTGTCTGCAATCCATGCTTCCCGCACCACGGAGTTCCACATACATAAATTCCATCATCTTTTATCCGAAGAATCGGTTTATCGTCATTAACCATCACTGCCCTGCCGCCGAAATGCTGTCTCCACATCCTTGTATGCGTGGATTTTCCTGTTCCGCTTGCAGCCGTAAACAAGTATGCTTTTCCATCCACAGCAACAGCAGAGCAATGAAACAGGACACAATTTCTGTCCAGTATTTTTTCACACAATTTTCTGTAAATTGCCAATGACTCAATAATTCCTTTTGATGCCCCCGGTTCACTTTTCTTTTTTTCTCTTTCAACTTCCTCGTCTGTAACTTCAATTACAAAATCTGGTTTGCCCTCTGCCTTCACTTCATAATCCCGGCATATTATTTCTGTATAATTTTCTGTAAATGCAATTTCAATTTCCGCATCTGCAATCCGATATCTTTTTCTTTTTCCATCATTCACCGTTCCAAAATACCATTTTTTTCAAGGGTTTCTGTAAAACTTCTTATATCTTTTCGTGCTGTTGCACTGTCAATATCATATCTTCTCAGATAATCCATAACTTTCCCGTCTCTGTTATCTCTTTATTCAGACTGTCCGAATGCCTTCGGCATCAGAATTATTTTTCCTGATTTCTTCTTCTGAATCCGAATACGAACGCTGCCGCTGCAAGGAGTAATGTTCCCGCATATACAAACAGGTTTGAGCTGTCGCCTGTCTGCACTGCCGAATTTCCTGTGCCGCTGCCTCCTGTACTTCCATTTCCGCCTGCGTTTCCACTACCGTTTCCGCTTCCGCCTGTGCTTCCACTGCCGTTTCCGTTTCCGCCTGTGCTTCCATTTCCGTTTCCTTCACCGTTTCCATCGCCGCTTCCGCCGTCGACCGGTTTCAGATTCTGGATTGCCGTATTCAATGCAAGCGTTGCCTGATCGATTTCATCCTGATCTGCATCTGCTTTTTCAAGAACAGCCTTTGCATTTTGAAGAGCCGCATTAAACTCTGCCTTACCTTCTTCTTTATACTGTGTCAGATCAAGCGCTTCCGCCTTGCCGATTGCCTCCTTAAGCGTATCTTTATTCACCTGAGGAGTCTGATCTTTTTCATTCAAAGCCTCCTGTGCAGCTTTCAGCTCTTTTGCCATCTGATTCACATCGTCCTGTGTTCCCGCAAAGCTTCCGCCGGCAATGTCTGCAAGAAGTTTTTCCGCCTCTGCCAGTTTTGCAGTAAATGCAGTTTTGGCATCGTCATCTTTGTAATCATTCAGATCTAATCCCTTAGCAGCCTCAACTGCCGCTTCAAGCTCTACTGCAGAAATCGGAGGAACCGGTGTTCCCGGACTCTTGATATCGAATTTATCCAACTGCGGAGCTTTCGCATCCGGTGCTGTGAATACAAGACATCCCGGACCTGCCGTCTCTACATTCAGTGTAAACTCTGTCGTATGTGTTGCCGCTGCACTATCTCCTGCTCCTGCTGTCACATTTCCTGATTTGATTTTTCCATCTTTTTCAGCCCATGTAAGACCATTCTGCGGATTTCCGCTTCTATAATATACCGTCACTGTATATTCGCCTGTCTGCGGTGCATCATAGTAAAGGGTAATCGTATCCCCTTTATTCATCGCATTTACAATCTTTCCGCCACTTGCCCAGTCTTTCGCAGTTACTCCGCAATGCCATTCACCATCTGTCGGATCTTTTACATCATGAATCTCAAATCTCTCTGCCTCAGCTGTTTTTGTATTACCATCCGTTGGGAATACAAATCGGTTATCTTCTGCATAAACTGCCTTTTCAAACTGTACTTCAATCGTATGGCCATTTGCCGTCACATCATCAAATGTATAAGAATCTACCGCGCCAATCGAGTTGCCGTCTACGATAACATCTTTTACCGCATAATTTTCATCCGGTACAAACTTGAACGTATGGCTCGCGCCTTCTTCTACTGTCACTTCCGTACCTGTAACGCCTTCAATCTTACCATGCTCTCCTGCTGTCGCCGTAATCTTATATGTTGCAGCAGAAACTTCTTTCGCTGTGATAACAAACTTGTCAATATTAGGAGACGAACTTGCATCTGCAGTAAGCACTAACTCACCATCACCTGCTTTTGTCACATTAATGTCAAATGACTTCTCTTCAAAAACAGGATTCTGTGTATTCTTTCCTACTACATTGACCGAACCGCTGTCTACATTCGTTCCACCCCAGTTAATTTTATTCGGATTGCCAGAATCTCTTCCACTTTGGTATGTCACAGTTACTGTATATTTTCCTTCTTTTTCAGCATGGAATGGCGCTTTTATCACATTACCTTTTTCAAACCATCCTACTTTTGCCCCATTACTTGCACCTGTATCCGGCTGAATGCGAACCTCTTTACCTTTTTCAGCTTTAGACGAATCTAATACAAAATATTCCGCTTCTACAGTCGTACTACGTCCTTTTACTTTAGGGAACTGCAGTCTGTCTGTTTCACTGAATGTACTTCGTTTTGTCAAACTTGCGATTGCCGCATCAAGAGCCGCACATGCTTTTGCAGCTTCTTCCTGAGTCAAGTTTGCTTTCTTTGCCGCTTCTTTGGCTGCTTTTAATGCATCTACATAATTTTTATAACTTGCTGTTGTATAAAGTGATTCCTGATATCCCGCTTTCTCTGTTTCTTTGATCTTGTCAAGAAGTTCCTGCTTGTCATAAGATTCTGTATCTGCAATCGTAATCTTTGCTTTTGTAATGAATCCCAGAAGAACATCTTCTGTCGGAGCGCTTAAATAAGCAGAAAAATAAACGTCACCTTCTTTTTCCTTCACACGCTTCGTTGTGACAAATGCTTCTGCCTCTTCCTGTCCATCCTTAAATGTTACTGTCATATTTCCATCAGCATCAAAATGCTTCTGATATGCGCTTCCCGGAGCAACCTCAAACTGCACTGTCAATTCACCGTTCGTACCTCCGACGCGTTTCAGCTTAATTGGGTATTTTGTATCTTCATTCACTCGATAGGCATCTTTTTCAAGTTCTACCATTCCCTTTCCACCGTTATCAAGATACGCAACTGCATCTAATCCTACAGCCTGAGTATTAGACCCTGTATTTACAATCTTAAGAGTATGCTCTTTGTCTTCTAACGTATTCGTTTCATATAAAATCTGTCCCAACTTTCTTGTTGCAGAATATGTATTAATCGATGCAACTTTCTTCCCGTCAATATATACATCTGCCGGACCGTGTTTTTGATCGATCGTACCGATAACCCATGCCTTCGTACCTTTAAACTTCGTCTCCGCATATGGCGCATTCGCCCCATTTCCGTTTCCGTTGATCCAGATACCCGTTCCTTCTATCATCTGATCGTTCGTTTCCTGATGCCATCCGCTGCTAAGCGTAAATCCACGGTCATCTTTCGTCTGCAGACCTGACGGGATACCCGTTCCAAGTTCAAATCCTTCCGCAGCCTCATATACGCCAATCTCGCTTAATATCGGAACTTTATTTTCCGCCTGGTTATGAGCAGTAACTGTAATACGAAGCTTATCCGCTTTTACAGCTTTTTTACGACAGAGACGTTTTGCTCCGATCGTTGTTCCCTGGTCAAACGTCTTCCATTCTCCATTACCGTTTTTATATTCTACTTTGAAAGATCCGATACGCTGTCCAAACTGGATTGCCTCTTCTATCGACACAACATCGAACTTTTTGGATTCTCCCAAATCGATCAATACTTTTCCGCTTGTCGTACCGTCTCCTACTGTCCAATAAGTCTCATCATTTCCGTCGAGCAGATTCTCCGGTGAATATTTCTTTGAGTTTCCTCTTACTTCTGTCGCAGAAACAGACGCTTTTTCAGCCAAGTTCTTATCAAACGTATTTTGAACTGCTTTTCCGAACTCTGCCACACGAGCAAGAATATCCGCATCTACCGTTCCTTGTTTATTCGGGGGAACATTCAGTAACAATGTAGCGTTGTGTCCAACCGATCCGAAATAAATACCTGCAAGCTGCTCCATCGAAAGAGGCGTTTTCTTGCTTTCTCCCCAGAACCAGCCTGACGTAATCTTTGTATCCGCCTCCGGCACAGTCCACTGATTTCCATTCGGAAATCCTTTCGTATATCCGTCTCTACTGTTACTATTGATCGTATTATTCTCTCTGTCGATTGTTGACTTTGCCCACGTTTCTTCAGCCGCATATCCTCTCTCATTTCCGATCCATCTTACAGTTGTATAAGATTCCGCGCCGAAAAGAAGGCAATCATCCTCGTACTTTCCGCTTGCTTTTCCCTCGTATTGCTGAATTGTCTTAAACCATCTCTGGAAATCATAATCCTGCGCATTGCTCTTGTCGTTCGTATCTTTTGCGCCGTCCATCCAAACTTCTTTAAAATGACCGTTGTTTCCGTACTTATCATTTCCAAGAATCTCTTTCAACTGATTATCATAGTATTCGTTATAATCAAGAGCGTCTTCTTGTTTTACCTGATCCCATGTTTTTCCATTCAACGGCTGTCCGTCAGCTCCGACAAGTTTTTTTCCATCCTTATCTTTGTAACCATAATATTCACTATTTACATCCCACGGGGAAAGATACAGTCCCATGTCAATATTATATTTTGTACACGCTCTGGAAAGTTCTTCTAAAACGTCGCCTTCATAACCTGCCGTTTCGGTATCATGTGTCGTCATTTCACTTGGCCATATGCAGAAACCGTCATGATGCTTTGCCGTAATGATCAGTTTCTTAAACCCTGCGTCATGAATCGCTTTTACATAAGTTTCTTCATCAAAATCATTTGTCAGCTGAAACTGATTCGGATTTTCTTTTCCGTTCCCCCACTCGCTTCCGGTATATGTATTCATTCCAAAATGACAAAAAGCCGCCAGTTCCTGTTTCTGATACTCATACTGATTCTTTGACGGTATAACACTATCCTTCTTCGGTGCCGCCGTATCGTTGTCTGTCAGCTCATCTGTTTTAACGTATGTGTCTTCGGCAGCCTGAACCTACACAACTCCGCCGGTCGAAAGAGCTGTCTGTGCGATCATTCCGGCAGCTAATAACAATGCCAGATACTTTCTCTTTTTCATACTTTTCCTTTCCCCTTTTTTCACAATTCTATTTTTCATAGACCTTATAACCTTATCACATTTAAACAAAATTGTCATTATCATCCCCCCATTTTCGTCATTTTGCATATTTAGGATTTCAAAAAAGGCTATAGTCGTTCATTTTCCAAAACGATTATAGCCTTTTTGTACAACACTATCTTATTTCTTCTATATTATTTATCGAGAAGCAGCGCTGTAAAACAGAACGTATTTCTTCCAAAAGCGAAGAAATCCACTCCTGTTTTAAACTGCCCATTTACAAATAATGTATTTTAGTATGCTCTTCCCCAGTAAACCATATGTTTCGCAGGTTTTCCACAGCAGACGCATACATCAGACAGATGTTCTTCTTCCATAGGAATGCATCGTGATGTCACTCCGCCTGTCTGTGCTTTAATCTCATCCTCACAAGCTTCGTCTCCACACCACATTGCCTTTACGAAACCTTTCTTTTCGGAAACCGCATCTTTCATCTCATCCATAGTCACCGCAGAACTGATGTGGTCATCAAGGAACGCTTTTGCTTTCGCATAAAGGTCTGCCTGGATCGTCTCAAGGATTTCACCGAGTTTCGTTGTAATCTCATCGATTGCCACAACGATCTTCTCTCTTGTATCTCTGCGCACAACAACAACCTGACCGTTTTCGATATCTTTTGGTCCGATCTCGATACGAGTCGGGATTCCGAGCATCTCCTGCTCACTGAATTTCCATCCCGGACTCTTTTCGGAATCATCGATCTTCGCGCGATATCCGGCTTTATTAAGAGCGTCAAGAAGTTCATTTGCCTTATCGAGAACACCTTCTTTATGCTGCGCGATCGGAATAACTCTTGTCTGTACCGGAGCGATTCTCGGCGGAAGTACAAGACCGCTGTCATCGCCGTGAACCATGATGATCGCACCGATGATTCGGGTGGATAATCCCCATGATGTCTCGTACACACTGTGCAGTTCATTATTTTTATCTGCATACTTAATGTCAAATGCATCCGGGAAAGAATTTCCGAAGAAATGGCTTGTCGCCGACTGTAAAGCCTGACCGTCGTGCATCAGTGCTTCAATCGTATAAGTGTCCTGCGCTCCCGCAAATTTTTCACTTTCTGTTTTTCTTCCGGCAACAACCGGAATCGCAAGATTTTCTTCTACAAAGTCTTTATATACTTTCCACATTAATTTTGTACGTTCTTCCGCTTCTTCATATGTCGCATGAATCGTATGACCTTCCTGCCAGAGGAATTCCCTTGAACGAAGGAACGGTCTTGTCGTTTTCTCCCAACGAAGAACCGAGCACCACTGATTCCATACTTTCGGAAGGTCTCTGTAAGACTGAACCGTCTTGCTCCACACGTCACAGAACAATGTCTCAGATGTCGGACGGATACAGAATCTCTCCTGAAGCGGCTCCGCTCCGCCGTGTGTTACCCACGCTACTTCAGGCGCGAACCCTTCGATGTGGTCTTTTTCTTTCTGCAAAAGGCTTTCCGGGATCAAAACCGGAAGATATACGTTTTCCACACCTGTGTCTTTAAAACGTTTATCAAGATCCGACTGAATATTTTCCCATATTGCATATCCGTTCGGAAGATAGTTCAGACATCCCTTTACGCCTGAATAATCACATAATTTTGCTTCCCGCACAACATCTGTATACCACTGTGCAAAATCTTCGTCTCTCGATGTGATCGACTGTACAAGTTTCTTTTCTTTCGCCATTTTCTTACCTCATTTCCCAAATCATTTTCGGAACTTTTTATCTTTTGTTCCGACTTTTCTTCCATCGCTTCCATAGCGCAGCAGTTTAGCCATATCCGTCCGAATCGACCGTTTCGACCGTTTCGACCGTTTCTTCCGTTTTGCCCGTTTCTCCCGGATCGTAAAAATTTCCGGTAACGCGGCAGATTCCCGGATAGCGCCAAAACTTCTCTGCCGGAAAAGCGTCTCATTTCCTATATGCGCCTATATAAAAACGCCGGGACGCTCTTCCCCACAAGGGACCGAGCATCTCGGCGGTACCACCCTTATTAACACCGCAGACGTCCTGCCTGCCGTTGTTCTCTCTTTTATCTTTAACGCAGATATACGCTGTATTTTCATACAGAGCTCCGGAGCCGGTTCAATGTGTTCCTGCAAAGGCTTTCACCAACCGCCTTCTCTCTGATGCATTCCACACATATACTATTCTCTTTCCTCGCCTGTTTGCATCTGTGATTTTACCCAAAATCCGGCAGAATGTCAACCGAAACCGCCGTTCCAAGTATTCATTCCGAAAATACCATCCTAAACGTGCATCTAAGACCTTATCCCAAACATTATCCGTGAAGCTGCAAAAGCTTTCCTTTTAATTCCTGCTCCATATTGCGAAGTTCCGCCTCCGCAGCCTGACGTTTTTCCCTGCCTTCACGCTGGATTGCCATTACTTCATCAAGCGTAGAGATCAGAGACTCGTTCGTTGCTTTGAGCGTATCCATATCCACGATTCCCCGCTCGGACTGCCGAGCCGTTTCCGTCGTTGCGATCTTCAGTTTCTCTGCATTTTTCTTCAAAAGCTCATTCGTCACATCCGTAACACGCCGCTGCGCTTCCGCTGCCTGCGTCGAATGTTCTACCCCAAGCGCAAGAACCATCTGACTCTTCCAAAGAGGAATCGTATTTACGATTGTAGACTGGATCTTTTCAACCATCATTGTATCATTATTCTGAACGAGCCGAATCTGAGGCGCAGTCTGAATAGAAATCATTCTTGTCAGTTCAAGATCATGGATCTTCTTCTCAAACCGAATGCACATCTCATCCAAATCTTTCGCCGCCTGCGCATCTTCCGGCAGTCCTGATGCCTGCGCCCTGCTCATCAGATCCGCAAGCTGTGTTCTTTTCACTTCCGCAAGTTTCTTCTTTCCCGCAAGAATATACATCGACAATTCCTTAAAATATGTCAGATTCAGTTCGTACATCTTATCAAGAAGCGCTGTATCCTTCATAAGCTGTACCTGATGCTTCTCCAGCGCCTTGATAATCTCATTTACATTCGTCTCGGCTTTTGCGTATTTTGCTTTCATAGAATCAATTTTGTTCGACGCTTTCTTAAAAATGCCGAAAAAGCCTTTTTCTTCTTCATCTTCATCAAAACTTTTCAACTGCGTCACAACGCCGGTAAGGAGAGCCCCCACCTCGCCGAGATCTTGAGATTTCACATTATCCAACGCCGATTCGGAGAAATCCGCCATCTTCTTCTGCGTTCCCGCTCCGTACTGAAGGATCAGCGATGAATTCGTCAAGTCGATCTGCTTTGCAAATGCCTCGACCGTCTGACGCTCTTCTTCTGTCAAAACGCTGTCGTCCAGCACCGGTTCTTCTACCTGCTGCACGGCCGGAGTTTCCTTTTTATCCGCCGCCTGAAACGGATCTAACGTCAATGTCGGAGTGGTGTCTAAGTCCTTAAATTCTGTTCCCATTTCTTTAATCTCCTTTTCCATTTCTTTCTTCAGCCCTATCTTACTTATCTTCACTCATCATTCCCCGAGCTTCTATTTTATCTTCTTTACTCGCTGCGAACATCTTTTCTATCTTATCTTCTCCACTCGCTGCGCGCTTTTACTTTCTGATCTCGTCTTCCGTAAGTCCTTCCTGTGCCAGCATCGTATTCAGAACCGATATATCCGACGACACGTCCCACGCCGTATCCTGAAAAAGATCGTCCAACAACTTTTCAAACGCCACATTAAGAGTGTCAATCGTCTTTTCGATCTCTATTTTGGAAGAAATAATATTTTCTCCCTGTACAGGCTGTGCATCCAAATCTTCATACGCCTGCAGCAGTTTCATCGTCATCGGAAGATAATAATCCATTAATTTTCGGATATCACTGACCGTATCGGGTTTCTGCTCGACCCGGTCAAATATCCTGTCTACAAGCATTTCCATACGGGCGATTTTCTCCGAAATTTCTTCTCCGGGTATTGCGTCATTCGCCGCTTTGATCGCCCTCACATATTCGTCGCCTGCTTCGATGATCTTCTGGACTTCCGGAGAAAGTCTGGAAAACTCTTCCTGTTCCTTCGCTGCCCGCTCTTCTTTTTCCTGTTTTTCCCGACGCGTTCTTTCCATAAGCGCCGTGTATTGGCGATAAGCTTCGTTGCTCGTCATAAGACATGTTTCCTGCTCATCAAGATGACCTTGCCGAAACCAGCCTTTTTTAATCATCTTTTTCAAATCTTTCACAACTGCTTTCACAGAACGTCCGCTCTGCTGTGCAAATTCTTTTACGTCACAATATTCCCTGTTTCCGATCATTTTCACATATTTTCCAAAACGGCTCACCGTACACGCATTCGATGTTCCGATAATTCCCATCACTGCAAACGCAACAGAAAAACCGCCCATCAAAGCCGCCATGACATTTATCTCCATCTGCCAGCCTGTTACCGAACTTCCCAACAGAAGCATCAGACCGATGATCAGAGTAACGATCATCCCAAGGTATCCCGTAATCGCGAGGAAGATACCGCCGACCTTTATTGCCGTTCCCTTCAGATAAAGGATTCCGCCTCTGTGCACGGAATTCCCCGCTGTTCCCGTTCTTTGATCCTGCGCGAAGCCGCCTGCTGAGCCCGCTCCCTGATCATGTGTAAATCCGCCCGCTGCGCCTGTCCTCTGATTCTGTGTAAATCCGCCTGCTGAGCCTGTCCTCTGATTCTGCGTGAATCCGCCAGTTGCGCCTGTCCTCTGATTCTGCGTAAAACCGCCAGTTGCGCCTGTCCTCTGATTCTGCGTGAATCCGCCCGCTGAGCCTGTCCTCTGATTCTGCGTGAATCCGCCTGCTGAGCCCGCTCCCTGATTCTGCGTGAAACCACCTGCTGATCCTGTTCCCTGATTATGAAACGGCGGTGTGTTTCCCGCTTGTCTCTGCCTCTGTGCAAAATTATCCGCAGCGGCATTCATCGCATCGCTTCCGTAACGGATTCCGTTTCTTAGTCCTCTGGAGAGTCCTTCCATCGCACGTCCGATCGTATCCGTCACATTCTGATTTAACCGTCCGTAATTTTGATGATCGATAGCGTCCTGAATCGTCCGATTCAATTCATCCAACGATCTTTCCCACTCATTATTTATCATGAATTTCCTCCTTAAAGGGTTGACCTGAAAATTCTTTTATATGATAATCAGTTTAGCCGTAACACATTGAAAAGTCAATAATACGAAGGAGCGAAAATAAGACAAATGATAAAAAATGCATCCCCGCTTATTATATACGAAGACGAGCAGATCATCGTCTGCCATAAACCCGCAGGAACGCCGACTCAGAGCAGTCATATCGGAACTTCCGACATGGAAAGCCTGCTCAAAAACCATCTTTTTTCTTCACGTAAATTTCACCGGGCAAAATCAGGCGAACCGTATCTTGCGATCATTCATCGCCTCGACCAGCCTGTAGAAGGGATTCTCGTCTTTGCAAAAACACCTGCCGCCGCAAAGGAACTAAACCGCCAGCTCACTTCCCAAGAATTTGGGAAATATTATCTTGCAGTAATATCAGGCATTCCCGAACCGCAGGAAGGCTCTCTTGAAAACTATCTCGTCAAAGATGCCCGTACAAACAGTTCCGCAGTCTGTACGAAAACGACTCCGGGAGCAAAACTTGCCAGACTTCACTACAGAACAATAGAAACATACGGCGCGCCCGGAAACGAAAAATTTACCGATTCCAAATCGACTGACACGCCAAAACACACGTCCCGAAACCACAGGCAGCCGCCATTGCAAAATGAATCTTCTGCCTTAGTAGAAATCCATCTTGACACAGGCAGACATCATCAGATTCGTGTGCAAATGGCACATTTCGGACACCCCCTTATAGGCGATCGAAAATATGGCAAAGAAATCACCGATCATATGAATTCCGTACAATCTTCGACAAAACGATTTCAGGCAGGACAACTTCATCTCTGCGCTTACAAGCTAACATTTCGTCATCCCAAAACCGGAAAAGAGATGGAATTTCAGATTTGAAACTCCATCTCTCATAAATCCGATCTTCCTGTTTGGAAAGATCTCTTCTCCTGCAATCCCGAATTTTAACTCGTCGCACAAAAAAGACGGTGCCTTACGCGCACCGCCTTTTTTGTTTCATATAATCTTCATCTTACGAATCAGATATTTTTATTTCACTCTTTTTCTTCTAAAGAATGTTACTACAGCGATTCCGCCCGCTGCCACAAGCGCCATCAAATATCCTGCGATGTTTGCGCTGTCACCTGTAACAACAGCTGCATTGCCGCCGTTTCCGTTGCTTCCATTGCTTCCGCTATTTCCACTGTTTCCACTGTTTCCATTGCTTCCGCTGTTTCCGCCACTACCGCCGTTTCCATCCGGATTCGGGTTCGGGTTCGGATCAGGAGTTGTGTCTTTTACAAGACCGTCATAAGCTGTCTGCAATGCTTCTTTTGCTGCATTTACTTCATCCTGTGTTGCATTCGGATTTGCAAGAACACTCTGTGCTTTCATAAGAGCTTCATTGAATGCTGTCCAGCTTTCTGCTGTATATCCGTCTGCTTTGGTGTCTTTGTACTGATTATAAAGAGTCGTCAGTCCACTCTTATCTACATCGCCCGGCTGCGGATCTGGATTAAGTTTCACAAGTCTGTCATGTGCTGTCTGCAATGCTGTCAAAGCTTCTCCTGCTGCTGCGTTTGTTGTATCTTTTGCTTCGATGAGAGCTTTCGCTTCATTCATCTTCGCTTCGTATACTGCCCATGATTCTGCTGTGTAGTCTGCTTTATTCAAGTTTTCTGCCACATAGCTGTCATAGAGAGCTTTCAGAGCTGCTGTCGTTTTCTCTCCATAGAAACGGATCTCTGCCATACTTGCGAATTTATCCTGTGCTCCTGCTTCAAGAACTTTGAACTCTACATATCTTACATCTTTCGCATCAAAAGCAATCTGCTGATACTGATCTCTGTTTACAAGAACATTGCCTTCTTCATCGAACTCATATGTTCCGACGGATTTCATATCTTCTTTGTCGCTTCCTACAAAGATCTGTGCTTTCAGAATATCGCCGTTTGTTACTCCCTGACGTGCAAGGAATGTAATGTCTGTCAAGTTGTAAAGTCCGCCGAGATCAAAATTGAGGCTCTGCGGCAATACATCTTTGTTGTACTCTGTATGCCAGTAATTATCTTCTTTTCCGTCAAGTACGTTTGTTGCAAGTCCATCCTCAAGTTTATCAGGATCACATTCACTTGTTGCCGTCACTGTGAATCCTTCTGCTTTTGCATCAAGCAGTTTTGTCTCATCAAGTGGACGGAATGTAAGTCCGTCGATTGCCGCGTAAATTGCCATCTGTGCTTCAAGTACCTGATTCTTAGTATATTCGCCCTTCAGCAATTCTGTAGCTGCATTTACTGCTGCTGTAAGCTGTCCATAACTTTCTTCTGTGTAAGCAGATGCCTGATATGTACGAGCTTTCGCAAGCGCTTCGTTTAAGCCTGAGATATCAACGCCTGCTTTTACTGTAATTTCATAAGTTGCTTTCGCATCTTTATTGCCTGCCGCTGTCAGTGTAATCGTGCTCTTTCCTTCCTTCATTGCTCTTGCTTTGTAGGTCGGATGGCCGTTCTCATCTGCCAGTGTAAGGATCTTCACAACATCTTGATTGGAACTTTCTACTGTGAAGAATTTGTTTGTTGCATTGTCCGGCTGAACTACCGCATTAATGTCTGCCAGTGTTCCGACATACATCTCTGTCGCGTTATTCGGATCTACAGTAATTCCTGTAACCGGTGTGTTAGAAAGATTTGACAGTTCAAGTTCTGCAAGTGTGAGCATGTTCTTCACAGCACTTGTTGATTTTGCATCTAAGAATGTAATCTGAACTTCTTTTACTGCCTTATCACCTGTAAATTCAAATGTATATTTCTCCTGTTTTGATTCAAACTTAATCTCGTCTGATGACGTATCATCTGTATAGATCAGTTTTGCAGATACTTTGTGCAAATAACCGTTTCCTTCATTTGCGTTGGATACGACTACTTTGTTCAACGCCTCCGGATTCTTTAATGCAAGGTGCATTGTTGTAGGAAGGATAATGTAATCCGGAAGTTTTCCATCTACTTGGTTAGCCGGAATGTCCCATTTAAACTCAAAATCACGAGTAAATTTCCCATCAAACAATCCATTGTAATTTGCCTGCTGGATCAGTTTATTTACGTTCGGATTTTCCGGATCATCTGTCGGAAGTTTTTCATTTGTCATTGTGATATCAAAGTCTGACTGTCCAAACTTCTTCTCTGTTGCCGGCACGTCCGGGATTTCAATATTCGTATCAACCTTTGATTCGATCGTACTGTAGTTCGGTCCGATCAATGTTACTTTAGAAAGGTCGATCACTTTCGCATCTGTTGTAGAGATGTTTTCTTTTGCCTTCATTGTAATTGTAGCAAGCACGTCACTTCCGGCATAAAGTTCTTTGTCTCCACGGTTTGCAAATGCAAGGTTTACATATGCTCTGTCATCATACTCTTTATTAGCCGTCAGATTTTCCATCTGAGCAAGAAGAGGTGATACTTCACAAGAAACATATTGCACTTTGCTATTATCATAATTAATTACCTGTCCGAATGCATTAAGTCCTGCTACATTCTGCGCGTAAACGTCGATTGTAAACGTCTCGCCTTTCTTCACGCTGTCGCTGCTTGCAAGAAGCATAGCTTCTCCCGAAACACTATCCGTCTTCTTCGTTCCGCCATCTAACTGGAACATTGTGAATGCGTAATCATAAACATCATAGATATTGTTCATGTTAATATCGCCGTAACGGCTCTTGATCTGATCTGCAAACAACTTATCTTTTTCACATACACCAAGATAATTTTTCATATTTGTATAATCAGCATCCGTAACCGCCTCAGCCTTATTGGTACTTCCGACAGCAAACGCCCCTGTGTTTTCTTTCTTATATACTTTAATCTCACTTGCCGAGAAGAAATTACCGAGCGCTTTAAGTGGTGTAAACCGGATATAGCGCGCTCCGCAATCCAGCTTATCCATCAACTTCATATCTTTATTTACTGCCCATTTGTATGTTTTTGCCTCTGACCAATGTACACCATCGAGACTTGTCTCTAATTTCATTTCCTCAACAGTTCCATTGCCTGCATCATCACGCGGATAATACTCAATCTTATCAATTTCATATGCTTTTCCGTAATCTACAGTAAGAGTCTGTCCGATTGCATTTCCATCTGAATGGAAACCACCATCAGATTTCTGGAACGTTCTGTCAAATGCCAAATCAGCACTGTGATTTCCGTACAGACCGCCTGTCCATGTGATTGTCTGCGGAGCCGGTGTATCTTTCCACGGATCTTCTGCTGACTGGAACGTCTTCTCTTCGCTCCATTCAGAATATCCTTCTGCATTTCTAGAACGAACTTTATACTTATGCTCTGAGTGATATCCGAGATCTGTATGTGTATATGTCTCCACATCTCCTACAGAGAATACAACTCCGTCAACAAGAAGCTCGTAAGTTGTCGCATCAGCTACTTTATTCCATGCAAGAGTGATGCTTGTCGGTGTCTTTGCTTCCTCATTTTCTGTCAGAGTAGGAACTGTAAGGTTCTTATTCAGTTTATCCTGCGGAAGTTTTCCGTCATTTTCAAATCCTTCAAGTACTAATGTCTGAGCAACACTCTTCGCATCTGCCTGTGCAAATTTCACATACAGTTTCGGTGTTCTCTTCACATCTTTTACAAGGTTCGCAATCTCTGTTTCTTTTTCCGATGCATATGTCTCGATTGCTGGAGATTCATCATAGAAGTAGACTGCTTTACCTGCTTCAGCCGATTTTTTATCAAAGTCTGCTTTGCTCTGCACTTTATCGAGAGTCAATGAATCACTTCCGTTTTTCGCTGTAACTTTTGTAGGTTCTTTGGATACATTTACAACAAATGTTGTATTTTTGTCTTTCTTGTATCCAGTGTAGTTTCCTGTTGATTTTTCAGCAGTAAGCGTTGCTGTTCCATCTTTTACCTCAGATGTATACTTGGTAGATACATGAGCGCCGTAAGAAGTTTTCGTAATTTTTCCATAATCGCCATCTTCTTTCAGATCATTTTCCACAAATTTTCCGTCATCTTCAAACATCGTGTAAGATGTTTTTCCATCCGGCCAAAATTCGACGATACGGTTTTCTTTCTTAATCTGCTCCGGTGTATTATTTTCTTCCCACATTGGAATAATAGCACCGTTTTTCACAAATACAGGAAGTTTCCAAAGTGGAGCTGCAAAGTTGTTGAGAACCTGTCCTCCCTGATACTGCTGACCTGTGAAATAGTCAATCCACACTTCTTTTGAATCCGGAAGATAAATATTATTTCTTACATCATTTCCCTTATCATCTGCAGCAGTGCTCTTATAAATCGGAGCTACAAGAAGATTCGATCCAAGCATGTACTGATACTGCATTTCTTTACTGCTTGCATAACTGTCGTCCGGATATTCAAGGAACATTGCTCTTATAAGCGGCAGTCCTGTATCTCCATTGCCTGTATCAATGTTTGCCGCCGAAGCTGCCCCAGTATAAATATACGGAAGAAGCTGTGCTTTTGTTTTCAAATACATACGGTTGATTCCTGTATATGGATCTCCAAACGTATATGGCATCTTCGCATAAGTTCCCCAACCGTCCATGTTAAGCATAAGTGGTGTAAATGATTTCCACTGATAATCTCTTGTAGCAATCAACTGATTTCCACCGAAGATACCATCCATATCACTTCCTATGTTTGGGTTACCGCTAAGAGAAGTTCCGATATATGTAGGAATGTGAAAACGGATGTATTCCCATTCACCGCCGTACTGGTCTCCTGTCCAAATACCACAGTAACGCTGCGATCCTGCCCATCCGTCAAGAGAGATAATGTTCGGACGTACCTTACCTTCTGTTGTAGCAATATCGTAAGCTGTCTTCACACCGTCAAGCTGCATGGAATATCCATGTCCAACCCATGCAACATCTGTCTTCAATGTAGAAACACCACCGACTTTAACTTCGTTTTTAAAATCACGAAGAAGCTGCCATTCTGTCTTCGGATTAGAATCCGGTGTCAGATAACTCTGTGTCCAAAGTCCTGTTGCTACCCCTTTTTTATTTGCATATTTTGTAAAGTCTGCAAGATTCTGTACGTTTGCCGCTACTGCCGCCAATCGTTCCTGAGAGCTTTTTCCTTCATTATCAACGCCGCCTGTCTTGCCATATCCGTTCTGACCGTATCCCGCACCATATCCGTCATTTGGGAGAAAATATCCAATTGGCATATCATATGTAAAATAATCGTCAATCACCTGTCTTGCCGAATACTTATAAGGAGCTTCTACTTTTGGATAGTTTTCGATGCCTACTGTTGGTTTCGTGCCGTTCAAAGACTCAATGTTCATTCCATCTTTCGGTTTATATCCCGTAGACATTCCGCTCTCATACTTTGTCGTTCCTGCACTTGTGTAAGGTTCATTTCCTTTGATTGTCCAACCCTTCCCACCTTCTGTATCTGACCATGAATCACGGTTGTATGCGTTCAAGTGACCTTCATAAAACGCATATTCGGGAAGGAGAACCGGATTACCTGTTACATGATAATACTCACTCAAAAGTTCCTGTGTTTTTTCACTGCTGTCTTTTCCATCAGAAACAAAATAATAAGCGTCAAACTCTTTTTCTTTATGAGTCGCTGTTACAGTATCTCCTTCACTCTTTCCAAAGTCATATTTACCGTCTGCAAATGTGTTTCTCAAAACACCATATCCACTTGTCGTGTAGTAAAATGGATTTGGAGATGCAACTCCGCCATCTGTCCAGTTACTTTCATTAGCAATATTTATCGTCTCGCCTGTATGTACGAATCTTCCATTCTGCGTACCTCCGCCATAGAAGTTCTCTCCATTGTTCTTCTTAAGAGTCTGCACTGTTGCCGAATTCGAGATGGACAATGCTTCTTTTTCTTCCATCACGACCTTATCGCCACTTAAAACTTTCATCTTCGCCGTAGCTTTATCGAATTCGACAGAAACCGATCCACTTTTAATCGTAATTTTTCCATCTTTATCCGAAATATCAGCCTTTGGATGTGAATAGTTAGAAGAGTCGTCTGAATACTGCTGAATCCTTCCGACATGAGCTTGCGATTTGGGAGTCGCATATTTCGAGAACTCGCCACTCGGATCTACGTTATATCTGAAGATCCCATCCTCAAGAAACGTAAGCTGCGCTGTAACGCCACCATTGAATTTCACAACAACGATATTGTCCTTGCTGCCTTTTTCCACTGACTCGACGCTTGTCAACTGCCCGGCAAACTCTTCCGCAGCTTTCGCCGGTATCGGCGGAAATGCTGTAAGCACCATGCCAAGCGCCGTAACAGTTACAGCAGCTTTCTTTCCTGCTCCTTTCATTTTCTTAGTCCATTTCATCTTTTTCCTTCTCCTCCTTTTCTACGGGTAAATTGTACAAAATGTTTGCATTTACCACTAAGTACTTTATTATATAATAATTTTCAATAAATGTATTTATATAAATCATTACCCATTTGTACTTTTTTACTTTTCTCACCCCTTATATCCACTATTTTCGTCAATTTTCAACATATATAAAGCTTCTGTCGATTTTCTTTCAGTTGCAAAAAATCCTTTTTCAACGCATTCTTGGATTGCGTTTTTATAAAATTATCAAACAGGGGAGAAAATGCATTTTCTCCCCTGTTCTATAGATTTACCTATGATCAATTTATACGAAGATGGAACTGTTCAATCAGACAAGCAATATTTTCTTCCGTATCTTCAAGCTCATCTGCGATTTGAGAAATCGTTTTTCCTTTTTCAAGTTTTTTCTGAATAAGAGTGCTTCTTTCTGCTTTTCTACCTTCTTCTCGTCCTTGCTTTCTACCTTCTTCTCGTCCTTGCTTTCTACCTTCTTCTCTCCCCTGCTCTCTTGCCTCTTCTCTCTGCACTTCGATATCTGTCTCATAGTCATATTCGTCTAATAACATATTGACAACCTCGCTTCCTTTTCGCATTAAATAATCAG
>ENA-UONQ01001625-UONQ01001625.1-human-gut-metagenome-genome-assembly--contig:-CS26-NODE-1625-length-18696-cov-5.085671_pt1 | contig 18696 bp, 16 predicted proteins | sample MGYA00242460_ERZ724007 | MGnify/ENA metagenome assembly ERZ724007
GGACGCCTATTTTGCCAAGGCTCCCCTCCCGGCTCTGCCGCCTCTGGCCCCCCAGGGCAGCCCATTCCGCCAGGCGGTGTGGCGCCTGCTGCTGGAGATCCCCTACGGCACGGTCACCACATACGGCGCCCTGGCCCGGACGCTCCGGGGCCAGGGGATTTCTGCCGCGGCCCAGGCAGTGGGCGGCGCCGTGGGCCACAACCCCATCTCCATTCTGATCCCCTGTCACCGGGTTGTGGGCAGCGACGGAAGTCTGACAGGCTACGCCGGAGGCGTGGCCAACAAGCAGTTCTTGCTGGAGCTGGAGGGCGTGGACATGACCGGGCTGTATGTCCCCACTCGTGGCACGGCGCTGTGAGACGCAGGTGGTCTCCATGGCGCACACACGAAAAAAGATGTTTTACGCGCCCAAGGCGTTCAACGGCTATGGGCCGCCGGAGCCTCCGATTCCGGCAGCTCAGGATCGGCCCGGGCGCTATCCCTGTCCCTGCTGTGGGCAGATCACCCTCCCGGTCCCGCCGGAGGAGGCGGTGGCTTACATTTGCCCGGTATGCTGGTGGGAGAACGACGTGTTCATTTCCTCCGACAACGAGCCCAGCGACGAAAATCATGGGCTGACCCTGTCCCAGGGGCGGGAAAATGTCCGGCGGTTCGGCACCTGCGATCCCCGGATGAAGCGGTGAGGGCATCGGAGGAAATTTCTTCTTCAGGGATGCCTTTGGGACATCTGAACAGGAATCCCCCAATCCTTGCGCTGTTCGGCGTCTTTTGGTTCCCTTTGTGGTGGTCGGTCTCACGTATACCGGGCGAGTCGGCCTTTTCCCAGCTCCCTCCGGGACAGGCTGGAATAGTAAGAAAGGGCGCCGGATTCCTCCGGCGCCCTTTCTATGATGTCTGCGTCACAGAATGATGCAGATGAGTCCCCCGCTGCCCTCATTAATGATGCGGGTCAGGGTCTCCTGGAGCTTCCGCCGGGCGTCCTCCGGCATCCGCTTGAGCTTTGCCTGCAGATCCTCGTTCACCAGCTCGTGGAAGCTGCGTCCGAAGATGTTGGACTGCCAGATCTTGCTGGTATCCCCTTCAAACTCCTGCAGCAGGTAGTTCACCATGTCCTCGGACTGCTTCTCGTTGCCCACGATGGGGCTGACGGCAGTCTCGATGTCCGCCCGGATCATGTGGATGCTGGGGGCGCTGGCCTTCAGCCGCACGCCGTACCGGCCGCCCTGCTTCATGATCTCCGGCTCCTCCAGCTTCAGCTCGTCGATGCCGGGGACCACGATGCCGTAGCCCGTCTCTCGGACGTCGTGGAGGGCGCCGGCTACCTTGTCGTACTCCGCCTTCACCGCCGCCAGCTTCGTCAGCAGGCTCATCAGATCCCCATCATCCCCCACCTCAAAGCCGGACTGCTCCGACAGGGTCTTGTAGAACAGCTCCCGGGGCAAGGCCAGCCGTGCGGCGGCCACGCCGGTGCCCAGGTCGATGGCTGAGATTCTGGCCTCACTGATGTGCTCGCTCTCCCCCAGGGCGGCGATGACGCCCTCCACCTCCCGGATGTGGCGGAGCTGGGCGGTGTTCTGACGGATGGCGTCATACAGGCCCGCTTTGATAGGATGGTCCGCCGGCAAGGCATCCACCCAGGGGGGCAGGAACAGGTCCAGCTCCTGCATGGGGAACTCGTAGAGCACCGCCTTCAGGATGGCGGCCACGGCGTCCTCGTCCAGCTCCAGGCAGTTGACGGCCATGCAGTTCACCTCATACCGGGAGGAGATGTCCTTGGCAATGGCTTGGGCCCGGTCGCCCCGGGGGTCTGCGGAGTTCAGCAGGACGATGAAGGGCTTCCCCAGCTCCTGCAGCTCCCGGATCACCCGCTCCTCCGCTTCCAGGTAGTCCTCCCGGGGGATGTCGGAGATGGTGCCGTCGGTAGTGATGACAATGCCGATGGTGGAGTGCTCGGCGATCACCTTCCGGGTGCCGATCTCCGCCGCCTCGGTCATGGGGATCTCATGGTCGTACCAGGGGGTGGTGACCATCCGGGGGGTGTCGTCCTCCATCTGGCCGATGGCGCCCTTCACCATGTATCCCACACAGTCGATCAGCCGCACGGAAAAGCTCGCCCCGTCCGGCAGCTGGATCTGGGCAGCCTCCTCCGGGACGAACTTGGGCTCGGCGGTCATGATGGTCCGGCCAGAGCCGCTCTGGGGCAGCTCATCCCGGGCCCGCTCCTTGCGGTAGACGTTGTCGATGTTGGGGATCACCTGGGTCTCCATGAACCGCTTGATGAAGGTGGACTTCCCGGTGCGCACGGGACCCACCACGCCGATGTAGATATCCCCAGCGGTGCGGGTGGCGATATTCTGATAGATACTGGTATTCATAGCATCCCGTCCTTTTTCCGCTCCATAGTCTTGTTCCACTCTATGTCCGGCTGCTGCGAAGTATGACAGCCCGTCTTGTTTTGGAGAAGATGCACAAATTCAGGAGCCGGCCTTCTCCGTTCTTGGCTGATTTTGCGGCTTTACACGGATAATTTAGTGTGGTAAACTGCTAATGTAATGAAACGGACGGTATCTCCGTCCAGAGATTTGGAGGATTGACGATGAAAAACATGAAGAAGCTGTGGGCAGCGCTGCTGGCCCTGGCCATGACCTTCTCTCTGGCCGCCTGCGGCGGAACCTCTGACGAGGACGCCGCCACTGATGACCAGCCCACAGGGGAAGAAGTCTCCGGTGACACCGCTCCCGAGAGCGACGTGGCCTATATCCAGGATAAGGGCACCCTGGTGGTGGGCATGACCTACTGTGCCCCCATGGACTACAAGGAAGAGGGCAGCGATGAGTGGATCGGCTTTGACGCCGACCTGGCCAAGCTGTTTGCCGAGAGCCTGGGCGTCTCCGTGGAGTTCCAGGAGATCACCTGGGACTACAAGGTGGAAGAGCTGGACTCCCGGGCCATCGACTGCGTGTGGAATGGTATGACTCTCACCGACGACGTTCTGGCTGCTATGGGTACGTCCAACCCATACTGCACCAACTACCAGACTCTGGTCTATCCTGCCGACCGGGCCGCTGAGTTCGAGGGCCTGACCTCTCTGGAGGGCCTGAACATCGCTGTGGAGTCCGGCTCCGCCGGTGAGGATGCCGCCGTGGCCTTGGGTGCCACCACCGTGCCGGTCCAGGCCCAGTCCAACGCCCTGATGGAGGTTGCCGCCGGCACGTCCGACGCCGCCGTCATCGACGTGCTGATGGCCGCTGAGATGACCGGCGAGGGCACCAGCTACGCCGATCTGATCTACAGCCTGAACCTGAATGAGGCCCAGGACCTGCCCTCCGAGGAATATGGCGTGGGCTTCCGGCAGGGGTCCGACTTGGTGGACGCCTTCAACACCTTCCTGGCGGAGAAGACGGCTGACGGCACCGTGCTGGAGGTGGCTACCACCTACGGCCTGCAGGACGCCGTGATCCTGGAGTGAGCTTCTTCCCCTGCGGATCTTCCAAAAGCAGAGTGCGCAGTGCGCGCTCTGCTTTTCGGCGGCTTTCCCCCTCTACCACACTGACCTTGAGAGGACGATACCATGATTGAATTTTTTACCTCCAGCACATTCCGGACCGTGCTGTCGGCCCTGAACAGCGGATTTCTCAAGACCCTTCAGCTGTTTTTCATCACCCTGATCGGGGCACTGCCCCTGGGCTTGGTTATCAGCTTCGGTTCCATGAGCCGCTTTCCTCCCCTGCGGTGGCTGACCCGCCTGGTGGTCTGGGTCATCCGGGGCACGCCTCTGGTGCTGCAAATCATTGCACTGTTCTATGTGCCCGGCATCCAGAAGTGGTTCAACTGGCCCAGCGGTGAGTCCGGGCGGATGATGGCCGTGTGTGTGGCCTTCATCATTAATTACGCCTGCTACTTCTCCGAGATCTACCGGGGCGGCATCCAGGGAGTGCCGAAGGGCCAGCAGGAGGCAGGCCAGGTCTTGGGCATGACCAAAGCCCAGATCTTCCGCCACATCACCCTGCTGCAGATGATCAAGCGAATCGTCCCCCCCATCTCCAACGAGATCATCACGTTGGTGAAGGACACCTCCCTGGCCCGGGTCATCGCATTGCAGGAGGTCATCTGGATGGGCGAGTCCTTTATGAAGGGCAACTCCGGCATTGCGGGCCTGGTGTGGCCCCTGTTCTTCACCGCTGTCTACTATCTGATCTTCAGCGGCATCGTCACGGTGCTGCTGGGCAAGCTTGAAAAAAAGCTGGACTTCTTTCAGTAAGGAGGGAACCGATTTATGGCAATTCTGGAAGTACATCACATTGAAAAGCATTTCGGCGCCACCCGGGTGCTGGAGGACATCAGCTTTGATCTGGAGCAGGGCCAGGCCCTGGCCATCATCGGCTCCTCCGGCTCCGGCAAAACCACCCTGCTGCGGTGCCTGAATTTCCTGGAGAAGCCGGAGCAGGGTACCATCTCTGTGGCGGGCAATCTGATTTTTGACGCCGCTGATCCCGCCACCCAGCGGGAGAGCGAGGTGCGGAAGAAGCGGCTCCACTTCGGGCTGGTGTTTCAGTCCTTCAATCTGTTCCCCCAGTACACGGCGCTGAAGAACGTCACCCTGGCCCGGGAGCTGCTGGCCCAGGAGCAGCCGGACTTCAAGCAGAACAAAAAGCAAATCCTGGAGGAGATCCAAGCGGACGGCCGGGAGCTGCTGGCGAAGATGGGCCTCAGTGAGCGGGCAAATCACTACCCCAGCCAGCTCTCCGGCGGACAGCAGCAGCGGGTGGCCATCGCCCGGGCCCTGGCCTTGCACCCGGACATCCTCTGCTTTGACGAGCCTACCTCCGCCCTGGACCCGGAACTCACCGGCGAGGTGCTTCGGGTCATTCGGGAGCTGGCGGAACAGCGGACCACCATGATTATCGTCACCCATGAGATGGCCTTTGCCCGGGATGTGGCAGACCAGGTGATCTTCATGGACGGCGGCGTCATCGTGGAGCAGGGTGACGCCCACCAAGTCATTGAGCACCCCAGGGAGGAACGGACCCGTCAGTTCCTCGCCCGATATTCCGAGGGATAAAACGGAACAGAAAAAGAGCGGAGCTGATGCTCCGCTCTTTTGTTATCTTGTGCCGTCTTGTTAAGACGGGGCAACGGGAAACTCCGTCAATCAGGCAGGTTTGGATCTCCGGCGGCCCAGCAATCGCCCGATGAGAAGGCCCAGGGCAGAGATGGCCGCCCCGATGAAAAACAGGTCCCACTGAGGCAGGTTGATCTTGTCAAAGGCCAACATATTGGCGAGCCGGAAGGTGAGAAAGTCCGCCAGCATATACAAAAGTCCCAGGGCCAGAGGCAGCAGCCACATGCGCCCATCCCTGCGGACCAGTTCCCCAATCCGCAGGGAGATCACAAAGGCGGCGATGGGCAGGAGCAGCCAGTGGAATAAAAGGGCGTACCCCATGGCGTCCGTGGGGTCCATCAACAAGAACACCACCAGGGCAAAAACCCAGAGTCCCAGGTAAACCGCTACCAGCCGCCTCGGGGACCGCCAGCTCCTCCCCTTGGCTCCCCGAACACGCACCGCAAAGTCCGGCATAGGCACCTCCACTTCCCAGAGGGCAGACGAAACAGACCGAATACCCGTTTTTTCCAGTCTACCATGGGCTGCCGGACCCGTCAAGGGTGACTCAGGTCCGCTTCCGGGGGATCAGCAGCAGCTGGTCCCGGGAGATATCTCCTTCCGTCTCCAGTTGATTGGCTGCCAGGATCACGCCGATGGTGGTGTTGTACCGTTTCGCCAGATCCCAGGCGGTCTCCTGCTTCCCCAGGCAACGCAGCACCAGGGACGGCGCGCCGGTGGTCTCCTTAGGCGCGTCTGTATTGATCTTTCCTGCGGACACGCACACCCGTTTCACACGCTGGGCCGCCTCCGCCCGGAAGTCCACCGGGAACCGGACCTCGATGCCCCGGTCCGTCAGGCTGCCCTGGACCTCTTCCGGGCAGACGGCCCGGGCAGCGACCCGGCAGTCCTCCGGCAGCTCCAGCTGGCAGCTGACGTCGATGCTCCGCTCCGCCACCAGAGGCACGCCCCCCTCGTCCAGATACAGTGCCCGGACAGACGCCCCGGTCCGCAGGACCACGCCCGCCCCCTCCCGACTGACGGAAACAGCTCCGCAGGTGACGGAGAGGGCCAGGATGGAATCCGCCACCACACCGATCTCCAGCACCTCCCGCACCGTCTGACGGCGGGTGAACTGTTCCCGAAAGCTGGTGAGTTCTAGAGGCGCGGCGTCATAAGTCAGATCATAGGCAGTGGAGTAGAGGTCACTGAGGAGCGTCAGTTCCTGGGTCTGGCGCAGCAGAGCTGTGGCGTGGAGGTATAGCGTCACCGCGATCTCCCGGCCCTCGGCGTCGGCGCCGTCGACCTGCAGATCCGCGCCGGTGAACTGGAGGCGCACCGATGGCTCTGCGCCCTCCGGGGCGCCTTCCACCTCCAGGATCTGAGAGAACGGCAGCTCTCCGGACGCGGCGCAGCAGCGGCCGTCCGCCGTCCGGTACAGGAGGCTGACGGTGAAGATACCCTTGAACAGCAGCTTGCTGCCCACGATCTTCGTCTCCGTCACAGTGCTGTTCACCCGGCTGGTGAGGATCTCCGCCGCTCCCTCTCTGCCCGGGGACAGGTCCATCTGTTCGGAGAAGGTGAAGTCCTTCTCCGCAATGTGGGTCAGCACGATGGCGTGCTGCTGCTCCTGCTTTTTTTCGATGCACAGTTCCGGCCCCGCCTCTGCATCCGTGCAGAAGCATAAGGGACTGCGCTGATAGCCCGTCAGCCGCGTCACCAGCTTGCAGTGGGTGAAGACCTTGCGGGGGTTCAGCATCCGGGTCTCCAGAAGCTCCGGCTCCGTGTCCGCCAGCAGCGCCGCGCAGTCCGGCAGACTGCGTCCGTCGGTCTCCACCGTGAAGGGCATGGCAAATTCCAGGGTCCGGATGCCCCCCTCCCCCTCCGGCGTGTACAGCACCGTCACCCGGACGGTGCCGGAGATCTCTGCCCTGCCGTCCCGCATCTCCCGGCTGTGGAGGAACACCTTGCCCGTGGTCTCGATGATCCGCGCAAGGTCCGGACAGTAGTCCGGCACGATGGTCTCCGCTGTCTCCTCCTGAGTCAATGTCAGCTCTCCCGCCGCCTCATAGGCGTCGAAGCAGGCCTTTTTCAATTCCAGTTCCATGGTTCGCCCTTCCTTTCCGGCCGTTGGTCCTCCGATGGACGGCGCAGCCGTTTCCCGCCGCCTGGAAAACGGTACGGGGCGGGAGGGGCCGCCAGCGGCCGCTCTCCCGCCCCTGTGCGCCGCCATGTTGTCCACGGAGTCTCGCTCTGCTGACACTGTATGCCCGGCCGGGACTGCTTATTCCGAAATCTTGAACAGCTTCCGCAGAATGCCGCTGAGGGCTTTGGGGGACTTCCACACTACAATTCGCATGATATTTGCTCCTTTCTAACGCCTGCAGCAGGCGCAGCCGCACGCAATCAGCAGGACCGCCACCAAAAACATCAGCGCCCCTACCGGAAAGATCGCCGCAATCAGGATCCCGGCCCCCAGCGCCACCGCACAGACGCCCAGTATCCAGCATCCGCCGCCTCTCCGAAACATACGCCCCACGCCCCTTTCTCACTCCCATTATATACGCCGCTGCCTGTCCTGGTACAAAAGGCAGGGCACACAAAAAGAGGCGGGCAGATGCCCGCCTCTTCCGCGCGATTCACTTCTTCCGCTCCTGCCAGTCCTGGAGGGGCTTCAGCTCCTCATACAGGCGCACATAGCTGGCGTGGCGGCTCCGTTGGATCTTGCCAGCGCGCACCGCCTCCAGCACGGCGCAGCCTTTCTCCTTGGTGTGGCTGCACCCCACGAAGCGGCACTGGTCCAGATAAGGCCGGAACTCCACAAAGGTCTCCGGCAGGCGGTGCTTCAGCTCCAGATTCAGCTCATCGGTCTCAAAGGAGGAGAAGCCCGGGGAGTCCACAACGTCCGCCCCGCAGCTCAGGTGGAACAGCTCCACGTGCCGGGTGGTATGGCGGCCCCGGCCCAACGCCTGACTCACGTCCCCAACCTGGAGCTGAAACGCCGGATCCAGGGCATTCAGGATGCTGGACTTTCCCACACCGGAATTCCCTGTAAAGGCAGACAGCTTCCCGGCGATCAGGGGCTTCAATTCCTCGATCCCCTCCCCGGTCTCCGCGCTGACCCGCAGAGTTGGAAATCCGGCGGCTGCGTAAACGGCGTACAGCGCATCGGCACAGTCCAGATCGCATTTGTTCAGCAGCACCATCACGCTGCATCCTTTCAGTGCTGCGATGGCCGCCACCCGGTCAATGAGGAACGGGTCTGTTTTGGGGATGGCACCGGAGGCGATGACCACCAGCTGGTCGATGTTGGCCACCGCCGGCCGGGAAAATGCGTTCTTCCGGGGCAGGATGGCCTCCACAAAGCCCTCGCCGTTCCCCAGCTCCCGGACCTCCACCCGGTCCCCCACCAGAGGGGAGATGCCCTCCTTCCGAAACTTGCCCCGGGCCCGGCAGGTGAGCACCTCGCTGCCGGTGTCCACATAGTAGAAGCCGCTGAGGGCCTTTCGGATCCGTCCCTCACTCACCGAAAGTCACCTCATGGGTATTGTTCACATCCATCACGCCGTCCACGTACACCTCCACGGAGACCGTTCCGGTGCCGTACAGCTCATAGACATAGTTGCCATCTCGGCAGGGGACCGACTCGTTGACCTTGATCACTCCGTCCACCACGATCTGAACTTCTGCTGTCTCCCGGTCTGTGGGCAGGGCGATAATCAGCGGTTCCATTTGCAGGTCTTCATTGCCGCCGCTCTCCGGGCCGGTGCTGACCCACAGCTCCACTGTGCTGCCGGCAGGCACCTGCGTGGTAGCCGTCGGGTTCTGACGGATAACCAGACCCGCTTCCACAGTGTCGTTGGCCTCCTCATGGACCTCGACCTCCAGGCCCAGCACGTTCTTCAGCTGGTCCTCCGCCCAGGCACGTTCCCTATTCGTGAAATCGATCAGCGGCACGGTCTGGGGTCCCCGGCTGAGGACAAAGGTGATGGTGTCCCCCTTGTGGAGTTCTTCATTCGCCGCCGGGGTGGTGGACTTGATGACGTCAACGGCCAGCTCGTCATCGTACTCCTTCTGGGTCTCCTCATAGGGCTGGACGTTCAGTTCATATTCCGCCACCAGATCCTGCAGGATGGTCATGGCCTGGTCATAGGTCATGGGCTTGGTGGTCAGGTCCGGCATGGTGCCCACGTCCTCACCGGCGCTGACCCAGACGTTGATGGTGATGGGCAGCTCACCCTTCTTCTCCGTGTCCGGCTCCGGGTCCTGGCGGATGATTTCACCCACGGCGGCGTCGCTGGCCTCGGTGCCCGCCACCACCACCTGGAAGGTGCCGTCCGCCACACTGGCCTGCTCGTTGGCCTGCTCCTCCGTCATGCCCACCAGCTTGGGTACGGTGTAGGTGTCCGGCGCCGCCGGGACAAAGGAGGCGAAGATGGCCCGGAACAGGAAGAACAGGACCACCACGACCACTACGGCACCGCCGCCGATCAGCGCGATCTTCTTGCCGCCGCTGAGGCGGGAGGGCTGTTCGTCCTCGTAGCGATCCTCCTCCCACCGGCGTCCCCGCTCATAGGAGGGCTCCCGGCCCTGCCGGTGGAGCTGGGGCGGCACAGCGGAACGGAGCTTCTGAGTGGGCTCGTCGGTCTCCTCCGGCCGCAGGTCGGACAGCTCGAAGTCCAGATTCACGCCGGGGTTCTTCCGAAAGGCCTCCAGATCTGCGATCATCGCGTCTGCAGAGGGGTAGCGTTTCTCCAGATCCGGCGCCATGGCCTTCATGCAGATCAGCTCCAGCTGCTCCGGGATGTCCGGATTCACCTCCCGGGGCGCCAGGGGCACGGAGCTCAGGTGCTGGATGGCCACAGACACGGCGCTGTCCCCCTCAAAGGGCAGGCGGCCGGTGAGCATCTCATACAGCACCACGCCGGCGGAATAGATGTCGCTGCGGGCGTCGGTGCGGTCCCCGCGGGCCTGCTCCGGAGAGATGTAGTGGACGGAGCCCAGAGCCTCCTGGGTCAGGGTCTGGGCGGCGTTCTCCAGGCAGGCGATGCCGAAGTCGGCTACCTTCACGCTGCCGTCCCGCAGCACCATCACGTTCTGGGGCTTGATGTCCCGGTGGACGATGCCCCGGCTGTGGGCGTGGCTGAGGCCCCGCATGATCTGTGTAATGAAGTGCAGCGACTCCCGCCAGTTTAGCTGCCCCCGCTTCTCCATGTACTGCTTCAGCGTGATGCCGTCGATCAGCTCCATGACGATATACTCGATATCGCCGCCCTTGGACACGTCGTACACCGATACGATGTTGGGGTGAGACAGTTGGGGGTCTGGCTGGGATTCTGCGTTGAACCGGCGGGGGTAGTCCTCGTCCTGGGCCAGGTCGCTCTTGAGAATCTTGACGGCCACCAGGCGGTTCAGCCGGTGGCACTTGGCCTTGTACACAATCGCCATGCCCCCGGTGCCGATACGCTCCAGAATCTCATAGCGGTTGTCCAGCATTTTTCCAATATACGGGTCCTTGTGTTCCATGTGTCTCCCCCCTTTACTGTTTTTGCATCAGGACGGCCGTGACATTGTCCGGCGCGCCCTGGCGCTTGGCGATGGCCAGCAGCCGGTCCAGGCAGGTGTCCGGCCCGTCCCCGTGGATGACCTCGAAGAGCATCTCCTGATCGGTGACGGTGTTCACCAGTCCGTCGGAACACAGCAGCAGATACTCCCCGGCGTTCATCGGGCATATGTACCCGTCACAGTCGGCGGAGATGTCCGGTCCCAGGGCCCGGGTGATGAGATTGCGGCTGGGGTGGCGGCGGGCCTCCTCAGCGGTGATATCTCCCCGGTCTACCATGCTCTCCACCAGGGAGTGGTCCTTGGTGATGCGGGTGATGCCGTCCTCCGTGATGTGATAAGCCCGGCTGTCCCCCACGTTGGTGACCACCACGCCGCCGTCATAGGAGATGGCGGACACCAGGGTAGTGCCCATGTTCCGGCATTCCTCCCGGCGCTCTGCCTCCGCCTGAATGGCCTGATTGGCCAGGGCTGCCGCCTGGGCGGATGCCTCCAGCAGCTGCTGAGGGGTCTGATCCGCCGTCAGGAGCTTCTCCAGCTCCTCCAGATAGACGGAGACGGCGATCTGGCTGGCCACACGGCCCCCGGCGGGGCCGCCCATGCCGTCGCACACCACGCCCACCGTGCGGCCGGAGGCCGTGTGCTGCGCCGTGACGTAGGCGTCCTGGTTCTCCTTCCGGACAAGGCCGATGTCGGTCATGCCCCAGACGTTCATTTGGTTCATTGGGAACACTCCCCTTTCTGCGCTTCTTCCATGGCCTTCCGGCGGAGCTGTCCGCAGGAGGCGTCGATATCTCCACCCAGGCTCCGCCGCACGGTGGCGGTGATGCCGTGGGATTCCAGCCGTTTTTGAAAGGCCCCGATCCGGCGGGAGGGCTTGTAGGGGCTCTCCACCACGTCGTTCAGGGGAATCAGATTCACGTGGCCCGGCATCCCCCGGAGCTTCCTGGCGATCAGGTCCGCCTGCCAGTCGTGGTCGTTGACCCCGTCGATCATGGCGTACTCAAAGGAGATGCGGCGGCCGGTCTTGTCGAAGTAGTCGTGGCAGGCCCGGAACAGCTCCTCCACGTCATAGGCCCGGTTGATGGGCATGATCTTGGATCGGGTCTCGCTGTCCGGCGCATGGAGGGACACAGAGAGAGTCAGCTGAAGTTCAAGCTCCGCCAGCCGCCGGATGCCCGGCACGATGCCGCAGGTGGAGAGGGAGATATGCCGCATCCCAATGTTCATCCCGTCGGGGTGGTTCACCAGCTCCAGGAATTTCAGCACCGTGTCCAGGTTGTCCAGCGGCTCGCCGATACCCATCAGCACGATGTTGGAGACGGGCAGGCCGGAGTCTTTTTGGGTGAACAGCACCTGGTCCAGCATCTCCGCCGGGGTCAGGTCCCGGACCTTGCCGGCGATGGTGGAGGCACAGAAGGCGCACCCCATTCGGCACCCCACCTGGGAGGAGATGCACACGGTGTTGCCGTGATGGTACTGCATGAGCACCGTCTCGATGCAGTTGCCATCGGACAGCTCCCAGAGGTATTTGATGGTCCCGTCCAACCGGGACACCTGCTTGCGGGCCACCTGGGGGGCGGTGATGAAACAGGTCTCCTTCAGCTTTTCCCGCAGGGACTTGGAGAGATTGGTCATCCCATCGAAGTCCGTCACCCCCCGGTGGAGCCAGGTGAACACCTGCCTGCCCCGGAAGGCCGGCTCCCCCAGGGACTGGAGGAAGGCCGTCATCTCCGGCAGGGTCAGTGATTTCAAATCGGTCATGGATCGTTCCTCAATTCCGCGTCATGCGGCAGATGTAAAAGCCGTCGGTGCCGTGGCGGTGGGGCCACAGAGTCACCTGGCCCTCGGTCTCCCCCACCGGTCCGGACAGGGAGAAGGGCGTGCGGCAAAAGTCCGGGTGCTCTGCCAGGAAGCTGTCGGATACACCCTCGTTCTCCTCCGGCAGGATCGTGCAGGTGGAGTACACCAGCGTGCCGCCGGGCCTCACGTACCGGGCGGCGTTGTCCAAGATCGCCCGCTGGATCACCGGCAGGGCGAACAGGTCGTCAGGCTTTTTGTACCGGACATCCGGCTTCTTCCGGATGATGCCGAAACCCGAGCAGGGGGCGTCTACCAGCACCACATCGAACCGCGCCTCCCACTCCGGCCGGAACCCCCGGCCGTCTGCGGCGGTAGTCTGGATGCACGCAAGGCCCAGTCGCTCCGCCCCCTCCCGGATGCGCTTCAGCTTGTTCTCGTGGAGGTCGCAGGCCAAAATCTCCCCCTGGTCCTCCATTGCAAAGGCGGCGGAGAAGGACTTGCCTCCCGGCGCGGCGCACACGTCCAGCACCCGCATACCCGGCTCCACCCCGGCGATTTGGGACACCAGCCGGGCCGCCGGGTCCTGGACCAGGAATTTTCCCATTCGGAAGGGCTCCAGCGCCGTCAGATCCCCGACGTGGTCCAGCTCCAGGCATCCGGACACCCAAGGATGGGGCCGGACAATCACGCCGGATGCCTCCAGCTCCGCCGTCAGCTCCTCCGCAGCAGCTTTCAGCGGATTCACCTGAATCGTCAGCGGCGCCGGAGCGTTGTCGGCCGCAAGGCAGGCTTCCGTCTCCGGCCCCAGAATGGCCTGGAGGCGTTTCACCAGCCACTTGGGATGGCTGTACCGGATGGAGAGGCTGTGCAGTGCATCCTGGTCTGGGATCCTCGGCAGGTGCACCTTGTTCCGGGAGAGTTGCCGCAGCACCGCGTTCACCAGCCCGGCTGCCTTGGCCCGGCCGTTGTCCTTGGCCTGCTCCACCGCCTGATTGACAGCGGCGCTGTGGGGAATTTTATCCAGAAACAGAATTTGATAAGCCCCAATCCGCAGAATTTCCAGCAGCGGCGGCTGCAAGTGGTCGACCTTTTGGGAGCAGTAGGCACCCAGGTAGAAGTCCAGCAGCAGCCGGTTCTGCATCACGCCGTAGACGATACGGCTGCACAGCGCCGCCTCTGGTCCGGACAGGCCGTCCCGGCGGAGCTGGGCCCTCAGGGCCGCATCCGCCCAGGCCCCGGCCGTGCGGCAGCTCACCAGGACGCGCAGGGCGGTGTCCCGGGCATTAGGGGCCCTCATTGGCTGCCTCCCTGATCGCGGCCGCCGCGGCCGATAAAGATCAGCACAAACCGCATCAGCTGCAGCAGGCTCATCAGCAGCGCCGCCACATAGGTCAACGCCGCGGCCCGCAGCACCTTTTTGGCGCCGGGCAGCTCATCCTCATCCAGCAGGCCCGCCCCGTCGATGGTGGCGATGGCCCGGGCGGAGGCGTTGAACTCCACCGGCAGCGTCACCAGCTGGAACAGCGTGGTGAAGGAAAACAGCACGATGCCGATGAAGAACAGAGACTGGTTGTACAGCACCAGCCCCACCAGCAACAGGATGAAGGACAGACTGGAACCGATCCGCGTGGCGGGGATGATGGCCGTGCGCAGCCGCACAGGGCCGTAGTTTTCCGCGTACTGGACAGCGTGGCCCGCCTCGTGGGCCGCCACGCCCACCGCCGCGATGGTGGGGGCGTCGTAGACTGTCTCAGACAGGTAGATGGTATTGTCCCGAGGGTCGTAGTGGTCTGTCAGATTTCCCCGGCAGGGCCGGACAGGCACACCGAATACCCCGTGAGCCCGCAGCACCGCTTCCGCCGCCTGGGCACCGGTGATGCGGCGCCGGTTGTTCACGGCATTGTACCGCCGGAAGCTGCCGGACACCTGGAACTGGGCCCACAGGGACAGCAGCAGCACTGGGATCAGCAGCAGGACGTACAGATTATTTGCAAGAAAGTCGCCATAACCGTAATAGATATGACCGTAATAGGGCATAAAAACCTCCCGAATTGTGAAACTGGCGGAGCTCAGACCTCCAACGGGTGGCCCAGCAGATAGGACGCCGCAGCCATGCGCTTGCCGCCCTCCGCCTGGATCTCCGTGAGATACAGGCTCTCTCCCCTGCCGCAGGCCACCTGGATGCCCTGCTTCCCGGCGGAGAGCACTGTACCGGGCGCCGCGCCGGTCTGTTCGCCGGGGGCGGTGCGGTAGACCTTGAACCGCTGCCCTGCCAGCTCGCAGGCCGCGCAGGGCCAGGGAATCAGTCCCCGGACCTGACAGTCGATCTCCCGGGCGGAGCGGGTCCAGTCGATGGGGGACATCTCTTTTGTCAGCATGGAGGCGTAGGTCTGACGGCTCTCATCCTGGGGTGTCCGGGCGGCTGTGCCGTTTCCGATGGCCGCCACCGCCTCGCTGAGGGCCTCTGCCCCCAGGTCCGCCAGGCGCACCGTCAGGGCCTGGGCGTCCTCGTCCGGGCCGATGGGAGTCTCCTTCTGCAGGATCACGTCCCCTGCGTCCAGCTCCTTCGCCATATACATGATGGAGACGCCGGTAGTCTCCTCCCCGTTCAGGATGGCCCAGTTGATGGGGGCCGCCCCCCGATACTTGGGCAGCAGAGACGAGTGGACGTTGATAGAGCCGTATCTGGGCGCCTCCAGAATGTCCTCCGGCAGGATGCGGCCGTAGGCCGCCACCACCGTCAGCTCCGGTGCCAGGGACTGCACCAGCTCCAGCGCCGTGCCGTCCCGCATCTTCAAAGGCTGATAGACGGGAATATTTTCTGTCAAAGCAAATTCCTTTACAGGCGTTGGCACCAGCTTATGTCCCCGGTTTTTGGGCTTGTCCGGCTGCGTGAACACGCCGCAGACCTCATGGCCGTCGGCCACCAGCCGCCGCAAGGACGCCACGGCGAAGTCCGGCGTGCCCATGAACAGGATCCGCATGGGCTCACTCCCCTTCCTGAGCTTCTGCGGCCTCACGGGCCTCCCGCTCTTCCTGCTCCAGATAGTCCCGAAGCTCCTCATCAGAGAGGAAGTGGTCGATGTGCTCCACAAACAGATGGCCGTCCAGATGCTCGATCTCGTGGCAGAAGGCTCGGGCCGTCAGGCCCTCGCCCTCCACCTCGAACCAGTCGCCATACCGGTCCTGGGCCCGGACCCGGACCACGTCCGGCCGGGTGACGATGCCCCATTTGCCGGGCACGCTGAGGCAGCCCTCCAGCCCGGTCTGCTCGCCGCTCTGAGCCACGATCTCCGGGTTCACCAGTTCGATATCCTCCTCAGAGTCCTCGTCCAGCACCACGCACACCCGGCGCAGCACTCCCACCTGGGGAGCAGCCAGCCCAGCGCCATTGGCATCCTCCAGTGTTTCCAGCATATCGTCCAGCAACTGGTGCAGGTGAGGGTTGAACTCCGTCACAGGGCGGCACACCTTTGTCAGGCACTCCTCTCCCTGCACCACGATCTTCCGTAAAGCCATAAGTCCTTGACCTCCTTCAAAACGCTGCTCACTCCATGGAGTTGCAGTCCACAAATAGATTCATCCCGCGGTTGGCGCGGTCGTTTGCAAATGCCTTCAGCAGCCAGCTCACCGCCTCTCGGGTGGGCCTGTCGTTCTTTCCCACCAGCAGGCAGCGGTAGCGGTAGCGGTTATTCAGCTTCATCACCGGCGCAGGGGCGGGACCCAGCACCTCCGGTTCTCCGGCCGCCAGCTCCGGCAGGGCGCAGAGGCGGCGCAGCTCTTCCCGCACTGCGACGGCGGCCCGGAGGACGGCGCCCTCCTCGGTACCGGAGACGGTGAAGGTGAAGAGGTCTGCAAATGGCGGAAACCGCCGCAATCGCCGCATCCGGATCTCCCGCTCATAAAACCCCTGGTAATCCTGCCGAGCCGCGCACTGGATCACATCGTTTTCCGGGGTGTAGGTCTGGATCACCGCCCGGCCGGCACTGCCGCCCCGGCCCGCCCGGCCCACCACCTGGGTCAGCAGGCTGAAGGTCCGCTCGGCGGCCCGGTAGTTGTCTACATACAGGGACAGATCCGCAGCCAGAACCCCCACCAGTGTCACCTGGGGAAAGTCCAGCCCCTTGGCCACCATCTGGGTGCCCAGGAGGATGGGAATCCGCTCCCGCTCAAACTTGTCCAGCAGCTGCTCATGACGGCCCGCGGCGGTGTCTGCGTCCATCCGCAGCACCTCCGTACCCGGGAACAGATCGTGGAGCTCCTCCTCCACCTTCTGAGTGCCGGTGCCCACGTGCTTCATGATGCCGCCGCAGACGGGGCAGGTGTCGCTGGATCGCTCCGAGTGGCCGCAGTAGTGGCACATCAGCCGTCCATTGGCGGAGTGATACGTCAGCGCCACGCTGCAGCGGGGACACTCCGGCACATGGCCGCACTCCCCGCACAGCAGATACCTGTTGCTGCCCCGGCGGTTCAGCAGCAGGATGCTCTGCTCTCCCCGCCGCAAGTTTTCCTCCAGCTCAGTGCGGAGGACCTGCCCCACCATCCCGGCGTTGCCCGCCCGGATTTCCTGTTTCAGGTCCGCCACCAGCACCTCCGGCAATGCCTGCCGGTTATATCGCCGGCGCAGCAGCGCCTTGTGATAGATCCCATGCTCCGCGTTCCAGGCGGTCTCCACCGCCGGAGTGGCAGACCCCAGGACCAAGGTGGACTTGTCCCGGGCGCAGAGGTATTTGGCCACGTCCCGGGTGTGATACCGGGGCGGGTTTTCCGACTGATAGCTGCTCTCCTGCTCCTCGTCCAGGACGATCAGGCCCACGTTTTTCAGCGGGGCGAAGATGGCGGACCGGGTGCCCAGCACCACCTGGACCTCGCCCCGGCGGATACGCTTCCACTGGTCGTAGCGCTCCGTCATCCGCAGGGAGCTGTGGAGCATGGCCACCTGGTCCCCAAAACAGGCGGAGAACCGCCGCATCATCTGGGGCGTCAGCACGATCTCCGGCACCAGGACCATGGCCCGCCTCCCCCGGCTCAGTATTTCCTGAACCAGACGGAGATAGACCTGGGTCTTGCCGCTGCCGGTGACGCCCTGGAGCAGCACCGCCTCCGGCTTCCCGGTCTTCGTCAGGGTCCGGATACACTGAAAGGCCGCCTCCTGTTCCTCATTGAGGACGATAGGACCGCTGGGTTCCACCGCCGTCAGGTCCGGCAGCCGCAGCTCCTCTTCCGCTGAAAAAGCCACGATCCCCGCCTTCTCCATCCCCCGGAGGGCGGCCATGGAGACGCCTGTGAAGTAGCATACCTCCGCCGCGCTCATCCGCCCCTCTGCCGCCAGGAGACGCACCGCCTCCCGCCGCTGGGGGGAGGATCGCTTTTCCGTCAGAGATGCGGCCTCCTCGGCGCTGACGGCCAGTTCCACCATCCGACGGGACTTGTCGCCGATCCTCCGGCGGGCCGCAGTCTCGCAGACCGTGACCCCGGCCTTCTGCAGTGCCCGCAGCACAGTGCCAGCCTCCTTGCCGCAGGCCTCCTCCAGCACTGACAGCTCTGCGGAGCCTCCGGCGGCAAACAAGGCGTCCAGCACCGGGGCGGCCCGTCGGATGCCGGTGGCCGCGCCGTCGGCCGCGCAGCGGTCCATGCCCTCTGCCACATGCCAGACCTCCCGGATCTGGTACCAGAGTCCGGCGGGCAGGATGGCCTTCACCGCTTCAAACAGCGTGCAGAAGTACCGCTGCCGCAGCCACAATGCCAGGGCGATGCCATCGCCGTCCAGTACCGGCCCTCGGTCCAGGACCGACAGCAGGGGCTTGAGCCCCTGCATCTTTTCACCTGGCGTCCGGGCCAGAATAATGCCCTCACTGGTGCGGTTGCCCCGGCCGAAGGGCACGGTGACCCGGACGCCGGGTACCGCCGTTTCCAGCAGCTCCGGGGGAACCAGGTAGTCATACGGCTTGTCAATGGAATAGGGCGCGGCGCTCACCGCGATTTTCACGATCTCAGCGGTTTCCATGCCTCGCCCCTCCTGTTGTTACTGTGCCTCTTCCTCCGCCGGCTGTAGATCCTCCGGTTCCTCAATGGTCAGGTCCATGTTTCTGGCGTCCAGCTTGCCGTCCGCCACTTCCTGGATGGCCAGGGTGACGGGCTTCTCCGTCAGATGCTCGCCAGTCTCCTCCGCCTCGTCGGCGATCTGCCGGGCCCGGCGGGCCACCACGTCCACCAGCATATAGCGGTTG
>ENA-UONQ01001641-UONQ01001641.1-human-gut-metagenome-genome-assembly--contig:-CS26-NODE-1641-length-18574-cov-10.200767_pt1 | contig 18574 bp, 15 predicted proteins | sample MGYA00242460_ERZ724007 | MGnify/ENA metagenome assembly ERZ724007
AAAAAAGAACTCAACCGCATTACCTCCTAATGTAAATCTTTCATCATATAACGTAGTCGATACAATGATATGTAATAATATTACAGGTAAACAAAAGGCTATTCTATAAAAATCTATGCTTTTATTTCTTTCCATCACAACCCCCACAGAAAATTTTTAAAATATTCTATTATAATAAATTTAAATTATATATTTATTTACATATGGTATTTTGCTCAATAAATAAGCCCCAAACATGCTCAAAACAAACACACATACTGTAATAAATGGTACAGATATAATTGCATTAAATGACATCGTTGTTATGCTTAAATATTTAGAAAACAGTATAATAAAGAAATCATGAATCAAATACATTCCAAATGAAATTTGCGATATTTTAACAATTACCGTTTTCATCCGTTCACTAAATTTCCACTTTGAAACTCTTTTAGCAAAAAACACATATACTGCAACTGCCATACCTAAAACATTTGGCATTAAATAACCATAAAATGTCTGGGTTGGATATCCATTTTTTTTAGATATAACAACTGTTGCTATTATTGTTAGCACAGCCGATATCATCCCTAATACATAAAATAAAATTTCTGTCTTACGTTTTACAGAGTATGAACTTATATAATGACCTATCACAAAATATCCGGTGTACCCTAACACCATATACAAATTAAAATTTCCCAATATGCCATAAACAAAAATATCACTTTGAGGAATCAATTTTAATACATTTAATCCAAATGTAAACACAATCACCAAAATAATATAATATTCCTCTGTTTTTTTATCAGAACATATTTTTTTCAAAAAAGGTACTACCATATATAATCCTATCATCATAGGGACAAACCATAAATGGTAGCGTCCATTCACAATGTCTATAGCAATCTGTTTTTTTATTTCTACACCAGAATCATTTTGTAAGATTAAATTTACATACAATGAATATAATGTAGACCAAAAAAGATACGCTGTTACAAGTCTCAGTATTCTCTTTTTATAAATATAACCTATAGGCTCAATTCTGTCATCATTCAAAAAAAACAATACAGAAAACAAAACAAAAATACCTACAAAGCATCACGCTATACAGTCATACACAATAAAAGTAATCCAATCAAAAGAAACTACAGCCGTCCAATCCCAATTAGAACCAGCTATATGCAATAGCATCATAAAAAAAATTGCAAGTATCCTTAATAAATCAAATTGAATTAATCTTTTTTTTGTTTCAATCTTTTCCTTCATACTTTGCGCACCATAATCCTTTTTACTTGTTTACCTTTTTTCAATTATAAATTCTTTCTGTCTCTGAATCTGCTCTCCAATATATTCATATAACTCATCACTAAGTCCCTTGATTCTCTTCTCTAAATGCTCTTTATTTTCATCCGTATAAGAAGCCTGCTGTCTGATCTGATTTCCTATATACTCATACAGTTCATCACTTAATGCCTTTATTCTGTTATTCAATCTATCTACTTCTTCTGAAGACATTGGAAATTTTTGTTTCAACTGCTCATTCTCTTCATACAGTCTTTTTATTCTTTCATCCATTTTAGATAATCTATAATTACATTCTTTTAATCTTTGTTCCAATTCACTGTTCTTCATAAAATATTTACCTCCATATCATTGGTTTTATTTATTCTCATCTTCACCAAATATAGCTCTTGACATCCTGTATCTGCAGCTTATTCCTACTTTTGAGATTGTCGTTTTAATACCATCCTGCTCTAAACTCTCAATCGTTTTGGCAATTCTCTCATTATCTAAAACACTGTTTACACGCCGCAGTATCTGATCCATTTTCTGATTCGCTTTCCCCGGATAATATACCTGCCTCGTCTCCTGAACCACAACATCAGGCACACTTTTCTGCCTGCTCATATCCATTAATCTGTCAAATGCAAATCCGACATCAACATTTTTCACACAATCTTTCAGCCATTCATAGCCTTCCGGAATCCATTCAGCATTTTCAATCCATGTAATAACCGAATCATTATCTAATATCCGAAATAGTTCCGCCTTAATCTGACCATCTTCTCCATCATTTCTGGAATCAAACAACATATTCATACAACGAACTACATGTCCCACAGCATACTGGTAAAAAAAGGTAATATTCTCATCTTTCCACACACATTGCACACGTAAAAATTTTTCATATTCCTGCAGCAAAGAAACCTGATTGTCAAACATTTTGCTTCTGTAACATGTTGTCAGTGAATTTTTTCCCCATTGCAGATAGTAATAGAGAACGTCTGAAATAAATACAATTCTTTTTAATCGGGAAAAATATTGTAAGTTCAGTAAAAAATCTTCTCCCAGTTCTTTATCAAGTGGAAAAAGGAATCCATATGTATCAAAATATTCACGTTTATATAATTTGTTACATGGTCCTTCAAGCAGCACAGTATACAATAATATTCTTGAAAAATCACCCAGAAACTTTTCTCTCGAAAGTACACATTCTTTTCCAAGATACTGTGGCAGCCAGTCATTGGAACTGACAGGTCTGTTTCCTTCTAATACCATATAACGCATTCCACAGACTACCATATCAGCTTCATAGATATGCATTGTATCTACCAGTCGTTCCGTCATATTTTCTGTTATCACATCATCTGAATCAACAAACTGGATATACTCTCCTGTCGCCGACTCAATTCCACAGTTTCGCGCATTGCTGACTCCACCATTTGGAATATCCAGAACTTTAACTCTGTCATCAATTGCAGCATAGTTCTGGCATATGATAAGTGAATCATCCTTCGATCCATCATTAACCAAAATAATTTCTATATTTTTATATGTCTGTTTCAGTATCGATGTGATCGTATACCCAAGATATTGTTCTGCATTATACACTGGAACAATAATACTGACCTTCTCATTTTTCATTTTCTTTCACGCACACTCCTTGCCATACCATACTTTTCAAGCCCTTTTGACAAAAGTTTAAATTCTTCAATATACCACGGATCAACATCATGCTGCTGCAGATATTCCACATCTTGTTTTGCCAGTTCTACAAGAGCTTTTACTTTCGGTCCATTTACCTGTTGACAATAGCATTGATAAATCCTGTCTAAGAGGACCCAGCAATAGATATCATTCATTTTTCTCTCTAATGACTTTATTCCATGTTTATCAAAGAAATCTACTCTCTCACGAAATGCCCAGCAAGCATCAAGATTTGCCTCTCTGAATTTTTCACCTGTAATACTGTCCGTTCGTCTTCTGTCATAGTTATAAAATGAAAAATCTATATATACTAACTTTCTGGCATTATACATATATTTATAGGTCGTATATTCATCTTCATGAAGTTTGCCTTTCGGATATCTGACATCCGCAATCACACTGCGCTTATAAAGCTTATTCCACGCATTGGGTTTAAAGTAATGCCAATCAAGCATTGCCTCCAACGCAAAAATATTATCGCCTTCTACCACATTCCCGGTACAGGCTGTTTCTTCAACAATACAGTCCGCATATAGATTTCGATAGCTGCATTCTGCGATATCAGCATCATATTTCAATAAAGTATGATATAATACCTCATACATCTTATCATCTATCCAGTCATCACTGTCAATAAAAGCTATGTACTCTCCGGCAGCCACCTCAATGCCTGCATTCCGTGCATCTGATAATCCACCATTTTCCTTATGGATCACCCGAATCCGCGAATCTTCCTGGGCATACCTGTCACACATCTCCCCACATGCATCCGGTGATCCATCATCTACAAGTATGATTTCCAAATTACGGTATGTCTGCTTTCGAATTGACTCTACACAACGATTTAAATAATTCTCTACCTTATAAATCGGAACAATAACACTAATTTTTCCTTCTTCCATTTTCATACTACTCCACTATTTATCCAAAATTCTCCAATACATCTTCCCTAACGTTCTTCGAATTCCACTTCCCTGTGGAAATATTTTCATCAGCAGCTTTCTGGTTCTCTTGAATGCTCTTGCTTCAATTACTGTATCTACTGTCACATTCTGACCGCCGCCCTGATGCTGCATTCCACTTAAAATTTGCTCATAATATGGTGTTTTTCTCGCCATGTCCCAGAATACATATCCAAAATCTTCATCCGGTTTCATCCACGGCTTCAAAAATCCGGCATAATGAATAATATATGGATCTTTTCTCGCATTTTCATAGTCATCCAAAATATAATACGGTGCGTATTTAATCACTTTCTGCCAGCGGAAATGATCACAGTCAAAGATCATATTCCATTTCATATCCAGATAAGTTACCCTGTCTTTACATACCACATTCAGAATATCCTGATCTGAAAAACGGTAAATTCCTGTATCCGACATTTCGAGTAGTTTGTCCACTGTCACAACTTTACTCATCTCTGTAACATTAAACACAAGTACTCCCGCCTGAAAATATACAAACGGATTTTCGAGTCCCAGTGTATTTTTACAATACTGACGCATTTCTGAATTTTTCATATTGCACTGTCCTGCAAAATCAGGATCAAGTGCACCCGCAATCAGACTGTTTCCCATATCTGTATCGTAAAGTTCTGCTACATCATGACAGATGATCATATCACAATCCAGATATACTACTTTCGGATATACCTTTAGAATATCAAGGATCAGGAAACGGTAAAATGTTTCTGTTGTAATGTGCTGCTTTGCCTGTAAGACATAGCCGGCAACCCTGCTGCTCACATTCACGAAAATAAATCTCACATTCGTTCTGTTTAATCTGTCCGCAAACATTTTCTGGCTGTCAGCATTGATATCTGTATGGAATACGTAGATCTCATACTTGCGGTCAGGACTTGTATGTTCCACGATCGACTGTGCACAGGTATATAAAATCGGGACATATTTCTGGTTTGCTGCAAGTACTACCGGTACTACATCCCCGTCCGCTGCCTGTGTAATTTCTGTCTCTGCATCTGCATTGTGAATCAATGCAATCTGTAATTCTCCCAGGCGGTATTTTCCCTGTTTTTTCAGGTACATATAATAAATTCCGGTCATTCGTTCTCCAAGATGACCGGTTGTGCGGTATCCCTCTCTGGAATATTCACTCATATCCGCACGTTTCTCAAATTCTCCCAGTACATCAAAAAGAATTTTGGAATATTCTTCAAATACTTCTTTTTTGGCAATAAACATATTGCACGGATAAAATGTCTGACCGTCAAAAAGCTCTCTTGCAGTTTCACTCAGATATGGATATTTTTCATCAATGATCTTTAAAAACAGCTCTATATCTTCAATATGCAGCTCCGGAGCTTTCTTGTAATGATCATAAACACTCTTTGCATTCATGCATGATGTTGCCACACCTTTTGCGATCAGGAAGTCATATTTTTCAATGTAAGCCTGCATATCTTTTTCGTTAAAGGCGAGTTCATCCATTGCTTTTTGATCAAGATAATCGTATTCGATCGTTCCCCAGGATGTCTCTTTAAGTTTCGTTTCACTGAAAGAAAAAAAACGGCGGTAATGACAGAATCCATAATAATCTGCCTGCATATTTTTCCATGCCCAGTACTGGGTTGTCAGTTCGCAGTAAGATTTGTTCAAAGAAGAAATATTATCTCCCTGATTATCCTGATACACACCTTCCGGCACTTCTTTTGTCTGGAAATCACTTCCTGCAATTACATTGTACAGTAATGAATTGTTTACACGCATCGTATCGCGGTTCGGGGTATGTGTCACAAAAATCTTAATATCACTCATTTTTATTTTAACTCCTCAATTTTATCTAATGCCGCTTCGATCACTTTGTCCATATCATAGTATTTATAATTACCAAGTCTTCCGCCAAAAATGACATTGTTCTCACTCTCGGCAAGCTGGCGGTATTTTTCATAAAGTAAATTATTTTTCTCGTTATTTACCGGATAATAAGGTTCATCTCCCTTATGCCACTCACTTGAGTACTCTTTGGAAATAATTGTAACAGGCTGTTTTCCATATTCAAAGTGTTTATGTTCGATGATTCTTGTATATGGAACTTCTCTGTCTGTGTAATTCACGACAGCATTTCCCTGATAATTTTCCATCTCATAACGTTCCTGCTCAAATCGGACGGAACGATACTCTAAGACACCCAGTTTATAGTCATAATATTCATCGATCATTCCTGTATACAGAACTTTATCTGCGACCTGTCCGTTCTTTGCAGTAAACTCTTTATAATCTGTATTAAGTAATACCTCTGTTCCCTCTAACATTTTTTCAATGATGGCTGTGTATCCACCGATCGGGATTCCCTGATAGCGGTCATTAAAATAATTGTTGTCATAAGTAAAACGTAACGGCAGACGTTTGATGATAAAAGCCGGCAGGTCTTTGCAGTCTCTTCCCCACTGTTTTTCCGTATATCCCTTGATCAGTTTTTCATAGACATCACGTCCGACAAGGGATAATGCCTGTTCTTCGAGGTTTTTCGGTTCCGTAATATTTAAATCTGCGATCTGTAACTGAATGATGTCTTTTGCTTCCTGTGGTGTAACAATCCCCCACATTTTGCTGAATGTATTCATATTAAACGGAAGATTGTATAATTCGTCTTTATATCTGGCAATCGGTGAATTAATGTAATTATTAAACTCTGCAAACTGGTTAATATATTCCCACACTTTTTTATTTGAAGTATGAAAAATATGCGCACCATATTTATGTACATTAATATCATCTATCTTTTCACAGTAGATATTTCCACCAATATGGTTTCTCTTATCAATAACCAGACACTTTTTCCCTCTCTTTTTCATTTCATAGGCAAAAACTGCTCCATAAAGCCCACTTCCTGCAATCAGATAATCATACTTCATAACTTTTTCTTCTCCTGTCTATTTTAATTTCCAATATAGGTTTCCAACTGTCCGCCGTATCCAGCTTCCCTGTGGCAAAATTTTTTTTGCCGCTTTCCTAAGTACGTCAACCACTGCTTTCCCCGGATGTATCTTTTCTTTTGCCTGTCCGCACATATCATAGAGCAGTTCTTCATAATAAGGGGTTTTTCGTGCCACCTTCCAGAATTCCTTTGCAAAATCATCTTTTGGATTTTTCCAGGGCTTTGCCGCACCTGCATAATGGATGATATATGGATCCTTTCTGGCATTCTCATAAGCATCCATAACATAATAAGGTGCCGATTTGATCACATGCTGCCAGCGATATTTATTACAGTCTGTCAAAACATTCCACTGCATATTCAGATAAGTAACTTTACCCTCACATACGATATTCAAAATATCCTGGTCGGAATATTTGTAAATTCCAGTATCTGACATTTCAAATAATTTTTGAACACTAATCTTATCTGCTATTTGCCCCATATGGAACACTAATACACCAGCCTGAAAATAAGCAAGAGGATCCTTTAATTTTAAGACGTCTCTGCAATAAGCAAGTGTGTCAGCATTCGCTCCGTTACATTGTCCTGCGAAATCCGGATCAATCACTGCTGCCAACATATTATCACCGAGTTTAACATCATATAGCTCTGCGATATCACGCCGGATGATCATGTCACAATCCAAGTATACCACTTTCGGATACATCTTTAAAATATCAAGAATCAGAAAACGATAAAATGTTTCCGTGGAAATATGTTCTTTCGCTTTTAACTGATATCCAGCCACCCGGCTCCTTACATTAACAAAAGAAACATCGAAATTTTTCTTTTTAAGTTTTCTTATTTCATTTTGGCTTTCCGGCTCAATATCAGTATGAAAAATATATATTTTATAATCTCTTTGTTCCGATATATGGTCTGCAATCGACTGCAGACATGTATATAAAATTGGAACATATCCTTGATTGGCAGCTAACACAACCGGTATTTCATCGTCTTCTGACACACTGATTTTTGAAGTACCTTCATTTTGTTCAATCTGTGCCATCTGCAGCTGTCCCAGACGATATCCGCCTTTTTGTTTCAGATATTCAAAAAAGATTCCCGTCATGCGTTCCCCTAAATGCCCCGGTGTGCGCAAACCTTCTCTGGAATATCTGCTCATATCACATCTCTGTTCAAATTCATCCAGAATATCAAACAGCATCTTAGAATACTGAAAGAATAATTCTTTATTCATAATAAACATATTGCATGGGTAAAAGATTTTCCCATGCACATATTTTTCAGCCACGTCATTCAGTTCGGGATATTTTTCACGAATAATAGAAAGAAAAAGATCTAAATCTTCTATATGGAGTTCCGGTGCATTCTTATAATGCTGATACACAGACTTCGCCTGTAATGCATTTACCGGAATCCCTTTTGCAATCAGAAAATCATACTGCTCAATCGTCTGTCTCATGGATGCTTCATCCATACAAAGTTCCTGTTTCACGTTTTCACTCAAAACCGGGTAAATCAGGCAGCCACAATCAGCTTCCTGCAGATTCACTTTGGAAAAGGAAAAATATCTGCGGTAATGGCAAAAACCATAATAATCTGCAGTTTGATTTTTCCACGCCCAATATTGTGTCGTCAGTTCACAATAAGATTTGTTCTTAAATGAAATATTGTCCCCCTCATTATCCAAAAGCATTCCTTCCGGAACTGACTGAGTCAGAAAGGCACTTCCTGCTATTACATTATACATCAGTGGATGCTCTATTCTCACTGTATTGCGATTTGGCGTATGGGTTACAAATAATTTTATCTCACTCATAGAATCCTCTTATCATTCTTCGTTTAGAAATTCATATATGCATCACAAATTGTATCAGCATCACCACACATTTTCACATGTCCTTTGTCAAGCCACAATGCATGATCACATAAATTCTGTACAGATGTTATAGAATGTGACACATATAATAATGTTGTTCCTGTTTCTAACATATGTTTCATACGTTTTTCGCATTTTTCCTGAAACTTATAATCTCCTACGGATAATACCTCGTCACAGATCAGGATATCCGGCTGAACCATCGTTGCCACAGCAAATCCAAGTCTTGCCGCCATACCGGAAGAGTAATTCTTGATCGGCATATCCAGAAAATCCCATAATTCAGCAAAATCAATGATTTCCTCAAACTGCTCTTTCATAAAACTCTCTGAGTACCCCAACAGTGTTCCATTCAGCAGAACATTCTCGCGGGCAGTCAGTTCACCGTCAAATCCGGCTCCCAACTCAATCAGAGGTGCGATCGTTCCCGAAAGGCTCACACTGCCCTTATACGGTTTTAAGATACCACAGATCAGCTTTAACAATGTGGATTTTCCGGAACCATTCGTTCCTACGATTCCCCATGCTTCCCCTTTCCGAACCTGAAGGCTTACATTCTGTAGGGCAAGGAATTCCTGAAACATCAGTTCTTTTTTTACCATTTTTATTACATATTCTTTTAAATTATTGACCTGCTGTGATGCACGGTTAAAACGCACTGTTACATCCGACACATCAATAACAATATTCTTGTCATCCATCTTCATTCTCCTAGATATATAAAATAAAATCGTCCTGTTTTCTTATAAATGCCCATGATCCAACAATCAGAAAGACAAATGCTATCGCAAATCCGTATACCACATCTCCTGCAGCCGGTAATGTCTGATGAAGTGATATCGTACGGAACTGTGTGATATACTGATACATAGGATTAAAAATTTTAATTGCTTTCTGCACTGATTCCGGTAACTGTTCCATCGGATAGAAAATAGGTGTCAAATACATCCATGCCGTTGTCAGTACATTATAAATATACTGTATATCTCTGAAGAATACAGCTGCCTCCGCCAAAAACAAGCCAAGACCAAGGCTGAAAATATATACTTCCATTAAAATAACCGGAAAAAACAGCATTGCCCATGAGAACTGTACCTTAGTAATAACAAATACAATAATCATAGCTCCCAGAGAAAAGACTAAGTTGACCAAAGAACTCGTAACCTTAGATAAGGTAAACACATATTTAGGAACATAAACCTTTTTCAATAATGGTCCATTTCCTGTAATGGAAAAGATCGCCTGATTTGTTGCTTCTGTCATAAATGTAAACAACGTCTGTCCAATGATAAGATATGCAGAATAATTGTCTATATTAAAACGGAACATTTTGGAAAATACTAAATACATAACGACCATAACCATTAATGGATTTAATACGCTCCATACATATCCCAGAAAACTTCTTCTATACTTTAACTTTATATCTTTCGTTACCAGCTGTTTGATCAGATATCTGTAATTATACAACACCTGACATCTTGTTTTCATTTTATTCATTACTCGCTCTGATTCCTCTTTTCTTCCTATATTTTTCATATAAAACTGCTATATTATAACATAACTTATTTTAAATTCCAATAGTTGCCTTTACATTTACTTTTGTCTGTTTATAATCATCTTGCGTCTCAAAAACTTAATTTCACCAAATACAATCATCACAATATAAAATGTAAAAGAAATCTTTTTTTTTCTTCTCAATATCTGAAAATTTCTTTTTCGCCCACAATGCATCTCTTTCAAATGAGACGACAATCCACTCTGCCCATAATATTTCCGTCCAATACCATAATCAACCAGTTTCTTGGGTAAATAATACACCTGGTTCCATTCAAAAAAACGCTGGTAATAATTCATATCTTCACAGTACTGCATAGACTCATCAAAATATCCGGCATCTTTTACTCTTGCCCTGCGTATCACAACGGTTGAGGTAAATATAACGCTCTTTGTGCAATATTCTTTCAGCGATAACCGATGTAACAAATAATCTTTTCGCAGAAAAATTCTTAAAGGTCCTTCTTCCAGCCCGCCACAGAGCAGGTCGATCTGTGGATTTTCTTTTAAATTTTTTTCCTGCCATTCTAATTTTTCAGGCGCCCAGCAGTCATCCGAATCCAAAAATGCCAGATAATCTGCTGTTGCCATACGGATTCCCGCATTTCTTGCAGCCGCCACACCAGCGTTTTGCTGATTATATAAAATAATGTTCAGATTGCAGCTTTCACGTTTTTTATACTGCTCCACTTTATCTGCCGTAGCATCTGCAGATCCATCATTAATTACGATCACTTCCCGGATGAGTTCCGGTTTTGTCTGATTCCGCAGCGAATCTAATGCCTTTTCTATCGTATTTTCACTATTATACGCCGGAATAATAACACTGAACATATCCCTCACCTCCGGTATACTTTTCTCATAATCTCATCCACAGTTTCTTCACTGAACTGTCTGATTTTCTGCCGGTTCTGTTCGCCCATCTTTTTTAGTTGTTCCGGTTTATTTCTTTTATTTTCAAATATTTTTTCAAACGCTTCCCCATATGCCCCAGCTTCTTCCGGTGCTGCCAGACAGCCTCCCACACCATCTTCGATCAGGTCAACATTTCCCCTGATCCTGCTGCACACAACAGGTAAACCTTCCGCCATTGCTTCCATCAATGCAACGGATAATCCCTCTCTGAACGACGACAAAACAAAGCAATCCGCGCACTGTAGAATTTCATGTACATCACTGCGGAATCCGGCAAATTGTATATTTTTTTCTAAATGGTGCTCTTTCACATACTGTTCAAGTTCTTCTTTTTCCGGTCCAATCCCACACATCACATAATAAATATCAGCTTTTTTCATTTTTTCCAATGCTTTTATGACAGTTCTCTGGTTCTTATTTGCTGTAAATTCTGCCACCTGTACGATCAGAAAAGCACTCTCAGGTATACCAAGTTCCTGTCTTTTTTTATTCTTTGCTTCCTGTGGCATATCGTGTGGTGTTACATTTACTCCAATACCCGGAATATAAGTAAGCTGCTTCATATGAAATTTCTTTTTTGCAAGCTCATAATCTTCCTGATTGATCACCAGCAGTTCATCTGTATATCGTGACAGATATTTTTCCACCGGATAGAACAGCAGCCAGTTTTTTGCCGGCGCCCCTTTAAAAAAATGAAACCCATGTGCAGTATAGATTGCATGCGTCTTATATTTATGTGCGGCCAGTCTGCCAAGCACCCCGCCGATCGGGCTGTGGCAATGTACAAAATGATATTGATTCTTTTTGAATAATTCTTTCAACTGCCGGTACGCTCTTGCATTTTGTCCAAGTTTAAATACATTTCTGGCAAAATCAATCTGATGCCACACAACCTGTTTTGATTCCAGTTCTTTTTTTAATTCACCGATCTGTTCTGGTGCGCACGTATTTCCCTCTGCAAAATTACATGCCACCTCTACCTGATATCCCATCTGCAACAAAATATCGATATTTCTCATGTTGAACTGCTGTATCATGGATGCTACAGAAGCCACCAGTAAAACTTTATCTGACATGAAGTTTTTATCTCCTTTTTATACCCCAATAAACTTTCCCACAGCCTCATCCAGCCGTTTTAACATCTCACATTCCCTCAATGTCACTTCAGATAGCCAATTATAATGTTGATCTGACCAAGATTCTCCATCGTCAGATTGCGCAATCCGCGATAGGAACCGATTGTTAATCTTTTTAACATCCTGCCACCTTTTCATTGTTATAAGCGATTATCAGAATTTATTATACTACAAATGTATTCTGTTGCAAAGAAACGGGACTCTCATCCTCAAACACTTCTCTCCACACTATCCTTCAATCCGAACCGCTGATATCCATCTATCTCTTTTCTGCTTAGTTCCTGTTCAATCACCATAGAACCGAATGCCTTTCCTGCCATACCGCCGATCTTCCCCGGCATTTTTTTTGCCAGCGCCACAAACGGATTCATCCAGTTACACAGATGTACGTTTTTCCCTTTTGCCGTAGCAATCGCTGCTACCATCTGTGCCGTGGTCACGCAGGAAGCATTCTGCGGCAGAAATACCCCTGACTTCTGACTCTCGATCAAAAGATATAAAAACTCCGCAAGATTCTCCACATAAAGCATGCTCCGCTCATTTTTTACATTTGGAAATACCGGTACCTTATCCGCTAACTTTACAAGCATCTTAAAATTACCTTTGCTGTTTTTTCCATAAATCATCGGCGGACGGACGATTGCAAGTGCAGTATTGTTTTTTCCATCATCTTCCTTAAGCTCCTCAAACAGTACCTGTAGTTTCTGCTCAGCCTGCCACTTGCTGTCCCCATAAAAATTTGACGGAGCAGGCTTTGTATCTTTTGTGATATGTATTGCCCCTCCGCCATTACTGCTGTCTCCGTATACAATTACACTGCTCAGGTAAATATATTGTCCCACGCCATCCTTTACAGCTTTTTGGGCAGCTTCACATGCCAGATCACAGTTTACGGCATAATATTCCTGTTTTTGTTCTTCTGTCAGGATGCCAATATCCGCATGTGCTTTGCCAGTCACGTTTAAAATACTGTCATATCCTGACCAGTCATCCTCTTTCCACGCCTCACCACGCAGACTGACTTTATGAACCTCATACTGGTCATTATAATTTTCTCCAATATATTTTTGAAATGAGTTGCCAATATAACTGTTGGCGCCTAAAATCAATACCTTTTTCATTTCCCCTTCATGCTCCCTGTTCCACCTTCAACCACTCCATCCTGTCTCAAAACGCTTAAGAATGTACCAAAGAAACACCGTACATCCATTGTAAACCCATATTTTTTCACATACTCGCCATCTAATTTTGCCTTGACCGGAATTTCAAGTTCGTCACGTCCGTTGATCTGCGCCCAACCGGTTAATCCCGGTGTCACATCATTTGCACCGTATTTGTCACGCTCTGCGACAAGGTCATCCTGATTCCAGAGTGCCGGGCGAGGACCTACGATACTCATATCCCCCTTAAAAATATTAAAGATCTGTGGCAGCTCATCGAGGCTGGTCTTACGAAGAAATCTGCCGGTTTTTGTAATGTACTGTTCCGGATTTGCCAGCATATGTGTCGGCATATCTTTCGGTGTATCGGTGCGCATGGTCCGGAATTTATAAATCTGGAAATATGTCTTGTGGATGCCGACTCTCTTTTGTGTAAAGAAGATTGGTCCCGGTGAATCTAATTTGATCGCAATGCATAAGATCAAAAGCAGCGGGGACAATATAATAATCGCAAGCCCGCTGAGTAAGATATCTATGATTCGTTTTATATAACGGTATCCTGTCATTTTCTGTCTGTCCCTTCTAATTTTTCAAACTTTTTTACAAACAATTGTTCAAATTGCTCTTTGGTATATGTATTGGTTTCATCAAGAATATATCCCTGAAGCTTTTCAAGTTCAAAAAGGCAGAATAATTTTTCCTGCTTTTGCTCTATATGCCGATGGATCTGATTTTTCGCACTATTTACCTTAATCTGTTTCTCCTGCATGATTTTTTCTTTATTATACACAAGAATATAGCTTATATTTTCTCTGGAAAATTGATAATCAGGGATCATTCCTGCTTCTATCAGCATAATAAGACTGTCATATATTTTCCGGTAAATTTCATCCTTTTTTATGCTGCCATTTTTAAACTCCACAAAATACCACTTTCCATCTTCTGTACAATACAATGCATCATTGGTTTTCGGTTGTTGTGCTATTTTAACCACCTGGCAATAATACTTTGAAAAACGATCAAAATTGACAGCAAGTAATCTGCTTTCCGTCATATAATCAGAACTTGCATTGTCCTTAGAACAGCGTTTTAATGTTGCAGTCATCGACTGCATAACTTCCGGAAGTTTTTCTATTGCCTCTTTTGTCATTATATCCCCATTTCTTCAAAATCAAATTCTTGCCTGCTTTCTGCTATTTAGACATCTGAATACTTTCTAATTTTTCAAACGGTTTTGCTAACAACTGATACACAGACTGCAGATTTTCTGTAACATCTTTCATAACCGTTTCTTTTCCATCTGCCTGTGCAAGGTAATAATTCGTAATATGATCCACATTATGTTTTTTCGTATATGTTTCAATCGCCTCTAGAAAATAAGGACTGTGTGTAGTGATTAGTATCGTAAGATGAAGATATTTTTCCAGTAATACGATCAATTCTGCATATATAAGCTGCCATTCCGGATGTAGGTGTATTTCCGGCTCATCTAGCACCATCACATCTTTCTCATGGATTTCGCCTTTTTCTAACAAAGTGCGAATAATTGTAAATGCCTTGATTCCCATGGATAAATTTCCAATTTCAAAATAATGCATTTCTTCATCTGCCAGAAAAAAATCCCCATCCTCATTTTTTATTACTTTTCCGATCGTTACCTCAGATAACATTTTCAGTATATCACTGATTTTTTCTTCTGCCATCAGTTTTCCAATCGCATTGTCCGGTATATTCGCACTTAATTTCTGAAGCAAGTGCAAATCCTGTTCACTCAGCCCATCACTGTACTCCCACGAATTCATATAATCCATAATTGCCGGCGAATCAATTGAGATTGCTTCATGCATGACAGATATTTCTCTTTCTATCATATATTCACTATTCTGTTTTATCCCAACCTGTATTTTTTTCCCTTGAATAAGCAATATTGCTTTCGCCTCGCTTTCTGGCTCATACAGATCATTCATCTGACCATAAAAATATCTGCCGAAAGTGTCTGCTATCAAGGTCTGCTCCACAGCCTCATTTTTTAAATTTAATATACTATTTACTTTCTCTAAAACTTCATGGCACAATGCATCTCTGCTTTCATCATCAATCACATTTCTGAGATTATCATATAATTCAGAAATAATTTCTATTTTTCTCTCCTCATCTGCTGCCATAATCAATTCTGCTGCATTTGCATATCTTTTTCTGCTGGTTCGGGAAGGTACATTCACAGTTACTCTCTGATCATCATTTTTCAAATTATGATACCAGTTATTCTGCCAGTTATAACGGAGCAGTGACTCTATCTGTTCTTTCTTCTTCTGTGAAGCTTTTTCATCCACTTTATACATGGAATTAAACATACATGACAAAATCTTTCCTACCGTACTCTTTCCCGTATTATTTTCACCGGCAATCACAGTAATTCCGTCAAGTTTGATAGATGCCTGTTTAATTTTGGAAAAATGCTGAATTTCCAGTCTCATACTTTCCCCTTTCTACTCCTCCTTCGGCTGATACGTCGGCACAATTTTTTTCACCCACTCACGAATATCAGATGGCTCTGTCACTACATACTCTTTTAATTCTTCTAACTGCTCTAAAAACTTTCCTTCATCCAGTTCGATTGGTTTTCCGATGTGGATCAGGTTATTCTCGGTATCCTGCAGTCCTTCTTCATCCATCAGCATCTCTTCGTATAATTTTTCCCCAGGACGTAGTCCGGTAAACACGATCTGGATATCTTCATCCGGTTTATGACCGGATAACAGAATCAGGTTTTTGGCTAGATCAAGGATTTTGACCGGTTCTCCCATATCCAGAACAAAAATCTCTCCGCCTTTTGCATAGGCTCCCGCCTGTAATACTAAGGATACAGCCTCTGGTATTGTCATAAAATAGCGCACGATATTCGGATCTGTGACAGTCACCGGGTCTCCACGTTCGATCTGTTTTTTAAATAAAGGGATCACGCTTCCGTTACTGCCAAGTACATTTCCAAAACGCACTGCCACATATTCCGTCTCAGAGCGCTTATTGTAAGTCTGAATGATCATTTCACAGATTCTTTTACTTGCGCCCATGATATTGGTCGGATTGACCGCCTTATCGGTAGAGATCATCACAAACCGTTTTACATGATAACGGTCTGCAGCCTGCACGATTTTCCATGTGCCAAGGACATTGTTCTTGATTGCTTCATTCGGGCTCTCCTCCATCAACGGCACATGTTTATGAGCTGCCGCATGGTAAATGATCTCCGGATGATAGGTCTCAAAAATCCAGTTCATTCGATTGGTATTCCGCACAGAACCGATCAGCACAACCAGATCAAGATCCGGGAATTTTACCTTTAATTCATTCTGTATATCATATGTGGTATTCTCATAAATATCTAAAATAATCAGCTGCTTTGGTTTGTGTCCCGCGATCTGTCTGCACAACTCACTTCCGATAGAACCACCCCCACCGGTTACCATGATAACTTTCCCGGACACATAACCCATGATAGACTCAAGATTCACCATGACCGGTTCTCTTCCAAGCAGATCATTTACATCAACATCTTTTAATTTGCTGATACCAACTTCACCATTGACAAGCTGATAGATTCCAGGCAGACGTTTTAATTCGCAGCCGGTCTCTTTACAAATATCAAGAATCCCCTTCATCTGTTTCGGGGAGGCTGATGGCATCGCTATAATGATCTCATGCACATGCAGTTCCAATACCTTATCCCGGATGCAGCTTCTGTCACCGATCACCTTTGCTCCATGGATATAATTACCAATCTTCGTCTTATCATCATCAATTACACCGACAACTTTTTTCTTTACATAACGGCTATTGTTAATCTCTTTAATCAGCTGATTACCAGCCTCACCTGCACCGATTACCAGTACATTCCTACGATATGTGCCGTCTCTTCGCATATTCCGGATTGCCCTAAGTCCACGATAGGAATATCTGCATCCCATGATCAGCACAAGTAAAAATAACCCATATAAAATATAAAAGCTTCGTGGAACCGGGAACATATCTCCCCAGTTACGTACCAGGATCAATGCAGCTACCACAATCGCATCCAGTATACATGCCGAAACAACATACATCATTTCAAGTGCCCCTGCATAACTCCACAGACTTGAATATAACCGGAGTGCCCAGAAGATGATCAATGTGATCACCATCATATACGGAAGTGTTCTCCATACTTCATTCAGATATTCTGTCGGTACATTGTAAAAGTTCAGATCAAACCGTATTATCAGCGCAAACATACTCGCAACAAATACAGCAAGCATGTCATAACACATCAAAAAAATACGGCGCATAAATAACTGTCTATCTTGAATTAACTGTTTCATCTATTGTTATTGTCCTTTATATTCAAAATGCTGTTATACCCAAGGGTATAACAGCATTATTATAGCATATCTATTCTGTTTGTGTAAACCGATTCCCTTTTTTCTCAGGGATTTCGCTTTTAACTTTTTTATCTATGCATTTTTATAAATAATCCAGTTATCAGCATTCCATCTGCGGTTACCCTTCGTTCCTGGTCAATACGCGCAAAATTCCCCCTGCTTTTTCCCTATATATTTTTTCTGGTGATTTTCTATCCACCTTTTTCATATAAAATCTGTTTCACCTTTTCTGTTAGCAGCTCATCGCAAAAAATCCGGTTTATGTTCTTTCGGCTTATACCACTTCCTGCAAAGTTCCGGCTTCTTCGGTACAAATATAACTCTCTTACATTAAAGCCTATGCTTATCAGATTAAATATGGTTTCAACCGCATCTCGACAGTAACAGTGCTTTGCGTGATAATACGTTTTCAATTGATGGAAACCATTCTCCTCAATGTCCCACCTGCGGTGCATCATTTCCCATAAGACCCGGTAGTCTGCCGCTTCCAGAGTCGTTACAAGCCACATGAAACGCTCTGTTTCTTTTCCATTTTCTTCCCACTGCTCATGATACCGCACCACACGCAGTTTATATGGACACCCTTCCAGACCATTTTCCTTCAGAGTGTTGATAAATGGAGCATTCAGATATAAC
>ENA-UONQ01001647-UONQ01001647.1-human-gut-metagenome-genome-assembly--contig:-CS26-NODE-1647-length-18516-cov-5.695791_pt1 | contig 18516 bp, 20 predicted proteins | sample MGYA00242460_ERZ724007 | MGnify/ENA metagenome assembly ERZ724007
GGGGCAGACTGTAAATCTGTTGTCAGTGACTTCGGTGGTTCGAATCCACCTTCCCCCACCAAGGAACGATTGCTGAAAAGCAGTCGTTCTTTTTTTGCGTTTGCAAATGCGGAGCACGCTTCCAACGCGCCGAAACCATGTGAGCAGATACCCCCGAAGGACAGACACAGGCCCCACCTGTGTCTGTCCTTTTATGCGGCGGCTGTTGTCCCGGTTTTCCCGGTCCGGTACGGACAGCTTGACTGCTTCTCCATAAAACCTCCCTTTTCCGCCTGTCCATGGACATTGCATCAGACAGGATTTCTGTGAACGTTCTTACAATATCACAAGTTATTTGCTAAGTCAAGAATATTTTTACAAGAAACTTGTTAAAATAGATTGACAGTCACAGTTTTTTTCGCTATGATGTTGTCGGAAACCGTCGAAAAGCAAAGTAGGAGGCGCTTTTTCCATGAGTTTTGGCGAACAGATCAGGCTCCGGCGGAGCGAGCTGCGGCTCACCCGGGCGGAGCTGGCGGAGCGGCTGGGTGTCTCTCCCTCTGCTGTCAGCAATTATGAAAACGGCCTGAGCTTTCCGAAGGAGGACGTCATGCTGCGGCTGTTTGACTGTCTGGAAACAGAGCCGAACGTTCTGTTCCGGGACAGCTACCGGGAGGGCGGCCGGAGCCTGTCCGCCTCTGAGCAGGCGCTGCTGCGGCAGTACCGGGGCCTGTCCCTCAAGGGCCGCGAGACCGTGCGCTCCGTGGTGGACGCACTGTGCGCCTACCGGGATGAGGTGGAGGAGGCCGGGCCGGAAAAGCAGGAGCCCCGGGTCATCCCTCTTTACCGCAACCCGGCGGCGGCAGGCTATGCCTCCCCGGTGTTCGGCGAGGACTTCGACTATATCCCCGTTACGGAGGACGTTCCGCAGGCGGCGGAGTTCGCCGTTCGAATCAGCGGTGACTCCATGGCCCCTTATATTGCCGATGGCAGCGTGGTCTATGTAAATCGCGACCCGCTGCGGGAGGGCGATGTGGGTATTTTCTGCGTAGATGGCGACCTTTTCTGCAAGCAATACTACAAGGACCCTGCCGGCGTGGTGTATCTGTTCTCCCTGAACCGTAAGCGGGCGGACGCCGATGTGATTCTGCCCCCCTCCGGCAGCCGGGGCCTTGTGTGCTTCGGCCGGGTCATTCTGCACCCGCTGCCCCTGCCGGGCCGGGATTGATTCTCATAGCGCAAAAAAGGAACCGCCTGCTCCATGGCGTAGCCGGTGCCGATAACGCCTGCCTCCGGGCGATCAGCATCGAAATAGGGCTTTCCGTCATATTCCGCCAGCAGCTCGTCGGCCTGCGCCTGCGTGATCTGCGCCGTACCGGCGAATACAACGTTTCCGTTTTCCACCCAAGCATCCATATGCTCTGCGGCGGCACTGCCCTTTTCCGTGGCGTTCTTTGCGTTGGGCTCTGCCGTGACCATCGCGGATTCCTCATAGCTCACGCTGTCCTCCTCCGCCGCGCCCGCTGCCGGAGCGGCAGCACTGTAAGCGGCGGTGTCCGCCACAGCGGCCTCATTGCCGGAGGACATACTGCTGCCGGACACACCACCTCCGGCAAAGTGATTCTGCACCAAAAGCAGCACGGCCACGCACGCGGCGGCTGCCGCCACCTTGCCCCAAGGCTGCTTTTTCGGCCGGGGCTGCGGTGTTTTCGCCACAGCGGCCATCACGTTTTTCGCAAAATCCGCCGGAAGCTCCGCATCCTCCTCCGTGGGGAACGCCGCCCGGAGGGTCATTGCGTCTGCCACATAGGCCCGACAGTCCGGGCAGTCCGCCAGGTGCGCCCGCACCTCGGCGGTCTCCTCCGGCGTTGTCTCTCCGTCCAAAAAGGCGTCCAGCAGGGCGGTGTTTTCATGGATATTCATTTCACAGCCCCCTTTCTGTTCGTTTGGACGCAGCGGAATTAAAAAAGTTCCCATGTTTTATCAAAAATTCCCGCAGCTGTCTTCGTCCCCGGCTGATTCGGGACTTCACCGTCCCAAGGTCCAGCTCCAAGCTCTCCGCGATCTCGTCATAGCTGAGCTGATGAAGCTCCCGCAGCACTAAAACCGCCCGGTGCTCCGGGGACAGTGTTTTCAGCCCCGCCTCGATCTGCTGCCGCAGCTCCCGGTGCTCTGCCGCCTCCTCCGGGGTGGGGGCGGTGTCCGCCGCCTCCGCCGTGATGGTCTCATCGTCAAGGGACGGGCCCTGATGCCGCTGCTCCTTTCGCAGCAAATCCACGCAGGCGTTGCTGGTCAGCCGGTACAGCCACGTCGAAAACGCGGCGTCTCCCCGGAAAAACGGAAGGCCCTGCCACGCCGCAAGAAACGCTTCCTGCGCCGCCTCCTCCGCCAGCTCCGGCGTGGGGCACAGCCGCACTGCCAGCGCGTAGACCCGCTTCTGGTACAGCCGCACCAGCTCGCCAAAAGCGGCCTCGTCGCCGCCCCGTGCGGCCTGTATCCACCTTTGCTCCTGTTCGTTCATAGGGGCGCCTCCTGATCCCGCAGGTCCCGGCAGATGCCCCTTGTGATGCGCTCCGCATCTTCCAGCGTATTCATCTGCACGATCTGCTCCTTATAATAGTTGGCGTGGGGGATACCCTTGAGATACCAGCAGTATTGCTTCCGGGCCTCCAGCACAGCCACCCGCTCCCCCTTATAGGCGGCGGCCATGCGAATCTGCCGCAGAGCGGTCTGACACCGCTCCGCCAGCGGCGGACGCGGTGGAACGGGCGCTCCGTCCAGCACAGCCTTTGCCTGTTGGAACAGCCACGGATTTCCAAAGCACCCCCGGCCGATCATAGCCATATCTGCGCCGGTGTGGAGCAGGATTCTCTTGGCATCCTCCGGCTTCCAGATATCGCCATTGGCGATGACCGGGATGGACACCGCCTCCTTCACCGCCCGGATGCAGTTCCAGTCGGCAGTGCCGCCGTAGACCTGCGCCCGGGTGCGGCCATGCACCGCCACGGCGGCGGCACCGGCCTGCTCCAGTGTTTGGGCGAACTCCACACAGTTGCAGTGGCCCATGTCCCAGCCCCGGCGGAACTTTGCCGTTACCGGCGTTTCCGGCAGGGCCTTGACCACAGCCTCCACAATGCGCCCCGCCAGCTCCGGGTCCTTCATCAGTGCCGCGCCGTCACCGTTGTTGACGATCTTACCCATGGGACAGCCCATGTTGATGTCCAGAATATCCGCGCCGGTGTGCTCTATGGCAATCTGGGCGGCCTCGGCCATACAGGCGGGGTCGCTGCCGAAGATCTGCACAGCGGCGGGATGCTCGCCGGGGAACTGCGTCAGGAGAGAGAACGTTTTTTTATCGTGATAGCACAGCGCCTTGGACGAGATCAGCTCCGTTATGGTGTAGCCCGCCCCCAGCTCCGCGCAGATCTGGCGGAAAGCCGCGTCCGTGACCCCGGCCATGGGCGCCAGAGCCAGCTTGGAATGAATCTCGACCGTACCGATCCTCATGGCGCGGCCCCCTTTCTTTTTTACAGTCTTATTAGTGTAGCTGATTCCCGGCAAAAATGCAAGTCCCGTGAAAATCGGCCCGCCCCACGGATTCCGACTGTATTTTTCCGGGACAGGCAGTATGATACCCTCAGTTAACATAAGAAGGAGGGACCCACATGGACTATGGGGCTCTGACAGCGGCCCGGCTCCGCTCCGGGCAATGGCTGCACTGGGGGATTCGCTTTTTTCTCGCCGCGGCGCTGACCGCCAGCGAAACGGTGGATGGCTACGCGCCCTTTGCGCTGGGGTGCATCGCGGCGGCAGGACCGGGGGCAGGTGGTGCCGCCGCGCTGGGCGGCGGCGTGATGGGGGCGCTGCTGTTTCTGCCCTTTCAGCAGGCATTGGCCTTTGCCGCCGTGGGAATCCTGACGGTCACGGCGGCCACCGCCTTTCAGGACACGGATTTTTTCAAGCGTCCGTGGGTCATGCCGGTGCTGGCGGCGGGCATGGTGCTGGCCGTAGGGGGAATCTACGCCTGTCAGGCCCTTGACCCGGTAAGCAGCATCGGTCCCTGCGCGGCGGCAGGTCTGCTCACCGGTGTGTCCGCCTACTTTTTTGCCCGGCTTTTTCAGGGTGAGGAGGACCGCCTCTCCCCGGAGGGACTGCTGTTTCTCGGCGCGGCGCTGACGCTGGCGCTGGGGGACCTGACGGTCCTGAACGTCTCTGTGGGCCGGACGCTGCTGTGCACCCTCCTTGCCTGCACGGCCTACGGGCAGGGGCCCATGACCGGCGTTACTGCCGGACTGGGGCTGGGCCTTGTCACGGATCTCACCGTGGGGACCGGCGGGCTGTTCACCGCCGCCTACGGCATGGCGGGGCTGCTGGCCGCCCGGTGCCGCCGCCGCTGCACGGCGGCCATGGCCTTCTTTTTAGGGGCGCTGGCCGCCATGCTCACCTCCCGGGAAGCTCTGGCCATGACGCTGCTGCTGGAAACCATTGCCGGAGCGCTGCTGTTTTTGGCGATTCCTCGGCGAATTTTCGGCGGCAAACGCGTCCGGCAGGAGGCCGCCCCCGCCGAAGCGGAGGCAGCGCAGGGGAAAACGCTCCGCACCCGGCTGGACCGGGCTGCGGAGGCAATGCGGGCGCTGTATGACAGCATGAACCGCGCCGCGCCGCCGCAGGAGGAAAACCCGGCGGTCATTTTCGACCGGGCGGCGGAGAAGGTATGCCGGAGCTGCGCGCTGTGCCAGCTCTGCTGGCAAAAGGAGTATACCTCCACCTTTAACGCCCTCAACGATGCCACGCCCTTTCTGTTAGAGCGTGGCAAGGCCAAGGCCAAGGATTTCCCCTCCCATTTTGCCGACCGCTGCATCCACCTCTCCGAGCTTTTGCAGGCCATCAACGGCGAGCTTGCCGCCTTTTTGCTGCGCAAGCAGTACCGCCGCCAGTTGGAGGAGACCCGCCGCAGCGCCAAGGGGCAGTACGCCCAGATGTCCGACCTGCTCTCCGCCGCCGCAGTCAGCGCCGCCGGGGCCGCCCCGGCCCTTGACACAATGGCCCGCTGCGCCATCGGCGCGGCGCTGCGGCCCAAGGAGGGGGAGCTCATCTGCGGGGACACCATGGAAGCTTTCCGCACGGACGGAGGAACATGGTGCATGATTTTGGCGGACGGAATGGGCAGTGGAGACGCCGCACGGCGGGAATCCGCCCTGACCTGCCGGCTGCTACGGCAGTTTTTAGAGGCGGACATTCAGCCGGAGGCGGCGCTGACCACCCTGAACTCCGCCATGGCCCTCCGGGGTGCGGAGACCGGCAGCTTCACCACTGTGGATCTGTGCGTGCTCCGAGGCGGCGAGGCGGCGTTTTATAAATTCGGTGCCGCCCCCAGCTATCTCAAAAAGGGCGGCTCCGTCCGCCGCATCAGCGGCAGCAGCCTGCCTGTCGGGCTTCGGGGCAGCCCCGCCGCCCCGGACCTCACCACCGTGACGCTGGAGCCGGGGAGCTTTGCCGTGATGGTCAGCGACGGTGTGGCAGACCCCAACCGGGATGACTGGCTGCAAAACCTGCTGGCCGGATGGGGCGGCGATGACCCGCAGACGCTGGCAAATCTCATTTTGTCGGAAAGCATCCGCCGGGAAAAGCTGCAGGATGACTGCGCCGTGCAGGTGCTCTACCGTCTGCCGGAGGAAGTACAGACGGTATAAGCAATCAAGCTGAAAAAAATCTCCGCCTCCGGTATAGACTTCCTCTCTTTGCGGGAAACTGGAATAGACGAAGCAGAGGAGGAGCACAGCTATGGTAAAAGGAATTTCCCGGCGTGTTGTGGTGGTGGATTCGCCGGATCAGCGTTTTTTTGAACAGGCCATCTTCATTGTCCGCAACGATGCCGGCGGCGAGGGCGTCACCGCCCGGGAACTGGTGGAGGAAGCCCGCCGGGTAGCCCGGGGCTACACCGGCGGCAGCCGCCTGAGCCGGGCATGGCGGGAGCTGAACCCGCTGGTATACACCCTCATCGGCGCCGGCAGCATCGGCCTCGTCTGGCTCATTGTGACGCTGATATAAGAAAAAGGAGAGCGAACCGCTCTCCTTTTTTACTGTTTTTCTTTAAAATAGGCCCGGACGCTTTCCGCGTCCGTTTCGATCTGGTGCTTCAGCGCCTCCAACGAATCGAAGCGAATCTCGTCCCGCAGCCGCCGGTAAAATTCCACCCGGATAGACTGGCCGTAGAGGTCGCCCTCAAAGTCCAGCATCCACGATTCCACCGTCAGGTCACTGCCGTTATTCACGGTGGGGCGGGTACCCACATTGGTCACGGCGGCATAGCTGCTCCCATCCTCAAGGCACACCCGGGCAACGTACACACCGTCCCCTGGCACCAGCACATGGGGCGGCGGCACCAGATTCACCGTGGGAATCCCAATAGTGCGGCCGATGCGCCGCCCATGGCGCACGGTCTGGGTCAGGATGTGAGGATGGCCCAGATAGTCCATGGCCCGCTCCACCTGTCCAAGTCCCACCAGCCGGCGGATATAGGTAGAGCTGACAGTGATACCCCCCACCGTGACCTCCGGGATGATGTCGCAGCCCAGCCCCAGTTCCGCGCATTTTGTCTGTAATAAAGCGGGCGTCCCCTGATTTTTATGGCCGAACCGGTGATCGTGTCCCGCCACCAGATGCACAGCATGATAGCGCTTCACCAAAATCTCCGTGATAAAATCCTCCCACGAGGTCGTCATCATCTCATGGTCAAAGGGGACCATGATGACCTCGTCGATGCCGTAGAGATTTTTGGCGAGCCACGCCCGGTCCTCCGGGGAGTTGATCAGGGGCACCGGCACGCCGGAGACCACCTCCTTGGGCGGCTGTGCCCATGTGAACACGGCGGAACGGACGCCCCGGCGCTTTGCCTCCGCCGCCGTGCGGCGCAGCAGGGCGCCGTGCCCCAGATGCACACCGTCAAAAAAGCCCAATGCGATTACTTTCGGTTGAATGGCCATAGCTTATGCTCCAAAAAAATTCTTGATAGATGTCAGCGTACCGTCCTTGGCACGGGACAGGCACAGAAATTCGCCGTTTGCGCCGTATACCCGGTACGTTCCCTCCGGCACCTCCGCCGTGATGGGATTGCCGTTGCGGACGCGCTTTTCCTTTCCGGCAGAGGTCAGGCGATAGGCGGGATACGCCGCGAACAGAGAGTCTGCAGGCCGCAGTAGGGCCGCGCCCTGCGCCTGCACAGCCTCAAGGGACACGGCCTCCGCCAGTGTAAAACCGGCGGCCATGGTGCGGCGGAGGCTGTACATGGCGCCGCCGCAGCCCAGCGCCTGCCCGATATCGTGGCACAGCGTTCGAAGATACGTCCCCTTGGAGCACCGGCAGCGGAGAAGATAGTCCGTTTCGCTGACCTGCTCCAGCAGTTCCAACTCAAAAATCGTGATGCTGCGGGGTTTCCGCTCCACCTCGCGGCCCTTACGGGCCAGCTCGTAGAGCTTCTGGCCGCCGATCTTAATGGCGGAGTACATGGGCGGCACCTGTTCAATGGGCCCGGTAAAGCGGGGCAGCAGCGCCGCCAGCGCCTCCCGGTCCACGGTGACGGGACGGGTCTCCAAAATTTCGCCGGTGGTATCCTGCGTATCGGTCACAACGCCCAGCCGCAGACCGGCCACATATTCCTTTTCGCCGTTTTCCGCGAACTCCACAGCCCGGGTGGCCTGTCCCAGAAACACTGGCAGTACGCCGGTGGCCATGGGATCCAGCGTGCCGCCGTGGCCCACCCGCTTTTCTCTCAGAATGCCCCGCATCTTGGCGCAGACATCCATACTCGTCCACCCGGCAGGCTTATCAATGATCACAATGCCGCTTGGCATGGCGCAGCTCCTTATCTTTTGAAATCCGGCACAATTCGCGCAATAGCGGTGAGCATTTTCTCCTCCGCCTCGGCGCGGCTCACGCCCTCCAGCGTGGCGCCGGCAGCGCGGGCATGACCGCCGCCGCCCAGCAGGCGGCAGACCTCTGTGGCGTTCACCCGCTCCCCGGTGCGGAGGGAGAATTTCCAGACATTCTCCCTCAGCTCCCGCATGGTCACGGCGCAGTCCACGCCCTGAATCTGCGGGCCGAGGGAGGAAAGGTCCTCCGCATCGTTCTCCGTGGCGTGAAACCGCTCCAGCAGCGACAGCGGCACGGCCAGCACCGCCGCGCGGCCGCTATCGTAGAATTTCGCGTCCGCCAGCATGGCCGCCTCCAGCTGCATCCGCACCCGGGATTTCGTCTGGAAGAACCGCTTGTTGACAGTGCGGTAATCAATGCCTGTCTCCATCAGCGCCGCCGCGGCCCGGTGGGTCTCGGCGGTGACATTGGAGTAGATAAAGCCGCCGGTATCCGTGGAAATGGCCACATACAGCGGCAGGGCGATCTCCTGTGTCAGCGGCGTCAGCTCCCGGATGATGTCCAGCACCAGCTCGCCGCAGGCAGCGGCCTTCGGCCGGACGATGTTGGCCCGGCCAAAGCCCTCAAAGGAGGGGTGGTGGTCAAGGGCCAGATCAATGCGTTTTTCATAGGGGCATGCGTTATCCGGCAGCAGCCCCGTGGTGGCGATGTCCACCGACACCACCCGCTCCGGCACAAAGCCCTCCGGCGCGGCATAGGGGGCAAAATAGGGGGCGGTATTGTCCGTCAGGCCGGGATTTGGCAGCAGATACGCCGTTTTTCCCAGCGCCCGCAGCGCGGCGCACAGGGCGGCGGCACAGCCCACCGTATCTCCGTCCGGCCGCACATGGGTCAAAATCAGCACATGGTCGAAGCGCCGCAGCAGCTCCGCAGCTTCCAATACGGTCAGCACGCTCACGCCTCCTCGTCCGGCAGCACGGCGTCATTATCCGGGTTCACGGGCTTCACCTTTTCCGGGTCCCGCAAAACCTCTAAAATATGCGCGCCGTAGGCGATAGAGTCATCGGCGATAAACTGAAGCTCCGGAGTATAGCGAAGCTGAAGACTGCGGCCCAGCTCCCGACGCAAAAAGCCGGAGGCGGATTTGAGTCCCTTCAAAACATCCTTTTCCTGCGTCTTGTCCAGTACGCTGATATATACCTTGGCATAGCGCAGGTCACCGGTGGTGTCCACACGGGTGACGGAGACCATACCCACCTGAGAGACCCGGGGGTCCTTCAGCCGGCGTAACTGTTCCGCCAGTTCCCGCTGAATTTCCTCGTTGATTCGTCCGATACGGTTCGATGCCATAAAACTTCTCCTTTCCGTTTGTGGGAGATAAAGCGCCGAGCGGCGGCATAGCCGCCGCCCGGAACAGAATGAAACTATAACTTTTTCAGGGCCGCGCTCAGCGGGGCACCTCCTCCATGGTGTAGGCCTCGATGATGTCGCCCAGCTTGATATCGTTGAACTTTTCCACGGTCAGGCCGCACTCAAAGCGCTCCTTGACCTCCTTGACAGAGTCCTTGAACCGCTGGAGAGAGCCGAGAACGCCCTCGTGTACCACGATACCGTCCCGGACCACCCGCACGGAGCAGTCCCGGCGCAGGCAGCCGTCCTGCACGTAGCAGCCCGCCACGGTGCCCACAGAGGACACCTTGTAGGTCTCCCGGACCTCCGCATGGCCCAGAACGACCTCCTGGAACTTGGGAGCCAGCATCCCCTTCATTGCGGTTTCGATCTCGTCGATGGCGTCATAAATGACCCGGTACATCCGCATATCCACGTTCTGGCGCTGAGCGCTTTCCCGTGCTGCGGCGTCCGGCCGGACGTTGAAGCCGACGATGATGGCGTTGGACGCGGCGGCCAGCGTCACATCAGACTCATTGATAGCGCCCACGGCGCCGTGGATGACCCTGACGTTGACCTCGTCATTGGAGAGCTTCTCCAGAGAGGACTTCACGGCCTCCACGCTGCCCTGCACGTCGGCCTTGACGATGAGGGCCAGCTCCTTGCGCTCGCCGGACTTGATTTGGTCGAACAGGTTCTCCAAAGACACCTTCTGCACCGGCGCGGCGGCCTTGGCGCGTTCCTCGGCCTTGCGCTGCTCCACCAGTTCGCGGGCCATGCGCTCATCCGCCACAGCGAAGAAGGGCGCACCGGCCACAGGAGCCTCGGACAGACCCGCGATCTCCACAGGCACGGAGGGACCGGCCTGCGTCAGCCGCTCGCCGCGGTAGTTCACCATGGTACGCACACGGCCCACAGAGGTGCCGGCGATAATGATGTCGCCTTGCTTCAGCGTGCCGTTCTGCACCAGCAGTGTGGCCACAGGGCCCCGGCCCTTGTCCAGCCGGGCCTCGATGACCGTACCCTGACCGGCGCGGTTGGGATTGGCCTTCAGCTCCTGCACCTCTGCCAGCAGCACAAGGTTTTCCAACAGGTTGTCAATGCCGATGTGCTTCTTAGCGGAAATTTTGCACACGATGGTCTCGCCGCCCCACTCCTCGGGCACGAGGCCGTACTCGGTGAGCTGCTGCATGACCCGGTCAGGGTTGGCGTTTTCCTTATCGATCTTGTTCACTGCCACGAGGATGGGGATATTGGCAGCCTTGGCGTGGTTGATGGACTCCACGGTCTGGGGCATGATACCGTCATCTGCCGCCACCATCAAAATGGCAATATCCGTGATCATAGCGCCGCGGGCACGCATGGACGTAAACGCCTCATGGCCCGGCGTATCCAAAAACGTGATGGGCTTGCCGTGAATCTCCACCTGATAGGCACCGATGTGCTGGGTAATGCCGCCGGCCTCGCCGGAGGCAACGGACGTATTGCGGATGGTATCCAGCAAAGAGGTCTTGCCGTGGTCCACGTGGCCCATGACCACCACAACGGGGGCGCGGGGAACCAGATCCTCGGGCCGGTCCTCCGTGGTGTCGATGAGCTTTTCCTCGATAGTGACCACAACCTCCTTTTCCACCTTGCAGCCAAGCTCCTCGGCCACAAAGGAGGCGGTATCGAAGTCGATGATCTGGCTCAAAGAGGCCATGACGCCGTTTTTCATCAGGCACTTGACTACCTCTGCGCCGGTCTTCTTCATGCGGCTGGCCAGCTCACCCACACTGATCTCATCGGGAATCTGGACCTTGAGGGGAGCTTTCTTGGCGATCTCAAGCTGGAGCTTGCGCATTTTCTCCGCCTCATCCTGCCGCCGCTTGTTGGAAAATACCTGACCGCCCTGACGTCCGCGGTTGTTGCGGAACTTTTCCTTGCCGCCCTTCTGGGCCATGCGCTCGCCACGCTGACCGCCAAGGTCCTCAAGGCGCTGGTCATACTTCGCCAGATTCACGTCGCCGCCCTTGCGGGTGTCCACCAGCTTCTTCTCCGGTACGCGGGTGGTAGGCTGGGCAGTGGCCGTGGACTTGCTGTGCTTCTGCTGGGGCTGCTGCACCACCGGCTGCGCGGGCTTTTGAGTCTGCTGCTGGGCCGCCGGCTTCTGCGCCTGCTGAGACACGGCGGGCTTTGCCTGTGCCGCCTGTGCGGGCTTGGCGGGCGCTGCCTCTGCCTTATGGGCGGGCTCTGCCTTGGGGGCCGCCTCCGCCTTGGGCGCGGGCGCGCTTTCCGGCTTCTTCGGCTCGTCGGCATAGATTGCCGCAATGCTGGAAATCTGATTGTTCTGGGTCAGATGCTCGAAGATGACGGACAGCTCCTTGTCCTCCAACGCCTGCATATTGCTCTTGGGGGCCTCGCCGTACTTGCCAAGGATGTCGGTGATCACCTTTGCGGGGAAGCCGAAGTCCCGCGCCACATCACGTACTCTGTATTTTTCAATAGCCAAATAAAACACCTCGTTTACCGCCGGTCAAAGGACCGTCCGGCCTGAATTTCGTATGGAACACGCCGACAGCCTCTCAGCTCTCCTTTTTCCGGAAGGAGCCCTTGCCCTTTTTCACCGGGCGGCTGTGTGCAAATGGATTCCGCTTTGCCTTGGGACGGTCGCTTTTGAACGGCCGGGGCCCGCTTTTCCGGAGGCCGCTGCGGCCCTCCGCCGCTTTGCCGGAGGCGGTGCGCCCTTGCGTTTTTCCTCCGGCGCTCTTTTCGTATGTGCCGCTCCGCCGCTGGTTTTTTTCACCCGGCACAGGTCTTGCGGAGGTCTTTCCGCGTGGGCCGCCCTTCCCGGTTTTTTCACCTTTTCGAGGGCCGCGCTCCGCCTTTGCTCCGGCGCGGCGGTCCTGCTTTCGCTCCTCCGGTGTCTCCGTCTGCTTTTTCGGGCGCTTCACGCCCCGGCGGAGATTTTTTTCATGCTGGGCGGCCTCGCTTTTCCGCTCGGCGGCCCGCTTGGCCTTCAGCTCCAGCTTGGCAAGGTCTTCGTCATATTTTTCCGGCTCCGCTTCCGCCAGCCGCCGCACCACCGCCACGGCAAGACCGATATCCGTAATGGCCGCCACGGCGGCAGATGCGCGGCCGGTGGCCAGCCCCAGTTCCCGCTTGGTAAAGGGGACCCGGAGCCACACGCACTGGCCCATTTCCGCGAACCGCCGCACCCGGCGGGCGGTGTTGTCCGCCGCGTCGGACGCCAGCAGCAGCACCCGGGCGTCCCGGGCGCGGGCCACGGCCTCCACCGGCTCCTCGCCTACCTCCAAATTCCGTCCCCGGAGGCACAGGCCGATCAGGGAGAGGGTCTGTTCATTCCTGTCCATCGCGTCCCTCCAGTTCTGCCTCCATGGCGTCATAGACCTCCGCGGGGATGCTGACCTCCAGCGCCCGCTCCAGCGCACGGGACTTCCGCGCCTTTTTCAGGCACTCCACGCTGTAGCACACGTAGGCGCCCCGGCCGGGCTTTTTGCCCACGAAGTCCAGACTCACCGCCCCCTCGGGGGATTTTACCACCCGCAGAAGGCTCTTTTTATCCTTCATCTCCCGGCAGCCCACACATTGCCGCTGAGGAATTTTCTTCACTTTCTGCATTTTAGACAGCCCTCCTTACACATGGCGCGGCTCACCGCGCCGGGCCTTATCTTCTTCCGTTTCTCCCGCCGCGCCGCAGGTGCAGTACCGCCAGCCCCGCAGCCACGCCGCAGAGAAAGAAAATCATCTGTGTCACTGGACCTCGGCCTCTTCCTCGCCGTTCCAGCTTTCGGGCTTGATGTCGATCTTATAGCCGGTAAGGCGGGCCGCCAGACGGGCGTTCTGCCCCTCCTTGCCGATGGCGAGGGACAACTGATCGTCCGGCACGATAACGCGGCAGGCCTTGCCCTCCTCCGCCATGAAAACGTTCACCACATCGCTGGGTGCCAGCGCGGCGGCAATAAACTCGGCGGGGTCCTCGCTCCACTTGATGATGTCGATCTTCTCGCCCCGCAGTTCCTCTACAATGTTGGCCACCCGCTGACCCTTGGGGCCGACGCAGGCGCCGATGGGGTCCACGTTCTCGTCGGCGGACCAGACCGCCATCTTCGTGCGGCTGCCGGCCTCCCGGGCGATGGACTTCACCTCTACGGTACCGTCATAAATCTCGGGCACCTCCAGCTCAAAGAGCCGCTTGACAAGGCCGGGGTGCGTCCGGGAAATCAAAATCTGGGGACCCTTGGTAGAGCGGCGGACATCCACCACATACACCTTTACGTGCTGGCCCTCTACCAGCTCCTCGCCGGGGACCTGCTCGCCGGAGAGCAGCAGCGCCTCCGTAGACTCCGTACCGGTGCCGATTCGCAGGGACACGGCGCCGGTGCGGGGATCGATGCGGGTCACAACGCCGGTGAGAATCTCGTGCTGCTTGGAGTTGAACTCGTCATACACCATGCCGCGCTCGGCCTCCCGCAGACCCTGAATGATGACCTGCTTGCCGTTTCCGGCGGCGATGCGGCCAAACTCGGTATTATCCACGGGGATGTTCACCACATCGCCCACCTGATACTTTGCGGAGATGGCCTTGGCCTCCTCCTCGCTCATTTCGTTGAGAGGGTCCACATAGTCCTCCTCTGCCACCACGTTCTTCTGAACGTACATCTTCAGCGTCTGGTGCTCCTCATCCACATCCACCACAACGTTCTCCACGCCGTTATGGTCGCGCTTGTACGCGGTGGAAATGGCCTGAATGATCTTATCCATCATAAAGGTCTGGGGAATGCCCCGCTCCTTTTCCAGCATGGCCAGAGCCGCAAAGATCTCGGGGATGTTCATGCCCGCGGGTTCCTTTACCTTTTTCTTGCCCTTCATCTTGAATTACTCCTTTTATTTTATACGTCTTTTTCCGAGACAGGAATCACAAATTTTAAAATTCCACCCGCAGGCGGCACAGCGCCACGGCCCTTTTGTCAAAGGTATAGGCTTGGCCGCCCATCTCCACGGTGATGGAACCGTCCGCCTCATTATAAGCGGTCAGCGTACCGGGGAACTCCTTGCGTCCGTCCACTGGCTTGTAGAGCTTCACCAGCACGGGGCTGTTCAGATAACGCTGAAAATCGGCAGGGCGCTTCAGCGCCCGCTCCGCACCGGCGGAGCCGACCTCCAGCGTGTAGCTGCCCTCGATGGGGTCCGCCTCGTCCAGCAGGTCCGAGAGCTTCCGGGAGATGGCCTCGCAGTCCAGAATGTCCACACCGCCCTCCTTGTCGATGAGGACCCGGAGATACCACGTTCCGGCTTCCTTTACATATTCCACATCCCACAACGTACAGCCCTGCTCTGCAATGACGGGCTCTGCCAGCCGTGCGGTGAGCTCTGTGACCTTTTCCATGGCGCATCCTCCGGTTTTCTGAAGATTTGAAGTGGAGCGTTTGTTCCACAAAAAAGAGCGGACCTTGCGGTCCACTCCAAAACTTACACTCCTAATATCTGTAAGATAGCACACTTTATCAGGGAATGCAAGTGGATTTCCAGACTTTTTTGAAAAAATCCGTCAAATTTTCGGCACTTTTCGTGCCGTTCCGGGCGTTTTCCGCCCAAAACGGCGCAAGGCGCTCCTCCTCGCCCCTATTTGACCCGGCAGCCGCCCCGGTCTGCTCCGAATCTTTTAAAAGAAAATGCGGACCTCTGAAGCGGTTCGCATTTTCCATCAATATAGCTTTACACGGTGAAGAACATCGCCAGCACAGAGGTGATGATACCGCATACGCACAGGGCGATAGAGCTCATGGCCCCCTGCAGCGGCCCGATCTCCAGTGCCTTGCTGGTGCCGACCGCATGGCTGCACGCGCCGATGGCCACACCCTCCGCCACCGGGTCGGTGACATGGAACAGCTTGGCAAACAGCGGCGCCAGCATGGCTCCCTCAATGCCGGTGACGCACACGGAAGCCGCTGTCAGCCCCGGCAGACCGCCAGCACTTTCGGAAATGCTCACCGCAATGGCAGTGGTCACGCTCTTGGGCAGCAGGGAGTTCACCAGTGACGCCTCCGTCTGGAACATCCGGCACAGCAGCAGCACCGCCAGCACGCTGACAAGGCTCCCCACAAAGCAGCCCAGCACCACCGGCCAGAAATACCGCTTCAAAACGGCGCGCTGCTGGTACACGTTCAGCGCCAGCACCGCCGTGGCCGGGGCCAGCAGCATTTTGATAATATCGCCGCCGGCATTGTAATTTTCCAGTGGAATACGGAACACCACCATGACGGCGATGACCAGCATGGCCGCCACCAGCACCGGGTTGCAGACAAGAAGCCCCGTGCGCTTCTGGAGCTTCACGGCAAGAAACCAGCACAGCAGCGTCAGTCCCAGCCCGAAAAAGGGCGTGGAGGTCAGGGTATCAATCATGGTCTGCCTCCTTTCCGCCAAGCATCTTCATAAAGAGCCGGATGCTCCACGCGGTCACCGCGTAGACCACCGGCGTGGACACCAGCGTCACCACCAGAAAGGGGATGGCCTGCAGCTTCAGCACATCCAGATATTCCAGCGTCCCCACGATGGCGGGGATGAAAAACAGGCCCATGTTGCCGATGAGGAACTGGGACGTTCCTTGAATCGTCCGCTCCTTCACCCCGCCGCACAGCAGCAAAATCAGCAGCAGAAGCAGGCTGATGACGCTGGCCGGCAGCGTAAAGGGCAGAAACGCCGCGATCCACTCCCCGGCCATGCAGATCAAAAACACGATGCAAAATTCCAAAATCAAATCCAAAATAAATCACCTCAACATAAGGCCATAGTCTAAAAGAAACTTGCCGGGAAGTCAATGGCGGAAACAGAGAAAGCGGCTCCGTTTTTTTGCGTTTTTTTAGCAGAAAACGGCCCGGTGCGATAAAACAGGCCATTCATCGCACCGGGCCAGAGTAATTTTTTTGCCTTATCTCCGCCGCAGAGCGGCAAGAAGACAGGCGCAGAGGAACACCGCAAGGTCCGCGGCCACCACCGTGGCTCCCACCGGGGTAGAGAACATGAACGAGATCGTCAGCCCCGCCATGAAGCACACCACCGACGTCACAGCCGCACAGAGAATCACACCCCGGAAGCTGCGGAACAACCGCATGGCGGTCAGCGCCGGGAAAATCACCAGTGAGGAAATAAGCATAGCCCCCATCATCCGCATTCCCAGCACAATCGTCAGGGCGGTGAGAATGGCAAGAAGGGTATTGTAGCGGTCCACCGGCAGCCCTGTGGCCCGGGAGAAGCTCTCGTCAAAGGTCACGGCAAAAATCTGGTGGTAAAAAAGGCCGTACAGCGCCAGCACCGTCACGGACAGCACCACGGACAGCGCCACATCGCTCCGCGTCATAGCCAGCACACTGCCGAACATATAGTTGTCCACGTCCGTTGTCATGCCCGTGGTGCGGGAGATGACCAGAATACCGACAGCCAGCGCCGAGGCGCTGACAGCGGCAATGGCAGCGTCGCTGTTCCAGTGGGGATTGCCGGCCATCCGCAGCAGGAAAAACGCCGCTAAGATCACCACGGGAATCGAAAAGTACAGCGGTGTCAATCCCAGCGCAACGGCAATGGCCAGCGCGCCGAAGGACACATGGCTCAATCCGTCGCCGATCATGGAATAGCGCTTGAGCACCAGCGGTACGCCCAGCAGCGCAGCGCACAGGCTCACCAGCACCCCGGCCACAAGCGCCCGCTGCATAAAGGGGTAGGAAAACATCTGCAAAATATTCATGATTCCAGCTCCTCCCGGAAGCGGCGGCCCTGCGGGCTTGCCAGATAGTCGGCCTTCGTTCCGCTGAACAGTCCGCTGCGGCCGATGTGCAGCACGGTGCGGGCGCTTTTCAGCGCCGCCTTCAGGTCATGGGTCACCATCACGATGGCCATGCCCTCCTTTTCATTGAGGTACGCCAGCGTTTTGTAAAGGTCCTGCGCGGCGGCGGGGTCCAGTCCGGTGATAGGCTCGTCGAGAATCAGCAGCGATTTTGCGGCGCACAGCGCCCTTGCCAGCAGCACCCGCTGCTGCTGCCCGCCGGAGAGATCCCGGTAGCAGGCGTCCTTCAGCTCCAGAATACCCAGCTTACCCAAATTCATCATTGTCTCGGAGCGCTGGGCCGGGGTATAGAGGAAATGCAGTCCCCGCCGGTTCAGGCAGCCGGAGAGCACTACCTCCAGCACCGTGGCAGGGAAGTCCCGCTGGGCCCGGGTCTGCTGGGGCAGATAGCCGATGGCGCCGTGGCGCAGCGCCGGCGCGTGCTCAATGTGCCCGATCTGGGGCTGGAGCAGGCCCAGCAGGCCCCGCATCAGCGTGGACTTGCCGGAGCCGTTATCTCCCACCACACAGAGATAGTCCCCCTTGGAAATGGTGAGGTTCAGGCCCGAGAGCACGGACCGCCCTTCATAGCCGAGGGAAACGTCCCGGCAGACGATAAGCTCGTTATCCTTCATGTTCCGCCTCCTCACACGCCGCGCACAGCCCCGTCAGCACCGTCCGGCGGGGGTCGATATAAAACCGGTGCTCCGCCGAAAGGTGACGGCAGACCTCCTCCAGATGCGCGCAGTCCAAATGGACCATGCGCCCGCAGCGCTCACAGCGCAGCAAAAAGCAGTCATGGCGGCACCCGGCCTGCGGGCAGTATTGGTACAGCGCCCCCTCCTCGGTGGTGACCTTGTGTACAAGCCCCTGCTGCGTCAGCCGGTCAAGCTGACGGTACACCGTGGCAAGTCCCACGGTCAGCCCCTCATGCCGCAGATCCTCTGAAAGCTCGGCGGCGGAAATACATTCCTCCGCCCGGGCACGCAGGCAGTGCAGCACTGCCTGCTGTTGCTTTGTCTGATATGCCATAGCAGTCTCCAATTTGAAAATGATTATCGTTTTCAAATTATAATCAAAAAAACAAAAATGTCAAGACCGTTGCAAAATACCGCAAAATAAGGTATGGTAAAGGAAACCATAATGGAAATCCCAAATATAAAATAAAAATTAAGGGAGAAGCTGTATGAGCGTTTCTTTGGTCATCATGGCGGCGGGCCTCGGTTCCCGCTACGGCGGCAGCAAGCAGGTGGACGGCATCGGCCCCAACAGCGAGATTTTGATGGAGTATTCCATTTATGATGCCATCCGGGCCGGCTTTGATAAAATCGTATTCATCATCAAGCCGGAAATGCGGGAGATGATGGAGGGCCTTGTGGGCTATCTGAAAAACAAAACCGCCAAAAGCGGCCGCCCGGTGGAGATTGCCTATGTCTATCAGGATTTTTCCTCCG
>ENA-UONQ01001648-UONQ01001648.1-human-gut-metagenome-genome-assembly--contig:-CS26-NODE-1648-length-18504-cov-4.283538_pt1 | contig 18504 bp, 17 predicted proteins | sample MGYA00242460_ERZ724007 | MGnify/ENA metagenome assembly ERZ724007
TCCGCAGTCTACTACGATAATAGAATCCTCATACTCAAAAGCTGTAATATTCATTCCGATCTGCTCTAAGCCGCCTAAGGGGATCACCTTTAACTTGCCTTTTCCGTCCTTTTTTGTTCCCCGTGTGCTGCGCTTTGCAGGAAGAGCTGCCGCTGTCTCATCTGTATTTCTTAAAGGAGCCGGAACCTGTCTTCTGCCGGTACCCTGCCCCTGTCTGGGAGCCGGAGTGCGGCGTCTGGGAGCCCGTCTGTTCTGTTCCTTCTTTTCTGCGGCCTCCGGTGCGCCTTCTGTCTGTACCGTACTTTCCGCTCCCTCAGCCTTCCTTCCTTCTTCAGATGTATTTTTCGGTCTCGCCGTTCTTCTCTGAACCGGCCGGCGGTTCTGAGGGCGTCTTTTTATCGGCGCACTGTTTTCTGAACCGGCTTCTCCTGTATGCCCTGCTGGTTCAGGCGTATTATTTTCCTGCTCGATTCCATTTTCTTTTTCTTCTAAACTCAAACTGATTCCTCCAATCTTTCTTCCTTATTTTTACTTTTCAATTTCCACATCTGCATCAGACAAAAGGGCTTCAAAAATCCCCATTACACTGTCAAGTTCTCTGTCGTCTTCCACAAACTCATAAACCGCATCCGGCTCCTGTTCTCCGGATACATCCTTTAAAATATAACATTCTCCATCCTCATCCTCAGGGGCGTCTGTGACAAGAAGGTAATCCTTCCCATGGATCCTGGTCTCCTCCAGTACGGAAAACACCACCTCGTCTCCATCCTCTGTCACCATGGTAATGCAGTCTGTTCTTTCTTCCATCTTATTCTCCGCTCTCCGGCATATCACCGGCTGTTTCTTCCTTTTTCTGTTCCATCGCCATGCGGTCTAAATATCCCTGTAAGATCATGACAGCTGCGATCTGATCCACAGATTCCTTTCTGTGCTCTCTGCGCACGCCGCTTTCCATCAGCACGCGCTCTGCAGCCACTGTGGTAAGACGTTCATCCCAAAGCACCACAGGAAGGCCTGTCCTGCGCTCTAAGGCTTCTTTTAATTCCTCGGATTTTTTAGCCCGGTCTCCCAGCGTATTGTTCATATTCTTAGGATAACCAAGAACGATCCGTTCTACCCCGTACTCTAAAGCCAGAGCTTCAATTCTGGCCAGGGTCTGGCGCAGCTTATTCTCATCCTTGCGGGTGATCGTTTCCACGGTCTGGGCTGTGATACCTAAAGGATCGCAGACTGCTACTCCCACAGTCTTAGAGCCGTAATCAAGACCCATGATTCTCATATTCAATTCCTCCACATCTATACGGCAGCTGCCGGATTCCGGCTTTGGCAGCCGCCATTTTTAAGCAGGAGCGGACTTAAAAAGCGTCCTCCTCTGCTTTATTTCCATATACAATACAACGTCCATCAGGCTCCCCATTTTAGAAGACCTCAATGGACGTTGCAGCAGGAAAATGACCGTTTCATATTCCTGTATTATACTGTACCGTCATCAAACAAAGAGACCGTTCCCAGTCTCCTGACGGTATTTTATCCGAAGCAGCAAAGTGCTGCCTGTATCCGCCTGCAGCCGCAGTCTGACCGGCACTGTTATTTCAGACGGGCATCAATGTAAACAGCCATCAGCTCTTCCAGGATCTCATCTCTTTCCACCTTCATGATCAGGCTTCTGGCGCCCTTATGACTGGTGATATAAGTGGGATCTCCGGACATAATATAACCCACGATTTGATTTACAGGGTTATAGCCCTTTTCCGTCAAGGCAATATACACCTGCTCCAGCACATCGCTCACTTCCATCTTTTTGTCCTGAACAGCCTGAAAATATTGTGTTTCTCTTATATTGCCCATATTATCACGTCCTTTAAGTATTCTTCTATATTCTACCCTATATTTCCCCATTCGGCAATAGAGTATTTTTGATTTGCCCTGTTTTTTGTTTAATTTATACAGTTATTTCCTGCAATTTTACCCGCAGAGCCTCATCTGTTACAAAGCCTTCCGCCTGTACTTCAAAGATATTTCCTGCCATGCGGCTGCAGATTTCCCTGTCCGTTACAGGCAGGGCAGCCCTCACATACTGAGGCGTATAGCCGGTCAGGTATTCCTTTCCGTCTATGACTGTAATCTCCTCAAACAGTACGGAAAGTACAGAATCCCCGTAATGCTTTCTGTATTCCTCAGACATCTTCGTTTCCAGAGAAAGGAGCACGTCGCTGCGCTCTGCCTTCACGGATTCAGGGATCTGATCCTTCATCACAGCTGCCTTTGTACCCTCTCTTCTGGAATATTTGAAAATATGCATCTCATAGAAATGGATCCGTTCCAGATACTCTTTTGTGAGAGCAAATTCTTCCTCCGTTTCCCCCGGAAAGCCCACGATTACATCGGTTGTAATGGCCGGATGGTCAAAGACCTCTCTTAACAGACGGCATCTGGCCTCATAATCCTCTGTGGTATAATGGCGGTTCATGCGTTTTAAGGTCTCATCACAGCCGCTCTGGAGAGACAGATGGAAATGAGGGCAGAACTTGGGAAGCTTTGCCAGCTCCTCTGCAAATTCTCTGGTAATGATCCTTGGCTCCAAAGATCCCAGACGGATGCGCTCCAGCCCCTCGATGGCGTGAACTTCCTTTATCAGCGCCAGCAGCTCCCTGTGGTTCCAGTCGCCATGGCTCACCGGATTTTCCTCCATGCGCTCAATGCCGTAGGAACTTAAGTGGATTCCCGTGAGGACCACTTCCTTATACCCTCCTGCTACCAGTCCTTTTACCTCCTCTGCCACATCCTCATGGCTGCGGCTGCGGACTCTTCCTCTGGCGTAGGGGATGATGCAGTAGCTGCAGAACTGGTTGCAGCCGTCCTGTACCTTGATAAAAGCCCTGGTATGGCCTCCCAGACGATCCAGATGAAGGCGCTCATACTCGTGGGTATGGGCAATATCCAGCACATACACCCTGTTTTCCTCATTTTTTTCTGCCAGACGGGCATCCAGAATATCTGCCAGCTCTGCTTTTCTGTTGTTTCCAATGATCAGATCCACACTGGCATCCTTTTTAAGCTCCTCTGAGGCCACCTGGACATAACATCCCGCTGCCACCACAAGTGCCTGAGGATTGAGCTTTTTTGCCCGGTGGAGCATCTGGCGTGATTTCCGGTCCGCGATATTGGTGACAGAGCAGGTATTGATAATATATACATCTGCCTTCTCATCAAAGGGGACAATTTCATAGCCCCTCTGTGCCAGCTGCTGCTGCATGGCCTCTGTCTCATAGGCATTTACCTTGCAGCCCAAATTGTGAAACGCCGCTTTCGGCATAACTTAATCTCCTTTCCTGCCGTTTAAACTTTTTACAGTTTGTTCCGGTTTTTTTCATACAAACTCACTATTGACTTTTATGAGTCTCTCCTTTAGTATAAAATCAGATTATACATACCGCAAGGAGGGTTCTTCAATATGAAAACTGTTCGTATTTCCTTAAATTCCATTGACAAGGTCAAATCCTTTGTAAATGACCTGGCAAAATTTGATGTTGACTTTGATCTTGTATCCGGAAGATATGTGATCGATGCAAAGTCCATCATGGGCATCTTCAGCCTGGATCTTTCCAAGCCCATCGACTTAAATATCCACGCTGAAAATAGTGTTGAGGACATCTTATCTACACTGGCTCCCTACATCATCGACTGATGAAACAGCGCTTTTAACAGGATACGCCGTCTGCTTTGGCAGGCGGCGTTTTTTCGTCCTTTTTTACTGACAGCGGATTACCTCTGTTGTCTCCAGCGCTGTTTTTACAAGCTCGTCTATCTTCTCCTCCAGATGGCGCTCGGAATTGCGGATCACGTTGATATTTGGCTTTGTCACCGGATGCTTTGCCACAAAGATGGTGCAGCAGTCCTCAAAGGGCTGGATGGATGTTTCATATGTTCCGATCTTTTCTGACACGTCCACGATCTCCTGCTTGTCAAAGCCGATCACCGGACGGTATACGGGCATAGTGCAGACCTCATTGGTAGCTGCCAGTGACTGTAGGGTCTGAGAAGCTACCTGCCCGATGCTCTCTCCCGTGATCAGGCCGATGGCTCCGTTCTTTTCCGCAATAGCCTGAGCAATCCGCATCATATAGCGGCGCATGATGATGGTAAGCTCCTCATGGGGGCATTTCTCATAAATATACAGCTGAATATCCGTAAAATTCACCACATGAAGATCCATGGGGCCTGAATAGCGGGCTACCAGCTTGGCCAGATCTACTACCTTCTGCTTTGCACGGTCGCTGGTGTAAGGCGGTGCATGGAAATAAACCGCATCGATCTTTACGCCTCTCTTTGCGATCATATAGCCTGCCACCGGGCTGTCGATGCCGCCGGAAAGAAGAAGCATGGCCTTTCCGTTGGTGCCGACAGGCATACCACCCGGCCCCGGGATCATCAGGGAAAAGATATTTACCTTCTGGCGGATCTCCACTCTCAGGAGCACATCCGGGTTGTGCACGTCCACGCGCATCTGAGGAAACGCCTCAAGAATGGCCTCTCCCATATCACGGTTAATCTGGTCGGAGGACACAGGATAACGCTTGTCGCCTCTTCTTGCCACCACCTTAAAGGTAAGGTTCTTATCAGGGTAGACCTTATCCATATACTCTACCACATGTTTTTTCAGGTTCTCATAATCCCTGTCGTCAATCTGCACCATGGGGCAGATATCTGCGATACCGAATACCCGCTTTAAGGCCTCAATGGTGTCATCATAGTCATAATCGCCCTCAGCGGTTACATAGATGCGTCCTGATTCCTTTGTCACCTCAAAGCTTCCGTCTACCTCCCGGAGGGCGAAACGGATCTGCTTGATCAGGGCGTCTTCAAACATAAAGCGGTTCTTGCCCTTGGTGCCGATCTCCGCATATTTAATTAAAAATGACTGATACTGCATATATACCTCTTTCTAAACAACGAACAAACTGACAGCTACGCTCTGTAATAGCGTCTCAAAACCGGAAGCAGCTCCTTTAATACATCCATGCAATAGTCGATCTCTTCCTTTGTGTTAAAAAGGCCGAAGCTGAACCGGAGGGTAGAATCCAAAAGCTCCTTTTTTACTCCCACAGCCTTTAAGGTGCCGCTGATAGCGGGGTGATTGGAGGAGCAGGCAGAGCCTGAGGATACATAGATTTCCTTATCCTCCAGGGCGTGGAGAAGCACCTCACTGCGGACGCCCTTAAAACTTAGGCTGACGATCTGGGGAGCGCTTAAACCGCCCTTCTGGCTGTTTACGGTTACATCCTCAAGCTCCAACGCACGGTCAATGAAATAATCCTTTAAACCGGTGATTTTTCCAATTTTAGCCTCATGATCCCGGTACATCTCCTGAGCGGCAAGCCCCAGACCCGCAATGCCCGGAACATTTTCCGTGCCGGAGCGCAGATCCCTCTGCTGGCCGCCGCCGTAAAGAAGGGGCTTAATCTTTACCTTTTCATCTATATAGAGAAAACCTACGCCCTTTGGCCCGTGGATCTTGTGGCCGCTGACGCTTAAAAGGTCAATTCCCTGCTTCTTGGGCCGGATTACTATTTTACCATAAGCCTGGATAGCGTCCACATGGAAAATAATGTTTTTTCCCTTTCCGTGTACCAGAGATGCGATCTCTTCTACGGGCTCAATGGCCCCGATTTCATTGTTTACATACATCACAGATACAAGAATCGTATCGGGACGGATGGACTGCTCCAGTTCCTCTAAGGAAATGTGTCCCTCACTGTCCACGGAAAGATAAGTCACCTCAAAGCCAAGAGATTCTAAAAATGCCAGGGGCTGATACACGGAAGCATGCTCGATCCGTGTACTGATGATGTGTTTTCCCGCCCTCTGGTTGGCAAGGGCTGTGCCGATCAGAGCCCTATTGTTGGACTCCGTACCGCCGGAGGTAAAGAGGATTTCCTTTTCCTTTACCTTCAGGGTCTTTGCGATCTGGGAAGCGGCATTTTTTACATACTGCTCTGCCTCCATTCCCTTTCTGTGGCGGGCAGAGGGATTTCCGTAATCCTCTGTCATAAGCTTCACCGTCAGGTCCTTTACTTCATCTAAAACCCTGGTGGTGGCTGAATTGTCAAAATATACTTCCATACTGCTGATCCTTTCTCAAAATGCCCCTTCCAGCTTCATCATAAGCACCGAAAGAATGGCAAGCCCTGCTGTCTCTGTCCTCAAAATCCTGCTTCCAAGGCTCACCGGACAGACGCCCATTTCAAGAGCCTGACGGATCTCCCCTTCGTCAAATCCCCCCTCCGGACCGATAAATACTGCAATTTTCTGGCCGGGAGCTGTCTTCTCCAAAGCCTGCTTCATGGCGTCCATCCCCTTTTCCTGCTCATATGGGATCAGGCACAGGCCAAATTCCCTGTCATGAACAAAGGAAAATGCCTCTTTTAAGGTCATCACCAGCTCCACCTGGGGGATCCGGCTGCGCTTTGACTGCTTGGCTGCACTTTCCGCAATGGCCTGCCAGCGCTTTTTCTTGGCCTGCGCCTTCTTTTCATCCAGCCGCACCACCGCATTTTTCGTGGCAACAGGAACCACGGCAGAAGCTCCCAGCTCCACTGCCTTCTGGATGATAAGTTCCATCTTATCTGCTTTTGGAAGGCCCTGAAAGAGCCAAATCTCGGCAGGAAGCTCCATCCGGCTATCACAGACAGAATGGATTCTCACCACAGCCCGGTCCGGCTCAAAGGCCTCTACCTCACAGGTATAGTCGCGGCCTGTGCCGTCGCTGATCAAAACTTCTTCCCCCGGCTTCATGCGGAGCACATGTTTCATATGGTTTACATCCGGCCCGGTAATGAAGATGGTATCCTCTGCCACCTGGGTCGGATCGGCAAAAAAATGATGCATCTCTTACTTCTTTCTGGCTGTGACAGACACCCACTCGCCCTGATATGTGATCTCGGTTACTTCCAGCTCCTGATTTGCCTCAAAGGCCGCCTTTACTGCCTCTTCCTTCATATTGATAATTCCGGAGGTGATAAAATATCCGCCTTTTTTCAGATGAGCCGGAATCTCATCTACAAGGAGAATAATTACATCTGCAAGGATATTTGCAACCACGATATCGTATTTCTCATATCCGGCCCAGTCCTTTACCGCCTGATCGTCAATGATATTTCCCTGAAGCACATGGAAGCTGTCGCTGGAAATGGAGTTAGCCTCCAGATTCTCTCCCACTGCCGTAATGGCATTTTCATCCAGATCTGTTCCCCAGACCTCCTTTGCTCCCAGCTTTAAGGCTGTAATGCCTAAAATGCCGCTGCCTGTTCCCACGTCCAGAATCTCAGCCTGTCCGTGAACGTGCTTTTCCAGCTGGCGGATACAAAGCTGGGTGGTTTCGTGCATCCCCGTGCCGAAGGCTGTGCCGGGATCGATCTGAACCAGAAGCTTGTCCTTATGCTCCTCAGGGATAGGCTCCCAGGTGGGTTTGATCAGGATATGGTCTACGGTAAAGGGCTTAAAATACTGCTTCCAGTTATTGATCCAGTCCTTGTCCTCTGTTTCAGAAGCCTCAATGGTGCGTGCTCCCAGATCGGTAAATAAAGCCAGCTCGTCCAGTCCCTCATTGACCTTTTTCAGCATTTCCGCCACATCCGCATCATCATCCAGATAGAAGCTTACTTTGGCAATGCCCTCGTCCGGCGGAAGCTCCGGAAGGATATCGATGAACATTCCCTTTGTCTCTTTTTCTGTAAGCGGAATATTATCCTCGATCTCAATTCCTTCGATCCCGATGTCATCAAACATACTGCTGACCAGATCTACGGCCTCTGTGGTAGTTGTAAGTGTAAATTTCTTCCATTTCATAAGCATTTCTCCTGATTCAAATAAGGTTTTCAGTTACAGTTTTCCGGCCTTCCTCTTTATGCTCCGGCAATGATCTTAAGGAACAAAATTCCTAACACAACAAGTACCATGGGGCGGACAATCTTCTGGCCGTCATGGACCACCAGTCCTGCTCCCAGATAATGGCCTGCTACCGAACAGACAGAAGCGGCTGCTCCCAATGTATAATACACATTTCCCGTAAGGATAAATGTGACAAGTGCGGAGATATTGGACGACAGATTGATCACCTTGGTCTGGGCTGCGGCTGTGCGCATATCCATCCGGGCTGCTCCCGTAAGCACCAGGATCAGAAAGGTTCCCGTACCTGGACCGTAAAAGCCGTCATAGGTTCCGATCACAAAGGAGGCTGCCAGTGAGATCACACAGACGCGCCTTTTGGAAATGGTTCCCGTCCGTTCACTGTCTCCCATATTTTTATTGCGAAGCACATAGTAGGCTACAATGGGAAGGATCACGATCATCATGCTCCGGATCACCGAATCCGGTACCCGGAGGGCAATCTGCGCTCCCAGCACAGAGCCGGTCATGGCAAACACAGCCTAACCCGCGGCAACAGCAATCTTTCCTGTCTGATATCCGTGCTTTAAAAGACGGCTGTGGAAACCAGAGTACCAATGGTAGAGCTCATCTTATTCGTTCCCAGAGCCATGTGGGCCGGCACCCCTGCGATCATATAGCCGGGCAGGGAGATCAGTCCGCCTCCCCCTGCAATGGAGTCTACCAGACCTGCTAAAAATACCAGGGGGCAGACAATTAAATACTGCATCACGTTTTTATTCCTCTTTTCCTGCAATAAAGCAACCTATATATTAGCACAGAAACATAGGACTGGCAATAAGAGGCAAATTTTTTTTGCAATAAAACAGGCTGCCTGTGCATTAACCTTATGAACGGATGAAACAGAAGAAAAACCATTCCCCTGCTGCGTTACCCGGCAGAGAAATCACAAAACAAAGTATGAAATTCCCTGATTGCATTACACTCCATCACACATACAGGCCCTGCGGGGCCACGGGGATGGCAGAGGGGAAAGGTGAGATACAAAAGAGCCGCAGCCTGTAGGATTCCCATCGGAATCGCTTACAGGCTGCGGCATTTTTTATAAGTCTTTGCTCGAAACAGCTAGTTTTTAAATATGAAATGTGGCTCCCTGCCTTGCATTTCCCACCATTGCTGCATATCTTCCAAGAAGGCCCTTTTCTTTTTTCTTTTCGCCATGCTCCCATGCATTGCGGCGCGAAATCAGCTCTTCGTCAGAAACATCCAAATGAATCATTCCCTTATATAAATCCACCTGAATCCTGTCACCATTCTTTACAAGAGCGATTGGACCTCCTTCCTCTGCCTCCGGACAGAGATAGCCGATGCTTAAGCCTCCGCTCGCTCCGGAAAAACGTCCGTCCGTGATCACAGCTGTCCGGGGGATTCCCTTTATAATCTCCGTAATTCGATGCAGTTCCTTCATTCCAGGGCCTCCCTTGGGGCCCTCATAACGCACGATCACCGCATCTCCCTCATGGATAGCATGATCTCTGAATGCAGCATAACAGGCATCCTCTCCATCAAAGACCTTCGCAGTGCCTTCAAATACCCTTACATTTTCAGGCACAGCCGATGTTTTTACCAAAGCTCCCTGAGGCGCCAGATTTCCATATAAAACCTGGATTCCATTTGCCTTTTCCAAGGGCTCTCCAGCCGTATGGATCACGGTTCTGTCTCCGTCCTTGGTCTGCTCCAGAATCTCTCCTAAGGACAGGCCGCACACATTCAGGCACTCCCCGTGAAGTTTGTCCCGCAGTTCCTTCATAACAGCTGGTATTCCTCCTGCATAGTGAAGATCTACAGCTGTCAGATTCCCATTTGGAACGATTCCGCAAAGCACCGGTGTTTTGGAAGTGATCTTTGCTATATCATCCCAATCCAGCTCCAGCCCCAGTTCTGCTGCCAGAGCCGGAAGATGAATCATGGCATTTAATGATCCGCCGATTGCGCTTAAAAGCGTCACGGTGTTTTCCAGAGCTTCTTTTGTTATAATCTGTGAAGGACGTATCTGCTGTTCTACCAGCTTCATAACCGTACTTCCTGATTCTCTGGCTGAAAATCTTCTCATGCTGGTACTGGATGGAATCAGGCTGCTTCCGGGAAGCATCATTCCCAGAGATTCACACAGAGCCCCCATTGTATTGGCAGTTCCCAGGAATGGGCAGACTCCCGGCCCTGTATAATATTTCAGCGTTCCCTCGATGAGCTGGCGTTCCGTAATCTCTCCCCTTAAGAAGCGCTGTCTTAATTCCTTTGACTCATTGGGTTTTATTTGAGCAAAACAGGGGCCTGCGGTAACGATCACGGACGGAAGATCAATACGTGCCGCTGCATTCAGCATGGCTGGTATGATTTTGTCACAGGACGCCATGTAAACAACACCGTCAAACACTCCTTCTCCTACTACCATTGCTTCAATGGAATCTGTAACAATCTCTCTGTGGGGCAGACAGTAACGCATCCCTGAATGTCCCTGCGCAATCCCGTCGCACATCGCAATTGTATTAAATTCTACAGGCTCTCCCCCAGCCTCTAAAATCCCTTTTTTTACCTCTTCTGCCAGCTTCTTTAATGGTTCATGTCCCGGACAGATCTCATTCCAGCTGTTTGCAATGGCAATCAGAGTTTTCTTTTCCAGCGCATCAACAGAAACACCGGCTGCTGCTAAATGTGCTTTTGATATGGCCCGCTGAAATGGCTCTAATCGGTCAATGGCTCTCTGCATTACTTATTTCCTCCCTGTTTTTATTGTGATATTCAGGCCTGTTCTCCCTGTGCTGCCATCTCTGCTTTCTTTTTATTGATACGGCTCATAACCATCCAGGTACCTCCCACAACAAGCACAAGAAGAGGAACACTGATATACAAATTGCTGATAAATGCTTTGTAGACAAGAAAGCTTACAGTCAGGCTGGTTGCAGCAAAGGACGTAATCAGTCCTTCTCCAAGATCAAGTCCCACGCTGAGAGCCAGCTCAGTTAAAACCGGTGCAGTTGCTGTTCCTGCAAGCAGGATAGCTCCCGTACAGACAAGGCCCATAATGATATTTTTGAAAAGATTTCCTCTTGTGACAGCTACAACAAGGGCTACACGGAATGTCACCACAGCCAGATCCGCAAAAGGAAGAACACGGTTGCCCGGAAGAACGGCTGCCATTAAAATAGTCATCGGAATCACGATTAAGGAAGTTGTAATTACATCCGGATTTCCTACTACAACAGCAGCATCCAGACCAATGAGGAACTTTCTTCCCTTAAATTTCTTCTGCGTAAAGTTTTTGGCTGCCTCTGAAATCGGCATAAGTCCTTCCATAAACAGAGAAGTCATCTTTGGAATGAGAACCATAACAGCCGCCATATTTACGCCCAGAGAAAGGATGGAGGCAAGATTATATTTTGCAAGTACACCGATGATACAGCCTAAAATCAGGCCCATCATGGTTGGCTCACCGAAAAAGCCAAGGTATTTCTGGGCGTCCTTAATCTCAAAATCAATTTTATTGATTCCGGGAATCCGGTCTAAAATCCAGTTTAACGGTGCTGCAATTACGATGGATGACAATGCAGACATAGTTGGAAGGGACACTCCGGGAATCCCGAAATATTCTTCTACTAAAGGTGCAGTCCAGTCGGACATTTTAAATGTGACGATAGCCATTACAACGGTAGCAGCAATTCCCAAAGCCACATTTTTTGTCACAAAATAAACCATGATTCCCACAATCGCCATGTGGTGGTAGTTCCAGATATCTACATCCAACGTATCTGTAGCCTTTAATGCCAGCATAATGATATTGGTAGCCAGAATACAGAAAATTAAAATTGCAATAATCGGAGAAGACCATGTAACTGCCGCGATCGCTCCCCATCCCACATCCAGGATATCCAGCTTAATGCCGAAATTTTCTACCATTGCCTGAGCAGCAGGACCCAGATTGCTTTTTAGCATATTGATAACCAGATTGATGCCTGCAAAACCAATTCCGATTGTCAAACCGGAACGGAACGCTTTTGATAATTTTACCTGAAAAATCAGTCCTACGATTGTGATGATAATCGGCAGCATTACAACCGCCCCTGCATCCAGAATCACATTAAATATATTGTAAATAATCTGCATAACTGCATTCCTCTTTTTCTATCTGTAATACTCCCCAGTATGTTTTTTATCGAACATAGTCAAGAATTTGATCCAGAGTTTCCTCTTCTCCGATTCCCGTTAATAAAGAAATAGCGCCTACAACGGGAATATTTACATTTCCTCCTGTGAACTTTCCTGTTGTTACTAAAAGGTCAAAATTATCTGCCTTGGCATTTACCTCTAAAAGCTTACACTGTGTGACTGTAACAGCAATGCCGTTTTCCTCACATTTCTCACGGATCTTTGTTGCTACTACGGTTGATGTTGCGATCCCATTTCCACATGCCACTAATATTCTCTTCATCTCTTAATTCTCCTTTTCCTCTAATAAAAATCTGCTGATCAACTCTCCTGCTTTTTCTGAATCATCTGTTTCTGTAATCTCTTTTACTGCTGCCTGATCCTGAATCAGGCCAACGATCTTCTGAAGCATTTCAATATGTCCGTGAGCTTCTGTAAGAGCCAGCATAATAACCAGCTTTACCGGAACATCATAATCCGGCTCATCCATTGCATGAAAGGCTGCGGGCTCCTTTAAAATACCGACGCAGATTGCCGCTTTATTTACATGGCTGATATCTGCATGAGGAATTGCCACGTTAATTCCCCCTGTATTAAGCCCTGTTGGAAACTCCTGTTCCCGGTCTAAAATTGCCTTTTTATATGTTTCTTTTACAATTCCCCTTTTGCAGAGATTATCGGCCATAGCCGATAATACCTCTGTATTCGTTAAATGGGTGTCGAATCTTAAAATAAACGATTCATCAAATATAATTGCACTCATTTCATTCCTCCTGTGCTTCCCTTAACTGCCTGATTTTCTTTTCTGCTTCCCTGATTGATGTTCTTAAGTGTTCTTCTCTCTGCTCAATGATATCCTGACGGTTAAAAATACCGGAAGCGATTCCCGCAAATGATGCTCCTGCATTAAAAAATTCTTCCAGATTTTCCACATTTACTCCTCCTACTGCCATCAGAGGCAGTCTGCCAAGAGGCGCCTGGATATCTGAAAAGAACCTGCTTCCCAGTCGTCCTGCCGGGAATACCTTTACGATATCTGCTCCATCCTGAATGCTTTTCCATATTTCCGATGGTGAGAATGCTCCCGGAACTGATATAACACCTCTTTCTCTGCACAAATCCAGTATTTCCTTATCAAATACAGTTGGAGAAAGTAAAAAGGCTGCACCTGCATCAATTGCCTGCTGCGCTTCCGTGTATGTAAGAACCGTTCCAGCTCCTACCAGAATGGAATCTCCAAATTCCTCACGGATTTTCCGAATCGTTTCCAAAGCTCCAGGCGTGTTCATGGTAATTTCAACCGCCTTAAGCTCTGTCCCTATCAGATTTTTTACAACAGTATGTATTTGATCGTAGGTATAGCCTCTTAAGATAACAGTTACTTTGGGAAAATCATTTACTTTCATTTAATCAGCTCCTTTCCTGCTCGTTATACCTTATATATGAGCAAGAATGATGCCAACTTATTTGACTGTTTTTGTATAATTACACAAAATTCCATATATCTCATCTGGGGTATGGCATGAGCGTATTCTGGAAACCATGATTTCATCAGAAATAACCTGATAAAACTGCTCAAAATATTTTGTCGATTTTTCATTTAAAGCCAGAACACATACAAGATCTACCGTATTAAATCCATCCCAGACAATGGGTTTGTCCAATTTCGTAATGCATATGACTGGTTTTGTAACCAGATTTCCCGCACCGTGGGGAATTGCGATTCCTCCCTTCAAAAATGTAGGCATCATGCCCTCTCTTTTATAAACGCTTAAAAGAAACTCCGACTGAACCAATCCCTTTTCAGCCATTGCTTCCACACACTGATCTAAAATCTGCTCCTTGTAAGCAAAATCTTCCTGTATAAAAATGAGATCTCTAAAAATCACATCCTGAAGGCAATTCTGCTCTTTGAAGAAATGGCGTTTCAAAATCTGACGCAGTGTCCTGATTCCCTCTTTTGCATAAATTTCTGAAACCGATAAAAACGGGTACTGCGTCTGCTTTGGGTCAATGGTTCCCGCAATGGCTAAAATTTCATATTCTTCTTCGGATGCGCGGATCAGCTCTGTAATATCCGTATTTTCAATATATCCTTTTGTAATGATCCTCACGTTCCCCAGAGTGCTTTTTAAACGCTCTTCCAGATAGCTCTTTAACATTCTGGCAGCTCCCTCGCCCGTAATACACAAACAGAGAACTGCTTTTTCTCTGGGTTTACGCGTCTGACGCTTTGCAGGTGAGAACTGCTTCCAGTCAAGTACCTTTGCAATTGTTTCCAGGCTTTCATCTGTCCAGTAGGTTCTTCGGATTGCTTCAATAACCATCATTGTATCCGTTCTTCCTACAATTTTTACAGTAATTCCTGTTTCCTTTTTCACCTTTTCTTCCATATCTAAAAGGGAACCCATATCCGCCAGAATCAAAACGCCTTTTCCCTGGTCGATCCGGCGCACGGCTTCCATTGTTCGTTCCGCCATCTGAACCGGCGTATCTTTGATCCCCATATCCACTCCTACCGCATGACTGACTCCCATAATAGAGTTGGCTACCTCTGCCATGGCGCTGGCTACAGGCCCATGGGAAACTACCGCAACACCCACACAGCCTTCCTTCCTGTGCTTTTCCTGAAAGCGGTGAAAATACATTGCTAAAAATCCGGCTTCTTCTTTGTAAAAACAAACATAGTATTTTTTGCAGATATAATTCAGGATTTCTTTTGCAGCCTCATATTCATCCCTGTAAAGTTCTCCCAGATTCTTAATTCCCTTCTCTACGATCCGCTCCTGCTGTTTTAACCGTTCACAGGCCATTTTCAGATGGATTGCCAGCGGAATAATCATCTCCCGCTTCAGATACGGAAGCCTTTGACTGGCCAGTTCATACACTTCTTTTGCCATCTCCATTACGTCGCTTCCTGTAATGTGAGAAAGTTCTTCCAGGCTTAAGCTCGCTTCCTCCACCTGGCGGATATGGAGCTGAAAACTGCTCTCAATTTCTCTCAAAAGCTTTTCTTCAATTTCATTTTCTTTTAATCCCTCTTTTGTCAAAGCACTGTAGCGTTCCTCCAGATCACGGTAAATATCCCAGCCATTATCCGTTTCAGCTGTCGTAACTGCCGGCATATCCGGTGTAAATATCTCATCTTCCGGTACCAGCTCCGCCAGACGGGAATGTTCTCCAGAAAATATAGGCTCCGTTTTGTTTCCAGAAAGAGCCTCCATTCCCACAATCATCTTTGATCTTCTTTTTGTTCTGCCGTCCAGAAAGGCTCTTGCACAGCAGACTTGTATATCTGCCTTTAACTGCCCCACATTTCCCTGGTATTCCTCATCTGCCATATAGCGGATCACTTCTGCCCGAACCAGCACAGGCGCATTCAAACGTCTCGATTCCATCCAGAAAAACAGACGGATAAACTGCAGCTTTTCCTTTAATGGCCGTTCTTTCAGGGATGGAATTTCAATCATCATGGGAATACGTCTCCTGAATGTAAGAAGCAGGGAGCTTCTTGGATCTTCCGTTGTTGCTGCAATAATCATCAGATGACTTTCCCGCTGTGCCTCTGTCTCTCCCAGGCGGCGGAATTTCCCCTTATCCATCAAATAAAACAAAATTTCCTGTCCTTCTGGGGGAAGCCGGTGAACCTCATCCAAAAAGAGGATTCCCCCGTCACACTGTTCCACGATTCCTTTTTTATTCTCAGATGCACCTGTAAAGGCACCTTTGGAATAACCGAACAGCTGTGACAAAAGAAGCTGGGGATTGTCTGCATAATCTGCACAGTTAAATGCAAAATATGGGGCATCCGAAGCAAAATTGTCCGTTGTCACTGCATATTCATGCATGATTTCTGCCAGATAGCTCTTTCCTACGCCGGAAGGACCGTAAAGAAGACAATGAAGACCTTTAGGCGGATACAAGATTGCTGCCTGTACCTGCTTGATCTGGCTTTTCATACTTCCCGCATAACCGATCACCTTTGAAAAAAAGCGGCTCCCATCCTGAATTTCTTCTCCTGTTTTCCCATATTCCGGTTCAGGCTGCCACTCCTTTAAAAGCTCTTCCTTTAATTTTCCCACTGCGTATTTTCCAATTACATACCCCCGTTCAGCCAAACATCGTGTTAATCCCCGCTCTGTAAGATCCGGATCCATATTGAGAAGCTCCTTCATATCCTGAAACACTGCCGCTTTTCTTCGTTCCCTTGAATCTCCCAGTCCTGCCTCTTTTCTTATATTTGTAACCGTTTCTCTAAAAATTCCCAAAGTCTCCGCTATTTCCTCATCTGTCATGGGATTTCTGCTGTCTTCTGATGCAATCAGATGAATGATCTTGTCTTTCATATTGGAACTCTCCACTTCTGTAATTTATGCTGTCACTATCGCCCTTTGTACGCCTGTCTTTTATAAAAGTATACCATATCCCCTGTCTTTTTCACATTAGATTTCATTTATGCTTTCATATATTTCCTTACTTTCCCAAATAATCTTGACCTTTCCCATCCTCAGCCTTACAATAGTTGTATATGCAACTATTGCTATTACCCATAAACAGGAGGCTTACGATTTATGAAAGAATTTATGTCTTATCTGCGCCCTTACCGCCGGGATGGGATTCTGGCTGCGTTCTGCATTGTCACAGAAACCATTTTTGAGCTGGTGATCCCTCTTGTAATGGCTTCGATCGTGGATGTAGGCGTGGCGAACGGAGACCGGCGTTATATTCTGGCAAAAGGCGCACAGATGATCCTTTTTGCTCTGATCGCCCTGATCCTGGGCCAGGGTTCTGCCATTTTTTCCGCCCGGTTCGGCCATGGGCTGGGAGCCGAACTGCGCCGGGCGGAGTTTGCCCGTCTGCAGGAATTTTCCTTTGCAAACACCGACCATTTTACCACCTCTTCTCTGGTGACCCGCCTTACGGGCGATGTGACTGCCATCCAGAACTCGGTCGCTACAGGACTGAGGCCGGGACTGCGCTCCCCTATCATGATGCTCACAGCCATGACCGCTTCCTTTCTGATCAATCCCAGGCTGGCTATGGTCTTTTTAGTGGCTGCCCCTATTTTGGGCATTATGCTGTTTTTCATCATCAGCCATGTACGGCCGCTCTACTCCCGGATGCAGGGTGCCATGGATCAGGTCAACCGGATCATCCAGGAAAATCTGACTGCCATCCGGGTAGTAAAATCCTATGTACGCGGAGATTACGAAACCGCCAAATTCGAGCAGGTAAACACCGAGCTCCGGACCGCCTCTGAACAGGCCTTCCGGCTGGCAGCCTTAAATATGCCTGCCATGCAGTTTGTCATGTATTCCACCATCCTCTGCATCCTGTGGTTCGGCGGCAGGCTGGTGACCGTGGGCGGCGTCAAGGTGGGCGAGCTGACCGGTTTCCTCAGTTACGTGCTTCAGGTCCTTAATTCCCTGATGATGTTTTCCAATGTGTTCCTCATGCCCACCAGGGCCCTGGCTTCCTGGAAGCGTATCTCAGAGGTCATGGACGAGGAAATAGATATCAAGGAAGACATGGCCCTTGACCTGAATGTGGAGCAGGGTGATATACGGTTTGAACATGTGTACTTCAAATACAATAAGGAGGCGGCCGAATATGTGCTGTCAGATATCTCCTTCCATATTAAGCCGGGGCAGACCGTGGGGATCATCGGGCAGACCGGGGCTGCTAAGAGCACCCTGGTCCAGCTGATTCCCAGGCTTTATGAGGCAACCGAAGGCACGGTCTATATTGATGGCCATCCGGTCCAGGAATATCCGTTAAAACACCTGAGGGATTCCATTGCAATGGTGCTGCAGAAGAACACGCTGTTCTCCGGCACGGTAAAGGATAACCTCCGCTGGGGCAAGGAGGATGCCACGGATGAGGAGATTGAAACAGCATGCCATATCGCATGTGTGGATGAATTCATTGACCGGCTGGAGCGGGGTTATGACACGGAGCTTGGCCAGGGCGGCGTCAATGTATCCGGCGGCCAGAAGCAGCGGCTGTGCATTGCCCGGGCCATGCTCAAATCACCAAAGGTAATGATCCTGGATGACTCCACCAGCGCGGTGGACACGGCCACAGAGGCCAGGATACGGGAAGGTCTGGCACAGTACATGCCGGGGACCACCAAAATCATCATTGCCCAGCGGATTACCTCGGTGCTCCACGCGGACCAGATCATCATCCTGGAGGACGGGAAAATCAATGCCTCCGGCAGCCACGAAACGCTTTTGGCAAATAACAGGATCTATCAGGAAATTTATTATTCCCAACAGGAAGGGGCGAATCTGTAATGGCAAGAATAGCGAATTATAACAGACCGAAAAACACCAGACGCACATTGATGCAGATGTTAAGCTACCTTGGACGGCATAAATGGTATATGCTGATGATTGCGCTCCTGGTCAC
>ENA-UONQ01001653-UONQ01001653.1-human-gut-metagenome-genome-assembly--contig:-CS26-NODE-1653-length-18455-cov-4.835272_pt1 | contig 18455 bp, 17 predicted proteins | sample MGYA00242460_ERZ724007 | MGnify/ENA metagenome assembly ERZ724007
ATATTTATGAGAATAATGCCTACGAAATTGAGCAGGAGCTGAAACGAAAGCATCCGAACCTGAATCTGGTGGTATTAATCGGTTCTGTCCGGGACAGCCGGAGAGTGGAGAATGTGTTTGAAACCTATCATCCGGATATTGTGTACCATGCAGCTGCTCACAAGCATGTGCCGCTGATGGAGACAAGTCCCTGCGAGGCCATTAAAAACAATGTGATTGGTACTTACAAAACAGCTTACTTTGCCTTGAAATACGGATGTCAGCGGTTTGTGCTGATCAGCACGGACAAGGCCGTGAATCCCACCAACATCATGGGAGCCAGCAAGCGTCTCTGTGAGATGGTGATTCAGAGCATGGATATGATCAGCAAAACGGGAAAATCTGATTTGCTGCTTCCGCTTCATGCCCATGCGGACAAGCCGGGAGAAGGAAAAAAAGAATTCCAAAGCGGAAGGAAAGGAGAAAATCAGCTTCGCACAGAATTTGTGGCAGTTCGTTTCGGAAACGTTCTGGGAAGCAATGGTTCTGTAATTCCGCTTTTCAAAAAGCAGATTGAAAACGGCGGTCCGGTAACGGTAACCCATCCGGATATTATCCGGTATTTTATGACGATTCCGGAGGCTGTAAGCCTGGTGCTGCAGGCAGGAACCTATGCAAAGGGCGGAGAAATCTTTGTGCTGGATATGGGAGCTCCGGTCAAGATTGATACTCTGGCAAGGAACCTGATCAAGCTGTCAGGCTACAAGCCGGACGAGGACATCAAGGTTGTGTATACAGGACTGCGCCCGGGAGAAAAGCTGTATGAGGAAAAGCTGATGGCAGAGGAGGGAATGACCACCACGCCCAATCAGCTGATTCACATTGGAAAGCCGATTCCGTTTGATATGGAACGGTTTATGAAGCAGCTGGATGTGCTGGCAGCCGCCAGCTTTATGAACAGTCCGGATATTGTCCGTCTTGTAGCGGGAGTAGTTCCCACCTTCCATACGGCAGAATCGGATCTGCAGCTTCACCAGGACACCTATGATGCCCTGATGCAGGAAACACTGGCAGCCAGCGAGGCTGCCGCTGCAGACAGCAGTACAGAGTCATCAACGAATCAGCAATATGTAAGAAAAACAGGTTTCATCTAAGTACAAACGATGCAGAATCCGGATTGTCGCCCTGCCGCATCCTGATTCGGTATCTGTCATCAGGGGGAGGCAAGCTCCGCGGGTGAAAAAAAGACCGGCGGAATGGCGAAGCCTGCCCTTTTGGCAGATACTGAAATTTTCAGTATTCAGAACGATATCATCCTGTTCGGCAAAGTCGGCAGGACGATGCCATCCTAAAAAGTTACAATATTTTATAGTATGAGACAGGGAATAAGAGAGGGAGCGAACCAATGTCCAACTGGTATGCCGTTCAGGTAACAACGGGAAAAGAGGAGGAAACCTCTTATGTATGCAGAAAGCTGGTACCAGAGGAAACCCTTCAGGAATGCTTTATTCCCAGAGGGGAGCGGATGCGCCGGTATGAGGGCGCATGGCATAAGGAGGAGAGGCCGTTATTTCCCGGTTATCTTTTCTTTATCACCGATCAGGTGGAGAAGCTTTACTATGAGTTAAAGGGTGTTCCGGAGCTGACAAAGATCCTGGGAGACGGAAGCAGTTTTATTCCTCTGGAAGAGGAGGAGATATCCCTGATGCTTCAGATGGGAGGAAAGGAGCATGTGGCAGCCATGTCCTCCGGTTACATCGAAGGAGATCAGGTGATCATTACCAGCGGGCCTTTACAGACCTTAAAAGGAACCATCCGGAAAATCGACCGCCACAAGCGGCTGGCAGTGGTTCAGATGAAGATGATGGGACGGCTGCAGGATGTGACGATGGGGCTGGAGATTGTGAGGAAGATTTAAGAATCAAACTCAAAGAATCAGGCGGTTGCTTATTTATTTATGCAATAGTATAATGGAAGTATGAGAAAAAAGGAAGGAGGGGCTTTTGTGGGAATTTATTTAAATCCGGGAAATGAAGGATTTCAAAGAGCAGTCCAGTCCAGAATCTATGTAGATAAAACAGGGCTGATTGATTACACAAACTCTGTTCTTGGAACCGAGCAGGACTGTATCTGCATCAGCAGACCCAGACGGTTTGGGAAAACCATGGCAGCGGATATGCTGACAGCATATTACAGCCGGGGATGCGATTCCAAAGCCCTGTTTTCCCAATTGCAAATATCGCAGAAGCCAGATTTTGAAAAATACCTGAATCAATACGATGTGATCCATTTGGACATCACTATGTTTTTCCGAGAGGACGAAACGCCGCTGCAGCTGACAGAACGGATCAATCGAGAGGTAGTAGAGGAACTGAGAAATGCCTATCCAGATTGTGTTTCTGAAAAAGAAGATTATCTTCCGGCAGCTCTGACTGCAGTATTCAATGAAACTGGCCGCGTTTTTATCATTATTATTGATGAATGGGATGCGATTTTCCGTGAAAATCAATTTGATTGGGAAGCACAGAAGGCATATATTGAACTGCTGAGAGCGCTTTTCAAAAGCGCGGCCTCCAGAAGGTTCTTAAAACTGGCATATATGACAGGAATTTTGCCAATAAAAAAATATAACAGTGAATCTGCTTTAAATAATTTTGATGAATTTACCATGACCCGTCCGGCGCGTCTGGCAGAATATACCGGATTTACAGAGCCAGAGGTTAAAGCGCTGTGCAGCGAATATCACATGGATTTTTCCGAGGCAGCCAGATGGTATGACGGATATTCCTTTTATCGCCTGAAGCATGTATACAGTCCAAGTTCAATTGTAAAAGCTATGCTGAACGGTGAATATGGAAGTTACTGGACTCATACGGTTGCTTACGAATCTCTGAAAAATTACATCAGCATGAATTTTGATGGTTTAAAGGATGATGTAATCCGAATGCTGGCAGGTGAACGCTGCAGAGTTGATGTGAATACTTTTGAAAATGACATGACCAGCTTTCGGAGAAAAGATGATGTAGAGACGATGTTAATTCATCTGGGATATCTGGCATACGACAGCAATTCCAAAGAAGCATATATTCCGAATGATGAGGTGCGCGGGGTGTTTTTCCAGGCTGTGAAGGATACAGATTGGACACCAGTGGTGAAAGCGTTAAATCGTTCGGAAGAACTTCTTAAGCATACCTGGAATATGGACGAGACAGCAGTAGCAAATGCTATTGACGAAATTCATATGGGAAATACGTCAATTCTCAACTATAACGATGAAAATGCATTAAGCTGTGTAATCAGTCTTGCTTATTATTCTGCGGTAAATGACTACACAATCGTAAGGGAACTGCCTGCGGGAAAGGGGTATGCAGATCTAGCATTTATTCCAAGGAAGCAATCAGAGAAGCCAGCAATGCTCGTAGAACTGAAATATCAACAAAGCGCAGAGGGAGCTATTGCTCAAATAAAAGAGAAAAGATATATAAAAGTGTTTGAAGAATATGCAGGTCTGGTTTTGTTAGTAGGGATTAACTATGACAGACATACGAAGCACCATTCCTGTGTGATTGAAAAATGGGAGAAATAATAAAAAAGATGAAAATGAAAGTAAGAGCCGAAAGGCTCTTATTTTTGTGGAAAAAAATAGTTACAAAAAATAAATGGGAAGAGGGAACAGGAGAATGGAACAGAAAAAAACAAACGAGAGATTCAAGCCTTTTGCGTCCAAGGTATGGCTGAGTACACCTACCATGCATGGTCCGGAACTGGAATATGTCAAGAAAGCATACGAAACAAACTGGATGTCTACGGTAGGTGAAAATATTAATGAAGTGGAACGTCTGGCCTGTGAAAAAATCGGATGTAAGTATGCGGTTGGTCTGTCGGCAGGTACTGCTGCCCTTCATATGGCAGTAAAGCTGGCAGGAGTAAAGCCGGGAGATCGGGTGTTTTGTTCCGATATGACCTTTGATGCAACGGTCAATCCAGTTGTATACGAAGGGGGAATCCCTGTTTTTATCGATACAGAATACGATACCTGGAATATGGATCCGGTGTCCCTGGAAAAGGCATTTGAACTGTATCCGGAGGTGAAGGTTGTTGTTGTAGCCCACCTTTATGGAACACCAGGCAAGGTAGATGAGATTCGGGAAATCTGTAAGCGTCACGGCGCAGTTATCATAGAAGATGCAGCGGAATCTCTGGGGGCATCTTATAAAGGAGTACAGACAGGAACCTTTGGAGATTATAATGCCATTTCCTTTAACGGAAACAAGATCATTACCGGTTCTTCCGGCGGAATGCTTTTGACGGATGATTTGGAAGCAGCAAATAAAGTAAGAAAATGGTCTACCCAGTCAAGAGAAAATGCGCCCTGGTATCAGCATGAAGAGCTTGGCTACAACTACCGGATGAGCAATGTCATTGCGGGCGTTGTGAGAGGGCAGTTCCCTTATCTGGAAGAGCATATTGCTCAGAAGAAAGCAATTTATGAACGGTATAAGGAAGGATTTCAGGGACTTCCGGTTACCATGAATCCTTATGATGCAGACAGCAGCGAGCCGAACTTCTGGCTGTCCTGTCTGCTGATTGAACCGGAAGCAATGTGTAAACAGGTGCGCGGTGAGCAGGAGGCCTTGTACATACCGGAAACAGGAAAAACCTGTCCTACGGAAATTCTGGAAACTCTGGCCAGGTACAATGCGGAGGGCCGTCCTATCTGGAAGCCAATGCATATGCAGCCCATTTACCGGATGAACGGATTTGTTACCAGAGAAGGAAATGGACGGGCAAAAACCAATGCTTATATTGCAGGCGGAGCGGTAGGAAAAGACGGAAGACCGCTGGATGTGGGAATGGATCTGTTCCACAGAGGCCTGTGCCTGCCCAGTGATAATAAGATGACAGAAGAAGAGCAGAAGAAGGTAATTGAGATTGTAAGAAGCTGCTTTGAATAAGAAAAGGGGAGAACATGACGGATAAGACTCATAAACCATATGGTCCATATGAAAAGTATTTTAAAAGACCGTTAGATTTTTGTTGTGGTTTAGCTGCTGTCCTTGTATTTGGATGGCTTTACATTATTATAGCGGTTTTAGTACGAATAAAGTTGGGAAGTCCTGTATTGTTTACGCAGGATAGACCGGGGAAAAATGAAAAAGTTTTTAAATTATATAAATTCAGGACTATGACAGATGAGAAAGATGTAAATGGAAATCTTCTTCCAGATGAAATTCGATTAACGAAATTCGGAAAAATGCTTAGAGCTACTTCCTTAGATGAATTGCCAGAAGCATTTAACATTATTAAAGGTGATATGAGCATTATTGGTCCAAGGCCTCTTCTTGTTTCTTATTTGCCATGGTACACAGAAAAGGAAAAACATAGGCATGATGTAAGACCGGGACTTTCCGGGTTAGCACAGGTAAACGGACGTAATTTTATAGATTGGGATCATCGATTGGCATTTGATGTGCAATATGTAGAGAAAATAACATTTTTAGGTGATATAAGGATTATTTTTCAAACGGTATTCAAATTTATAAAAAAACAAGATATTGCAGTAGATACAAATAAAGTAGAACCTAATTTTGCAGAAGAAAGAAAAATAAAAACAAAGATAAAACAGGAGAAAAATCCATCATGAATATTTTGATACTGAGTGCGGGAACTCGAAATAAAATTGTCCAGTATTTTGTAAAGACTTTGAATGGAACAGGGAAAGTTATTGCAACAGATATGAGTAATTTAGCTCCCGCTATCTATGAAGCTGATAAATACTATATTGTGCCGAAGATGACAGCACCTGAGTATCTGGATGTAGTGTTGGATATTTGTAAGAAGGAAGAAATTACTGGTGTGCTTTCTCTGATTGACCCGGAGCTTTCCCTTCTGGCAGAAAACAGAGAAAAATTTGAAGCCATAGGTACGACTGTAATTGGTTCGTCCTATATGCTATGTGAAATGTCTTTGGACAAATTCCAGATGTATAGATGGTTAGAAACTCACGGATACAGGTGTGCAAAATCCTACATGGATAAGGATGCTTTCTTTGCGGATGTTGATGCCGGGGTGATTACATATCCTGTGTTTGTAAAACCGGCAAGAGGCAGCGCCAGCATTTCTATCTCTAAAGTTTATGATCGGGAGACGGTTGAATTGCTGTTTGCCCATGAGGATGGACTGATGATTCAGGAGTTTCTGGATGGACAGGAAATCGGTGCAGATGTGTATATTGATATGGTGTCTCACGAAGTGGTATCTATCTTTACAAAGAAAAAGCTGAAAATGCGTGCCGGTGAGACAGATAAGGCTGTTTCTTTCCAGGATGAAAAGTTGTTCGCTCTGATTGAGCGGTTTGTCGAGGATGCAGGATACAACGGTCAGATCGACATCGACATTTTTGACGTGAATGGCGAGTATTACATTTCTGAGGTGAATCCACGCTTTGGAGGTGGTTATCCCCATGCCTTCGAGAGCGGTGCAGATCATATGAAGCTGATTGTAAACAATCTTGAAGGAAAATCCAATGAGTGTGTGATTGGGCAGTACGAAAATGATATTTATATGATGAAATATAATGAAGTGATGATAAAAAGGAACTGTTGATATGAAGCGAATAGTGATTATAGATCATTTCAGTAAAGCACCAAATGAGCCAGGAAACAACAGGTTTATATATTTGGGTGAGCTATTATGTGATTATGGATATGATGTGGAAATCATTACAACTACCTTTGCACATCTCAAAAAAAAGCAGCGCAAAATAGATGCAAAACAGTATGATAATCTTCCATACAAATATACGATGCTACCAGAACCGGGATACCCTCGAAATGTGTGCTTGAGGAGGTTTTACAGTCATTACACATTTGGAAAAAATCTGTCATATTATCTGGAAAATATGAAAAAACCAGATTTGATTATAGCGGCTGTCCCGTCCTTAGATGTTGGAACAGTAACTGGGAATTATTGTAGCAAATATCACATTCCTTTTATTGTGGATATTCAAGATCTATGGCCGGAGGCTTTTAAACTGATTTTAAAAATTCCGGTTATCAGTGATCTTGTGTTCTTGCCTATGACTCTACAGGCAAATCGTTTTTATAATCAAGCAGATTATATTGTCGCTGTTTCAGAGACATATATGCATCGAGGACTTAAAAATAATGGAAAAAATGTGAATGGTTTATGTGTATATCTTGGAACAGACCTTGGAAGGTTTGATGAAAGCAATAGAAACAGTTCTATTGAAAAGCCTAAAGATGAGTTATGGATTTCTTATGCAGGAACATTAGGACATAGTTATAACATCGAAATTATATTTGATGCACTTAACCGGTTGTCTGATGAGTTGGCACAAAAAGTTGTTTTTCATATCTTCGGAGATGGTCCATATTTAGAACGTTTTCAGGAATATTCGAAGAATTGCAAGATACAATCTGTTTTTCATGGTCGGATGGATTACCCGACCATGGTTGCCAATCTTTGTAAGTCGGATATTGCTGTGAATCCTATCGTGAAAGGGGCTGCACAAAGTATTATCAATAAACATGCTGATTATGCAGCTGCTGGTCTCCCTGTTGTGAACACACAGGAGTGCAAAGAGTACCGAAATCTTTTGGAAACATACGAATGCGGCATTAACTGCGAGGTGGAATCAGTGGATCAGGTTGCAAAGGCCCTCCAAGAATTGATTGAAAATCCAGAGAAGAGAAAGCAGATGGGTAAAAACTCCAGGCGAATGGCAGAAGAACGGTTTGACAGAAGAAATACTTATCAACAAATTGTGAGGGTAATTGAAGAATTAGTGAGGTAATGGAGTATTGAAAAAACTATTAATCATGGCATCCTTATTCTGGCCGCAAAAAAACAGTGGTGGACCGCCGATTAGTATCATGAATCTTGTGCAGTCTATAAAGGATCAATTTGATATTTATATCATTTCTAAAAATCATGAGATAAATGATGATAAACCTTTAGAAGGTATCGTTTTCGGATGGAATCAGTTTGAATTTGGGAAAGCATACTATACAAAAAAAGATGAGCACACATTTAAGAATATTACAAGATTGATTGAAGATGTAGAGCCTGATGTAATCTATCAGAATAGCTTTTTCAGCATTGATGATCTCCTGCCGGTGCTTGTTTATAAAAAGAAGCATAAAAATGTTAAAGTAATTGTGGCGCCCAGAGGCGAGTTCTATCCCGAACGGCTTCAGGTTGGTAAACTGAAGAAGACGGTCTACGGAAAACTGTTTCGGTATTCTGGTTTGTTAAAAGATGTATATTTTCAAGGGACTGGACAAGAGGAATGTATGCAGGAAAAAGTATTTCTTGGAATATCAGATAATTACCTTATGAATATCCAGAATATTTCCCTGCCGGTTAAAGGATTGCACGGTAGCATAGAAAAAAAACCAAATGAGCTGAAGCTAGTGTACATTGCTAGGATTCATCCAACGAAGAATACACTCAAGGCAATTGAATGGCTTGGGGGATTATCGGGAAACATTCAATACGATATCTACGGTTCTATTGAAAACGAAATATATTGGAAGCAGTGCCAGGACGCTATTTCCAGACTGCCGCAGAATATCACAGTTCGGTATAAGGGTGTGATTGATCACGAACAGGTTGCTTCAACGATAGCTGGATACCATGCTTATTATATGCCCACCACTGGTGAGAACTTCGGACACTCCATAGTCGAGGCGATGCTTATGGGCAAACCAGTTGTTATCAGTGATCAGACACCGTGGACTGATGTAAACGGCAATGGAGGATTTGCCATTCCGCTGAACGATGAAACTGCGTTTATTACTGCACTTGACAAATTGACTGAGATGAACATAGACAAGTATTCTGTTTTGTCCGAACAGATTGAGAATTATATAAAGGGAAAGCTGAATGTAGATAATATTATTCATCAATACATAGCGGCTTTTGATAGTGAATAAAGATGGCGAATAAAATTATCAGGTTAATCTATAACGGAATTCGATTTGTTGGAAACCCTGCATATTCAGATTTACTTGCGGTTGAACCATCAACCAGAATTAATAAATCAGCAGGTGCAATCCTTAAGATAGGGAAGAAATTCCGGGCACGTCATAATGTTGAGCTTAATGTCAGAGACAAGGCGGTTATCGAGATCGGCAACGATGTTTTTTTGAATAGCGGCTGCATTATTACAGCCAGAGAAAAAGTTGTGATTGGAGATAATACTATTTTTGGACCGAATGTGGTGATTTATGACAATGACCATATAATCCGCGATGGGAAAATTATTGATAATGAATTTGAAACTGAGCCGGTTATTATCGGTGCAAATGTTTGGATAGGTGCAGGCGCAATCATATTAAAAGGGGCTGTCATAGAGGATAATTGTGTGATTGCGGCAGGAAGCGTTGTGACGAGGAAAGTTGAAAGTAATAATATAATGATTCAGAAAAGGGTTACAAAATTTCACCCTATTCAATGAGTGATGGAGTCCAATTAAAGTGAAATTTAAGATTTTGATAAAAGTCTTTTTGATAAAATTTTTTATGGTATTTCCGCAGTTAATCTCCGATGAAGAACATTCTAAATTGTTGTTCAGAGTGATGTTTGGATACACTCCAGATTTGGAACATCCCAAAACAATGAATGAATACATCTGTTCAACAAAAGTTTCTGATGAGAAATTGAGATATGATAAATACACAGATAAATATGAAGTAAGAGATTATGTTCGTAAAACAATCGGCGATCAGTATCTCAATGAAGTTATTGGTGTCTATAACCGCTTTAACGAAATTGATTTTGACCAGTTGCCAGATGCCTTTGCAATGAAAGCAACGCATGGTTCTTCTTATAATATCATTGTTCCTGATAAGTCAAAATTGGACAAAAATGCTGCAAAGAAAAAATTTGATAGCTGGATTAGAGAGAACTTATATTACAAAGATAGGGAGAAAAACTATAAAAACATTAAACCTCGGATTATGTGTGATGCCTTTCTGCGTCCTTTGGATGAACAGTTGGAAGAATACAAGTTATTTTGCTTTAAAGGAAAAGTCGGTTTTATTCAGCATAATAAGCAAATTAATGGAAAACGATATGACAATATTTTTGATGCACAATGGAATATTTTGCCTGTGAAATATGGATATGATGGTTTTACAGGAGACAGTAAACCAGAAAACGGTGATGAATTGATCACTGTTGCAGAAAAACTCGCAGCTCCCTTTGAACTGGTACGAGTGGATCTGTACAATGTCGATGGAAAAATTGTGTTTAGCGAACTGACCTTCCATTCTGGAGGTGGTTTGATTCCTTTTGAACCCAAGGAGTATGATAGAATGTTTGGAAAATTGTTAGGGCTATAAAGATGAATAGAGTAAATAGAAAAAATTGGCTTGTTGCGGTAGTTATGCATCATATTCAGCACTATAATCCAGATACATATTGGAAAATGAGAAATGTTGTTATTTCCTCGGGGAGAGGGGGAGGACTGCATAAAATAAAGCAGTATTTCTATCTGTTACGAATTAAAAGAATGGATGCGTTTAACAATGCGTCTATGGGAACGAATATAGGCTTTGGTGCGCATTTTGAAACACCTCCACATTTACAGCATGGACTGAATGGAATTATCGTATCTCATTATGCACATATCGGTAAGGATGCATGGATTGCACAGCAGGTAACGATTGGACAAGCAATTAATGAAAATGTTGCGCCGACATTAGGGGATAATGTGATTATAGGTGCTGGGGCAAAAATCATTGGGAATGTAAGAATTGGGAATAACGTAACCATTGGTGCAAATGCAGTAGTGGTGAACGATATGCCTGATAACTGCATTTGTGGTGGTATCCCTGCACGAGTAATTAAGATGAAGGAAAAGTTGGATTGAATATGAAAATACTTTTACTTGGCTCGCTGATATCAGCAGCACAGATGGAACAACTGAATAGTAATAGCAAAGAAAAGGCCTCTGTTGCTCCGGTGAATTATGAAACGATGCTGGCAAAGGGATTGGTTGAGAATGGTACAAAGGTGGATGCACTGAGTGTGCCTGCGGTTGCCGCATTTCCACACAGTATATATAAGCATATCAACGGAAAGCAGGAAACGATTGAGAACAATATCCAGATTCAATGGGTTCCCTTTATTAATATACAGGGAATGAAGCAACTTACGATTAAGAGGAATGTTGAAAAGCTATTGGAACAGTGGTTGCAAGAAAACAAGGCGATCAAGGACAAAGTTGTTTTGATGTATTCAATTTATCCGCCTTATACGGAACCGGCAGTTAGACTATGCAAGAAATATGGATGCCATCTAAGTGCAGTGATTACTGATTTGCCGGAGTATATGTACTCCTGGAAAAACATGAAGGGCATTCGCGGATGGTATTCTAAAAGACTATCAGAAAAGATGTTGGAGCTTCAGGGGAGATGTGATAGCTATATTCTATTTACAAAACCTATGGCTGCCAAAATGGGAATTGAGGACAAGCCCTATATGGTCTCTGAAGGATTTTGTGATGCTAGTATTTTTGATGGTATTCCGGAACAGGAAAAATATCCCAAAAAAACGATTGTGTATGGCGGAAACCTCAGCAGGCTTTATGGCATTCAGAATCTGGTGAAAGGCTTTATGAAGACAGATCTGGATGCGGAACTCCATCTGTATGGTGCTGGAGGAGATGCGGCATTTATTGAAGAATGTGCGAAGCAGGATTCCCGTATCAGGTTTTTCGGAAGAGTGGATCGAAAAACATTGCTTATTGCTCTGAAAAAAGCGCATCTGTTGGTAGTGAATAAGCCGACGGCAGATGATTATAGTAACTATTCTTTCTCATCTAAGATATTGGAATATATGGCATCAGGTACTCCCTTGTTGACAACAAAGGTTGGAGGAATGCCAGAGGAATATTATGATTATTTTTATTTTTTTGATGAAGAAAGTACAGAAGGAATTAAACACTCTCTTGAAAAAATCATTAATTTTAGCGATAAGCAGCTGAGGGATAACGGAATTGCTGCAAGAGCTTTTGCAGTAAAGAATAAGAGCTACCAGTATATGACAAGTACAATTGTTAGTTTTTTATGTGATAGTATTAATGGAGATTTATAAATGAAAGTAAGGTATACAACAATAATCTCAGCACTAATTTTTTTGACGTTTCTTGGTTTTGCTGGATTAGAGAATTATCTAATATTATCAGCTCTGGCAATTGTTTTATTCGTCGGAGTATCGAAATGTGATTTGAACAGAACAGTGATGTTTCTATTTACCATATTATTAATACATGTAGTTATTTATTATTGTAATTATTTAAGGTTATCAATGGATTGGATGGCCAAAAACTTTCTTAATCCTGTCATATTGTGCTTTTTAGGCTATTGGCTCACTCTACGTTCTCAGTCAAGTGTTACATCAATCAGGCTTCTGATATATGGTTTTTTTCTACATGGCGCATTAAATATTTTGGTTTATGCTATAAACCCATCAACAATGATTGAAAGATCTATGATTAATATATGGGGTGGTCAATTAACGGCGACTTTGCAAAACTTGTTATTTATCCCGATAATTAGTCTTTTATTCTATGGCATATATATATTAAGAGATAAGAAAAGAAAAATTATAATTACAATAGCTTGTCTGATTGCTGTATATGGAAGTATTGTTTCTGCATCACGAACGCTACTATATTTGGTATTAATTTGTTTTTTTATCAATATGATTTTTACAGCACAAAAAAACCAGTATAGAAGAATAAACATCCTAGTTTCTGTTTTGGTGTTGGTTATTGCTTTGGTTGCAGCCTATGAGTTTAACCTATTTGGCATCAGGTTATGGGTGGAAACATCCAGTTTAGGAGAACGAATTGCGACAGGTATATCAACTAATGATAGTTTGAGAGAAAATATCAGATGGACAATGAGCCTAAAGATATTGTCTGAATTACCAAGTCATCCTTTGGGCAATATCACAGTAGTACATTATGCACATAATCTTTTTTTAGATATTGCAAAGTATACAGGGATTATTCCGGCATTAGGACTGCTGTTATGGTCTCTCTCAGAGACTGCTAAACAGTTCTCCTATACTCGAAGTAACTGTTCTGATGAGTGGGATGTAATTTTGTTTTCGATGACAATCGGCTTTATGATTGCCTTTTTCTTGGAACCTGTGTTGGAGGGATTACCAATTATCTTTAGTGCTTTTTGCTATTTATGTGGAGTAATGAAGGGAAGAAGAAATCGAATTTACGAAGATGAGGTATAGGATAGTGGATAACAAACCGAAAGTAACTATTATTATGCCGGTGTATAAGACAGAGTGGTACATTGAAGAAACGATACAAAGTGTTTTGAAACAGTCGTATTCAAATATTGAACTGCTTTGTATTAATGATGATACACCAGACAGTGCATTTGAAATCTGCAAAAAATATCAAAAAAAATACCCGTGGATTAGACTGATTGAAAACAGCAAAAATCAGGGACAGGAATTTACTAGAAATCATGGATTGGATGAAATGACAGGGGACTATGTGCTCTTTCTCGATTCTGATGACACAATTTCAGAGGATATGTTGGAACGGATGGTAGATGTGGCCATGGAGGAAGATTCGGATATTGTGATGTCTGCCTATTCCATGGTGGTGGGCGGCAAAGAGGAGCCTGTCCTGGTTCATACTACATCCCCCCTTCCCCGGACGATGGATATGGGGACGTTCGCAGACCTTTTATTAGAACCCATGGAATGGAAAATTCTGTGCTGTGTAGGAACAAAGTTGTATAAAACCAGCCTGATACAGCAAAATCGTCTGCGCTTTGACAGACAGTACAAATACAATGAAGACGGGGGATTTATTCTCTCTTTTCTGCAATTGTGCCAGAAGGTGAGCTATGTAAACGAGCCTTTTTACAAGTACAGAATACGGAGCGCCGGGTCGATTATGTCGTCCTATCGCCCGGATATGTTCCAGTCAATTGTAAAGGTAAATGAGCTGCTACGGGATGTTCTCGTTAGTAATCAGGTGTTTGAACGGAAAAAGGAGCTATATTTCAGAAAACTGTTGTTTGTTATCATTGACAGCTTGCGAAATGAGGTCAGATTTGGGGATAAAAAGACCTTCCAAAAGGCGCTGAATACGATCCTCGATTATAAAGACTATAAGATAATGCAAGATACGCTTTTACATTCTAATATTTTGGGTGTAAAGCAAAAGGTGGTTTTGGTAGTCATGAAATGTCACCTGTATGGACTGTTGTATGCCATGCTGAAGTGATAGCGCAGGAGAGAGCGATGAGAAATTATCATTACATTTTTTGGACAAAGTTTTATGAGTATGTTTTTAGAAAAAAGGATAATGGAGAAAGCATGATATATATGTTTCACTCCATTTATGAAGGTGAAACAAATCCAAAAGAGTTCAAGACTAACAAAGAAGCCTTTGAGCTGTTTTTACAAAAAGAATTAAAAAAAAGGAAAGTAATATCATTAACCCAAATCGTTGAGGGAAAAGGCAAAAGATCGTTTGCGATTACATTTGATGATGTGTTTGAAAATGTATATACCAATGCGTACCCTATTTTAAAGCGGTATCAGGTTCCGTTTACACTGTTTGTGACAACCGGTCTGCTGGATCAGCCAGGCTATTTGACCAGCAGTCAATTGCTGGAGTTGTCCCGGGATAGGCTGTGTACTGTGGGGGCGCATACGGTGAACCACGTCAGATTGAGAACGAATCAGCAATCTTATCAAGAGATTGCTGATTCAAAAAAAGAATTAGAGAATGTGATTGGAAAAAAGATAGAATTCTTTGCATATCCATATGGAAGCATCTTTGCTTGTTCAAAAAAGAATGTTAAGCAAGTTGAGAAAGTGGGATTTTCTGCGGCTTTTTCTACTATAAAGGGTTTTGTCCCGTTGAAATTAGATAAGTATAGATTCTTCTTACCGAGAAATAACGGCGATCATTTTGTGAAACACATGGAGGAAAAGGAGGAATCGGAATGAATCCAGCAATAGTTGTGGTTGGATACAACCGGCCTGATACATTAAAGAGACTGTTACAATCAGTAGGAAATGCTACTTACCACAATAGCGATATTGACTTAATCATCAGTCTTGATAAGGCAGATAATGAAGAAAATGTGGTAAAAGTAGCGAATGATTTTGAATGGAGATTTGGGAAAAAGACCATTAGACGATTTCCTGAACGGCAGGGATTACGAAAACATATCATTAAGTGCGGAGATCTGACAGAAAAATATGGTGCGGTTATTATTCTTGAGGATGATTTGTTGGTCGCCCCAGATTATTATGAGTATGTCAAAGTTGCGTTGGATTATTATGAAAACGAGGAGTGTATCACTGGAATCGCTTTATATAGTCATGAATGGAATGGATATGCTCGCAAAAATTTTGTGCCGATGGCTGATCAGTATGACACATATCTTGGACAGTATAGCATCACATGGGGACAGTGTTGGAATCATAAATGGTGGAGTCAGTTTAAGACGTGGTATCTGGCTCATGAAGGTAAGTTGGTGGAGAATCCTAAAATTCCTATGAATATCAATCATTGGTCGGATAGGTCTTGGGGGAAATATTTTGTAAACTATATTGTCGAGAAAGACAAATATTATGTAATCCCGAGAATTTCACGGAGTACAAATTGCTCAGACATAGGTGAACACGTAAGAATTGCTGACAATGTGCATCAAGTGCGGTTGATGACTGGACTTGTTGAGTCGTACCATTTTGCTCCAGTTAAAATGGCGCAAAAATATGATATTTATTTTGAGAATATAAACATCAAAGATGTATTCGATGAAGAAGTAAAAAAAGGTCTTGTGGTTGACCTGGCAGGGTATGGGCATTTGGAAAAGGGAAAACGATACCTATTATCAACCTTGCAATTACCATACAAAATAGTGAAAAGCTATGGCTTACAGCTTAGACCATATGAGATGAATGTTATTCAAAATGTTCCGGGCAACTGCATTCATTTATATGATACATTTGCGGAAAAACATGTCAAAAAAACAATAAACCCAGATATCATGCGTTATGAAATAAGAGGATTTTCTGTTAGAGATTTGATACCGTATGTCAAATATCTGTTTAATGAATCAATAAGAAACAAGATTAAGAGGAGAGGCAAATAATCATATGGACTTAAAAAAACTGAAAAACAACAAATTGGTTCTTCGAATGTACATAGGCTATAAAAAGAAAATGTGTTGTATCTTGACACATATTGCTCCGGTCACAGCAACGAAATATGTCTATAAATACAATACCGGGAAAAGGCTGAATTTGAAGAATCCACAAACATTTAACGAAAAGCTTCAATGGCTTAAATTATATGGTGATGAGCGGCTTATGATTCAATGTGCCGATAAGTACAGGGTTAGAGAATATGTGGAGGGAAAAGGTTGTCCAGAAATATTAAACGAACTCTATGGCGTATACGATAGTGCAGAACAAATTGATTTTTCAACACTTCCAACATCGTTTGTTTTGAAAACAACAGATGGGTGCGGCACTAACATTATATGCAAAGATAAAAATGAACTTGATGAAGATGCTGCCAGACAAAAACTTCGTTATTGGATGACCCATAAATATGGTTGGGAGACTGCTGAAATTCAATACTTAAGGATTAAACCCAAAATCATCTGTGAGAAAATTATTGAGACTTCGGATGGAACATTGCCCAATGATTTTAAATTTTTCTGCTTCAACGGGGAACCTAAATTTTTTTATTATGGCTATGATAGAGAAAATGGGTTCAAAAAGTTGCATTGTGATTTGGAGTGGAATGTAATTGATATTACAAAAGAAAAAGCCACATTGTCACCGACCGTAGCTATGAAGCCGAGTTGCTTTGATGAAATGGTCAGATATGCGAGGGTGTTGTCGCAAGGTATACCGTTTGTTCGAGTGGATTTTTATGACAGTAATGGAAAGGTAATATTTGGAGAAATGACATTTACCCCAACAGCTGGAATCTCTGAAATATATACGGAGAAAGCGGCTTTGGAAATGGGGAAAATGATTCAGTTGCCAATAGAGGGAAGATAAATGTTTGATGTTGGTATTATAGGTGGGATGGGGCCTGCAGCAACGGCTGAATTGCTTCGAAGAATTGTGTTATATACTTCTGCACAGACAGATCAAGAGCATATAAAAATGTGTATTTTTAATGACCCCACGATTCCTGACAGAACGGATTATATTATACGAAATGGTAAATCACCATTGCCTGCAATTATGTATAATATTAATCTGGCGAGAGATATTGGTTGTAAATATTTTGCAATTCCTTGCAATACATCTCATTTTTTTTATAAAGAGTTTGAAAAAGTACAAGGAATTGAATTTATTAATATGGTCGGAGAAACTTGTAAATATGCAGCTGAGGTATTTTCTGATCGGAAGATTTGTATTTTAGCAACGCTTGGTACAATTGAGGGAAATATCTATAAAAAAGTTGGTGCAACTATGGGGAATGTTGTATATCCGTCTATGGAAGTTAACAATATATTGATGGAGACTATTTGTTGTATTAAGGCTGGAGAGAATAATCTAGTGAAATTAGCAGATAGAATGCTTCAAATGCTGTTATGTGAGTTTCCGGTCAATGAGACCGTTTTTGTGCTTGCATGTACAGAGTTATCATTACTGTTACCTTATTTAAATTTAAATGGGCAGTTTATTGATGCAATGGATGTGCTAGCGGGAGCAATAATTTCAAAATGCTACAAACCTATAAATAAAGAAACCTTTAAATTATCTGGGGACTATTTTTCCCATAATAGTAATTTATGAGGATAGACAATGGAAAAAGATAAATTAGCAAAAAATAGATTTCTACAAAATACAAGTTGGATTGTTGGTGCTAATCTTGTTCAAATGGTATTATCATTTATTATTGGTATGATATCGGCAAGATATTTAGGTCCTGCAAATTTTGGAATAATTAACTATGCAGCAGCAATCGTTGCTTTTTTTACATCAATTGCAAACTTGGGAATGGAAGGAGTTCTTGTAAACGAATTTACGAGACAAGAATATAAAAACCCTGAAGTATTGGGGACATCATTAGTTATGGGGCTTGTTTCAAGTATCATTTCTAGTATTCTTATAGTTTTGTTAGTAGGGGTGTTGAAACAATGGGATAGATTGATGATTGCGGTAACATTTTTGCAGTCACTGACTCTTATATTTAAAGCATTTAATGTTTTTGATTATTGGTTTCAATCAAAATTACTTTCAAAATATCCTGCTATAATTAAGTGTTTATCTTATATGGTTATGTCAATATATAAGATATTTCTTTTAATTACTAATAAAAGTGTGGTATGGTTCGCTTTTTCATTAGGTGTTGATACACTGTTTATTGCATTTGGATTAATATTTTGTTATTTTGTGATAGAGAAAGGTAAGATAGGCTTCAATAGAAT
>ENA-UONQ01001676-UONQ01001676.1-human-gut-metagenome-genome-assembly--contig:-CS26-NODE-1676-length-18174-cov-16.969369_pt1 | contig 18174 bp, 16 predicted proteins | sample MGYA00242460_ERZ724007 | MGnify/ENA metagenome assembly ERZ724007
TAAATAATAATTCCCACACTGATTAAAATGCTTTTATCTTTCATAGTTGGTCTCCTTTACAACTTCTGATTTATCTCTTTATCGTAATTATATACATCAACTACCTACATTGTAAAGCCAAAAAGCAAGCCATTTTCAGACTTGCTTTCCACCATATCACTTTCCTTATTGATAAATCATTTCTTTATCCACAATCTCCCTTGCACACGATTGTATATTGTTCATTCTCGCTACCCATTCCATCTGATTTTCTGCCTTTAGCTGTTCTGTAATCCCCTGTGCCCGTTTCATCTGCTCTACAATCCTTTCAAAGCGTTCCTGTTCCTGTTCTTCTATATCAGCCAAATAATCATTCAACCTTCCACTTGTAAGCAGATTCAAATATATACTCCTGCTATATTCTTTCAGATAGCGTAAATGTCTTTGTCCCCATACGCCGATAAACCTCTGTTCTTCCTCCGGCAAGGTAAGACAGGGAATAAGATAATCCCCATGTCTGATATAAGTGCCGCCCATTTCTTCAAATATTGTTTTCTTCATAATCGTTTCCACCTTTCTTATCGTTCTCTATCCATAGATTTTTTCTTGACTGACCGTTTCGGCTGCTGTCTGCCTTCCTGCTGATAGCGGTGCAGCTTTTCCAGTACACTCGCTTTTTTCGGCTGTTCTAACGTTTTCTCTTTCTTCTGTTCCGTCTGATTTTTCCATGCCCTTAGTTCTTCGTTGTATTCTATAATCAATTCTTCTGCCTTATTATAAACCTTCTGAAAGGCTTGCACATTGGGATAGCCTTCCCGCTTTACTATCTGTTCCAAACTCTTGTGCAGACGTTTCTCCAAATCCTCTAACAGTTCAATTTTCCCCTCCAAAGATTTTCGCTCTTTGCCTTTAAATAGTCCTCGTAACTGTGACAGTTGCTTTTTCAAAGAAGAAATATCCTGCTGTGTGCGTTTTATCTCCATGGACTGTCTCTGCAATTCATACATGAGCTTCTGCATATCTTTCCATTCCTGCAAATCAATCTTTGGTACAGGTTTAGGCGGTAGTTTAAATTTGAAAATTACTTCCTGCAAAAAGTCCTTCGCACCTCGGATAATCTGACGGAACATATCCGGCAGCCAACCGTGTGTCCTGATAGATTGCAGCGTTTTGTCTGCGATTTTTTCCTGCTTGATCTTCAAAATATCTTCTTCGGGAACGCCCTCGACTAATGCCACATCAACTGTCCGATTCCATTCCTGCCTTGCCGCATTGTCTGCCTTTATCTCCTCTGCTTTCGGATTGTTCTTTCCTATTTTCTTGGTTGCCAGATATACGCCGCCCTGTTGGAATACGGATAGTTTTTCTGATTCCTCTTTTACATATCGGTTGATCGTATCGGTAAACAGTTCCTTGACTTCTTTGGTAAAGGCTTTATTCTTAAACCATTCATCCTTTTTCGTGAAGATATGGCTTTCATAAACTTCCCCTTTGGGGATAATACTGCATCCCGCCCGAAGATTGCCCTGCTCGTCTAAAACCTCTTTCTTTGTGCGTCTATGCTTCCCCTGCTCATCATAAAACATATTTCGGGTAGCAATCTTTACTTCGGGTTGTTCTAACATTTTTCGTTCACTGAATACCAGATGAATATGATAATTCGTCTTTGCCTTGTTGTGATGAAGGGCAGCACTGCACTCCACACCATATCTTTTATGAAAACTCTCCGTAAAAAGCCTTACCACATCATCTGCCCTGTACTGAACAAAACTTTCGGGAAGTGCAATGATAAATTCACGCCCTTCAATACATTTCCCTGCTGAACCACTCGCCTTAAAATCCAACTGATTTTCTCTTGCGAGATTTTTCCAAAACTCCGGTGTTGCCCCTTCTGTCTGATAGGTCGCATAGAGATATTCCTGTCGTTTCGGATTGGAGATATAATCAATCCTTCCTGCCACATTGGACAGCTTGCTTTGTCTGATAAATGAATGTCTGCCTATAAGCATCCTCCTTCCCCAGCTCTCGCCGACTTTATTGTGAGTAGGTGCATAGGCACCTGTGTACGAACCTATCCGCCTGTCGGCGGTTTGCTCCCGGCAGGGCGAAATACACAGAGCATAAAACTTTAGTTTTGTGCGATGGGTGTATTTCGCTCTCAAACGCCGAGGGCTTGCTTTTGTTTAACAAAGTCCGATTACTTCTCGGACTCACGCTTAGATTTATGGGCGTATCCGCCCTTTTTCTCTGCCCGTATCCGGGCTGCTTTTTCTATGACTGACGGCAGATTATCTACGGTACTTTCTTCCCATCCGGCAAGCCATATCAGGGTTCTTTCCTCTGCTTTCGTCAGTTCCACACCTGCCAGTACCTTGTTCATTTTTTGTAGCTGTCTGCCCTCCATCTCATAAAAGAAATCATTCACGTTTCTGCTTCCTCTTTCCGGCTGCTTTAGCATCTGCAACACTCCCTTCCTGTCTTGTCTGTTATTCACAGGGGTGTGGCACACCCCTGTCCTTATCATCAAGGAAGAATTACCAACGGAAACTCTCCGGCACTCCCCGCCTGTCCAGATATTCTTTTCTTGCCTGTTCCCGTTCTTCCTCTGTCGGTGCAGTTTTTGATTTTCCAAACAAGTCACGCATGACCATCCTGTCCAACTTTTTTTCCAACTCCTGCTTAATCTCTTTCTCGCAACTCTCATCTTCCATCAAGTGAAAACGGAGCAGCTGCATAAATAATTCCTGTGATATTTGCACGTTTCTCATCGTATCCCATCCTTTCCGTGACGGTATGTGACAGTTGTGACGGTTATTTCGCTACCGCCTCCGCTGTCAAAAATACCGTCACAACCGTCACCAACTGTCACGCTGTTTCCGTATCGTCTTTCCAAAACCGTATTTTTCTTCCATCATGGGTACGGTTGTTCTTATAATAAATGCCATGTTCTGCATACAATCTCCCTGAAAGAATGTTCAGTTTTCTTGTAATAACGTGGGGCTGAATTTCTACCTTTATCAGAGAAACCAGTTCCGTTGCTGAACCTTCCCAAGAAGAAATGTCCTTCATAACAAGTTCGGCAATCTCATCCAGTAAAGGTTCAGGCGGCTCTTTCCACAATTCGGTTTCTGCCCTTTGCAGCTCCCACAACAAAGTTTCCGTATTACGGACAAGGTATAGTTTTTGGTCTTGCTGATCCCTGCCTGATACTTCCAAAGTTGCTGCATTGCCTGTCCGTTTTTCTTTCTGAAGGAGAAACGCTCCGTCTGCCGCACCAAGCAGTCCACTTGTCCCCGAAATCATATCAAACTTATCATCCGCCGTCTGTTTCCTTGTGTGGTGTACAAGCAGGATACAAAGACCGTGGGCGTCTGCAAAACTTTTCAATCTTGCCATAATCTGATAATCGTTTGCATAACTATAATTATCTCCGCCAACTTCACGCACTTTCTGAAGGGTATCAATGATAATCAATTTCGTGTCCGTATGCTCTGCCACAAACCTTGCAAGCTGTTCATCCAATCCTTTTCCCAGCTGACCAGCCGAAACAGAGAAGAAAAGGTTGTCTGCACTCTCTGTTCCAAACATCCGGTACAAACGTTCCTGCAAGCGACGGTAATCATCTTCAAGGGCAAGATACAATACCGTTCCTTTTCGGGTGGTATAATTCCAAAGTGGTGTGCCTGTGCTGACATGGTAGGCAAGCTGTGCCATCAGAAAACTCTTTCCCAATTTAGGAGAACCTGCAAAAATATAAGTGCCGGGGTAGAGCAGACCGTCAATTAACGGCGGCTTGCTCTGATACTGGGTGTCAAACAGTTCATTCATGGAAACTGCTTTGAGATAAGAGGGGTCTAAACTCAACTGCATTTCTCTTTGCATTTCCTCAAAACTCTTGATATTTTCTTCATACTCGTATATACTATTTTCAGCGATTTTTTGAATCGGCTGCTCCGTATCTGCGCCAACAGATACATTCGGGGCAGTCATTTCTTTTTTATTTTCCATTCTCATCCTCTCCTTTCAGACCGCCAAGAATAATGGAAATCAGTTCAATTACATTCATCAGTTCCTCATCCACGCTGTTTCCCGCTTCAATCCTTTTTAACTCTGTAAGGACAGAATCAAGTTCTAGTTTGAGTGCCTTATACACTCTCGGATTGCCCTGTACCACCACATCCTGATTCAAACAGCGGCGGTAACAGTATTCCTGTTTTGGCAATCCCGATAAGGCAACCGCCTTGTTAATAAGTTCATTTTCTTCGGGAGATACCCGAAACCCTACCGTAATGTTTCTCCAACGATTTTTGTTATCCCTGTTCTTAGCTGACATTTTCAACCTCTCCTTTCCCTAAATCATCTAATCTATCTGCCATTTCCGTCTGTTTTGACGGGAACAGATGAGCGTACTGGTAAGTGATGTCAATGCTTTCATGCCCCACACGGTCTGCAATCGCCACCGCCGAAAATCCCATATCAATGAGCAAACTGATGTGGCTGTGCCTGAGATCGTGAATGCGGATGCGCTTTACGCCTGCAGCTTCTGCCCCTCTGTCCATCTCGTGATGGAGATAACTTTTCGTGACTGTAAAAATGCGGTCTTTCTTCTTCAATCCGTAGAGCATTTTCAAATACTCCTGCATTTCTTCACAAAGGAATTTCGGCATTTTGATCATGCGGTTGCTTTTCTTTGTTTTGGGTGTGGTAATCACATCTTCTCCGTGTAGCCGCTGATAAGATTTATTGATTCTGACGGTTTCTTTCTCAAAATCGAAATCGGCTGCGGTCAGTGCAAGAAGTTCTCCTTCTCGGATACCGCACCAATAGAGCATTTCAAAAGCGTAAAAGGAAACTGGTTTGTCCATCATTTCAAAAGAGAATTTCTTGTATTCTTCTTTTGTCCAAAACAGCATTTCCTTGTGTTCCTCACTTCCCATATTTCCTACTTTTGCGGCAGGATTGGAACGCAGCTCATAGTAACGTACCGCATGATTAAATATGGCTGACAGTTGATTGTGCAGCGTTTTTAGATAGGTCTGTGAGTATGGCTTTTTCTTCTCATCCCGATAGGCAAGCAGTTCATTCTGCCATGTGATAATCTCCTTTGTGGAAATCTCGCTGATTCTTAACTTGCCAAAATACGGAAGTATCTTCGTGCGGATGATATGCTCTTTTGTCAGCCACGTGTTCTCCTTCAGACGGGTTTTCACATCCCGGATATACAGTTCGGTAAAGGCTTCAAAGCTCATATCAAGGTCAGACGCATTCTGTAACTGGAACATTCTCTCCCATTCCTGAGCTTCTTTCTTGGTGGCAAAACCACGTTTGCATTTCTGCTTACGCTCGCCTTTCCAGTTAACATACCTTGCCATCACATACCATGTTCCATTGTCCTCATTCTTAAATACCGGCATTACTTTTCCTCCTTTCCTGCTCCGTAGAGCCTTTCATAAAATACTGGCGGTTCACACGCCCTGTAATCGTAATAAAACCTTTAGCTTTCAGCTCCTCATTCAGCTGTCGGATTAACTTATAGGCATAAGGCTTTGATACGCTTAGTTCCTGTGCCACTTCTTCGGCACGAATAAATTTGTTCTCCATAGATTTCCCTCCTCTTTCTCTAAACTTATTTGTTTAATTTTGAACCTATTATACTAAGCATATTTGCTTGTGTCAAGTGGTTTTCGGAAGAATATTAAACTTTTTTGTTTTGTATTATCTTGACTTTGCCTAAACATATCTGCTATACTAATTACACTACATATACAAGGAGCGATGATTATGGCGATTGGAGAGAGAATACATTTTTTCCGCATTCTGCGTGGAATGACACAAAAATATCTTGGTACGATTGTCGGTTTTCCTGAGCGAAGTGCCGATGTACGTTTAGCACAATATGAAACAGGAACAAGAAAACCGAAAGCGGAACTTACTGCTGCACTGGCACATGCACTTGATGTTTCCCCTCATGCCCTCGATGTACCCGATATTGACAGCTATATCGGACTGATGCACACTTTGTTTACCCTTGAAGATTTATACGGTCTGACTGTCAGCGAAGCAGACGGAGAAGTCTGTCTGAAAGTCAACAAGAACAAAGGAAAAGACGCCCACGAACTACTGAAAATGCTCTATGCTTGGAAAGAACAGGCGGACAAGTTATCTTCCGAAGAAATCAGTAAAGAAGAATACGATAACTGGCGTTACCACTATCCAAAGTTCGATACCACACAGAGATGGGCGAAAGTGCCATCACAGGAACTTAGTGACGCCTTAGTTGAAATGTTCAAAGATCAACTCAAACCAGATAGATAAAGACGACAAAAAGCCCTTAGCCATGAGTTTCATACCCACAGCTAAGGGCTTTCTAATATGGATTTATTTGTTACACAACCGCCTGTCAATCATTCTCTAACCATAAAACCACTGGATTACAAGAATAATGGCTCTTATGCAACTGTTATCAATTTGTTATCAAAAGACTTTTGAAAGTACCGCAAACCCGCATAAACACTGGTTTTTTACGATACTACAACTTATTCAAACTCTATCGTCGCCACCGGCTTCTTCGTGATCTCGTATACCACCCGGTTGATGCTGGTCACCTCAGCAGTGATCCGGTCTGCGATCCGCTCTAACAGATCGTAGTCGATCCGCTCGATGGTCGCCGTCATGGCGTCGATGGTGTTGACCGCACGGATCACGGCCATATAGCCCATGCTTCTGGCGTTATCCCTCACACCGACCGCCTTGAAATCCGGGATCGCTACAAAGTACTGCCACACAGTCTTATCCAGACCAGACTTGGCAAATTCGTCGCGGAGGATCGCGTCAGCCTCACGGAGCGCCTCCAGACGGTCACGGGTGATCGCTCCAAGGCAGCGGACGCCAAGTCCCGGACCCGGGAACGGCTGACGGTATACCATTTCTGCCGGAAGGCCCAGCTCGATACCGCAGGCGCGTACCTCATCCTTAAACAGCTGCTTTAACGGCTCTACCAGCTCAAACTGCAGATCCTCCGGAAGACCGCCCACATTGTGGTGGGATTTCACACATTTGGCAGTTTTTGTGCCGGACTCGATGATATCCGGGTAAATGGTGCCCTGGCCCAGGAAATCGATCCCCTCCAGCTTTCTTGCCTCTTCCTCAAACACACGGATGAATTCTCCGCCGATGATCTTACGCTTTTCCTCCGGATCTGCAACGCCGTCCAGCTTTCCAAGGAACCGCTCTGTCGCGTCCACATAGATCAGATTTGCGTGCAGCTCGTCGCGGAATACCTTTACCACGCCCTCAGATTCGTTCTTACGCATTAAGCCATGGTTTACATGGACGCACACCAGCTGCTGCCCGATGGCCTTGATCAGCATGGCTGCAACCACAGAGGAATCCACGCCGCCGGAAAGCGCCAGAAGAACCTTTTTATCTCCCACCTGCTTACGGATCAGTTCCACCTGGTCCTCAATGAAATTCTTCATGTTCCAGTTGGCCTCTGCCTTACATGTCTCAAAAAGGAAGGCCTTCATGGCCGCATCGTCCGGAAGCTCCTGGTACTGTGCCTCACATTTTGACTGGGGATAATCAATGGAGATCATCGGATAGCCCAGTCCATATAATTCGTCCCGGACCTGTACCTCCTGTCCGTCCACCACGCGGTTCTCACCGCCGTTTAAAATAATACCCTTTACATTATCCAGAGCCTGAAGCTCCTCCACCGTAATATCATGGGGATGGATCTCGCTGTATACGCCCAGGTCCCTGATCTGACGGGCAATCACTGTATTCTCTGTGCTTCCAAGATCCAGAATTACTATCATATCCTGCTTCATGCTGATTCTCCTTTTAATTATGTTAGATTAAGCGTTATCTACATTATACCTGTTCCAGAGAAAAAATCCATCAAAATTTTTTATTTTCGAGTTCATGGGCCTCCATTCCTCTTCCTTTCATCTCCCGGTATCAGAAAAAGGTTGTGATTCCCAGAAAAATGCGCTATAATGAACAGGCCATTGAGATCTGGCAGAAAAACCATTTAAAGAGAGGTGAGATCATGGACAGTAGTGGTAGTCGAAGTACGGATATGGTAATCCAGCAGTTACAGAATGCAGACGCGACCTGGCTGTCTGTGGTCTGATCTGGCTTTATCTGCATATATACAAGTGGATACCATTGTCCGTTCCAGTACAGCACTACATAAGCAGATGCGAATGCAGGGATCCTGTCTGTAACCGGCAGTGGATTTTTTATGCCCTTTTTTCCTTGCAGACAGGGCTCCTGTGTCCGCCTTTGTTTTCAACTGACTTGTAAAGGAGGACAATAAAATGGCAGGAAACACAACCGTAAGCACAGCGCCTGCAGGATACAGCGCTGAGATCGCAGAACTGATCCGCAGCAGCCTGACTCCCCGGAGAATGCAGGAAAAGCTGTCTTCTTATCATGAAAACGATGTCGCATCCGCTCTGGAGCTTCTGACCCAGACGGAACGGGCAAAATTATACCAGATCCTGGACTCAGAAACCCTGGCAGGGATCCTGGAATACTCCGATCATCTTACAGAATATGTACAGGAGCTGAGCGTCCGGAAAAAGGTCGATGTATTTTCCCAAATGGAGCCATCCGACGTGGTGGAGGTGCTGCGCCAGTTGGAAAAGGGCGAGCGGGAGACCCTGGTGGATCTGCTGGACCCCCAGGTCCGCTCCGATGTGAAATTGCTGAGTTCCTTCGACGAGGACGAAATCGGCAGCGTCATGTCCACCAACTACATCTCCGTCCCGGACCATGCATCGGTCAAAGAGGCCATGTCGGAGCTCGTCCGCCAGGCTGCCGAAAACGACAACATCAGCACCATTTATGTGGTGGACCAGAGGGAGACCTTTTATGGCGCCATTGACCTGAAGGACCTGATCATTGCCCGGGAGGGGACCGATCTGAAGGAGGTCATGACCTGCTCCTATCCATACGTTTACGCGCGGTCGCCCATCGAGGACTGTATCCCGCAGTTAAGAGATTATTCCGAAGACTCCATCCCCGTGCTGGACAACGAAAACCGGCTCATCGGCGTCATCACGGCCCGCGATCTGGTCGAGGTTGTAGGGGATGAGCTCAATGAAGACTACGCAAAGCTGGCAGGTCTTTCCGCTGAGGAGGATCTGGAGGAACCGATCTTCCGCAGTGTAAAAAAGCGGCTTCCATGGCTTTTCGTCCTGCTTGTCATGGGCCTCGGCGTATCCGCAACCGTCGGGCTCTTTGAATCCATCGTGGCCCAGCTCCCAGTCATCATGAGCTTTCAGTCGCTGATCCTGGATATGGCAGGCAACGTGGGTACCCAGTCCCTGGCTGTTGCCATCCGTGTACTCATGGACAAACAGACCTCCGGAAAGCAGAAGCTGACACTGATCCTGAAGGAATCCCGCGTCGGCCTGACCAACGGCTTTATTCTCGGCATATCCTCCTTCCTTGTGATCGGCGGATATCTGGTTTTAAAAGGGAACGGGCTGTCCTTTGCTTTTGCAGTTTCCGGATGCCTCGGCACGGCCATGATATTGGCCATGCTGATCTCTTCTTTATCCGGCACAGTTATTCCGATCTTCTTCCAGAAGATCGGAGTGGATCCGGCTGTGGCATCCGGTCCACTGATCACAACCGTAAACGATCTGGTCGCCGTGATCACCTATTACGGACTGTCCTGGGTCATTCTGATTAATCTGCTGCATTTGGCGTAAAGAATAAGAAGAAATATAAGACCGCCGGTATGGGGAAGGGTAACCATACCGGCGGTTTTTCAATTGCTCTTTGAGTGGACACTAGCAGTAAATATCTATTAATTTCACTATTAATCCGTTATTTTAGCTCCCTTTGCCCTGTTGCACTTCCAGCATAATGTCTGGAGGTTCTCTTCCACCGTCCGGCCACCTTTTGCGACAGGAATGATATGATCAATCTCCAACAGAAGATTTGGTTCTACATAGGTGGAATTGCCGCAGTTACAACAAGTGAAGTTATCACGCCTCTTAATAAGATCGCGCAATTTCTTTGTCATAAGAATTCTTTGCTCCTTTGCAAAAGCACTTGCAGTAAGTTTACTTTCTAGGACTTTGATAAGTTCTGAAATATTCTCTTCTGTCATTGGAACCGTAAACGATCTCCGCGCCATTCCTCCTGAAGTATAGGAAAATTTGTACTCTACCGTAAGTACACTCTCATCAACGGTTGCAAATCCAAGGCATGAATAAAATCCTGCCTTATCATTTTCCATAATAAAATCAGGAACACCCCCCAGATACTGTTGATACTCTGCTTTATAATTTTCAATAATTTGTTTTGCATCCCTTAAAGTTTCAAGTTCTTCTACCAGTCGATACAGATTCTGGATTTGCTCAGGGTACGATTTCTTATTAGGGTAAAAATACTTTGCGATATATTCCATAGGATTATTTTCTGCACTTGCAAATACTGTTGCGGAAACCTCAGCAGTAAAGGGGGTAATTGTCTTTTTATATGGGCGAATATAATTATATTCATCCTCATTAATCGTTTCATTTCGTACCACTCTAGTACCAAAAAGCCGGGAAATAGATTGCACTTTATCATTAATATATTCGTTAAACTCTCTTTGAGAGTTCATTAATACTTTGCATGTCTCTTTAATCTTCAAAAAGTCTGGAGATTCATAATACTCAAGAATCTGTTGATTCATATTTATGATCTTCTCTACATCTTTATTAATATGGTCTATAAAATCTCCAATAAGATTCCATTCTTCACTATCAAGTTCCTTGATCTTCTTAATACTGTTAACTGTTTTATCAAACAACTGGATGATCAAGCTATCTAGTTGCTCCTGATTATCTTTAATAATTAAGGAATCTCTGCTTTCATTTGAAATTTCAATGATGCTATTTACACGCTCATAGTATTCATGTTGTTTCTGACTCAGCGCCTCTTTCTGCTGTTCTCTGAGATATTTATTATATTCTCCTTTACCCATAAACAGAGAAGGATCATCCTTAAACATATCTATAGTATGCTGATTTACAGTAATTGTTTTCGATCCTAAATTATTTCCAGCTGACGATATGTAACTAACCTTAACTCTAAAAGCATTTGAATTCTTCAAAACTGAATCTATTTGCTTCTTAACCTTATTGTACTGGGAACAAGTCTCATATTCGTTACTTTCAAGAAATTCTTTCAAAGTTATTGCCATACGTTTTTTTGTTCTATAACTTTTTCTGCCTTTTCAAGCATATCTTTGTTTTCCTTGAAAAATTTTATAGCATCGTATTTTTCCAATCTCTGACGGCTTTTCACAGTTATATACTTATCAAAATAAGGAACACTATTCCAACCCGAAAACCCCAGATCTTTTAAAACTGCTTTTTCTAGTTTTTTATATTGCTGTCCTTTTACAGCTTTAATAACTTCAATTGCTATAATCACCAAAATGATCATTATAATCCAAGACATTTCGCCTATCCCCCTCTTTTTCTTAACATATCTATTAGCTCTAACCTAAGCCTTTAATACAAGTATAACACAATATTTCTTATAAATCCAGAATATACAGATGATCGTAAATTCAATGAAAATTTCAAATATTTGCGTCCAGAAAAATAACACTTGACAAAACCAGTATACTAGTGTTAGTCTAGTGGCCGAAAGGGCTGTCGCTTTAACGATTAATAAATCGTGAAGCGGCAGCTTCCTTTTTGCTGTTTTAAGGATAAAATCTATCAAAAAACTCTGTTCTTTGCTACTGGCTGTTAATAAAAACGCACTTTAATAAGCCATTTTTGATGGCTTGGAAAATTGTTTTGATAAGCCAAAATTTAGGCACTTTTTATCGAAAATAAATGCGTTCCGGTTCTTCCGTTTTGAATCTTATTATGCAGTTTGTTTATGTTTCTTGCCATGGCAAGCAGCGTACTCTCTGCAAGAACATTTGCATTTCCTTTGCTTAAATATCTGCGGAACTACATATCCTGTTTTAAATCTCCAAAAGAACCTTCTGCCTGTATGCTTCGGTTTGTCCTGAATAGAATCCCTTCTTCTGAGAGAATCCGGTCTAAATCTTCTTTTCTATGTTTTAGAAACGTTTTTGCAACCTGAAGTGTCTTTGTCCGTTCTTCCACAGGTATTTTGCAATTGTTCCCTTTGATGCATTCGCTTTTGTAAGGGCATCCATTACAGTCCTCACATTTATAAATCGTTTTTTCGCTTACATAGCCTGTTTTACTTTTTGAATGACGGATATGATCTACACCTAATTTTTTACCATTTCTGCAGGTATAGACATCTGTTTCCACATCATACTCCATATTTTCTATTTTACCGATGTCATTTTTATATTTACGGGTCTTGGAAATCTCATAGTTCGCAGGTTTTATATAAGAGAGCTGACCGTTTGCTTCCAGAAACAGATAGTTTTCTTCGCTTTCATATCCGGCATCCGCTGTTATGTTTTTATATTTGAATTTCAAATGCTCCTGTGCACCTTTCAAAAATGGGATCAGCGTTGTGGCATCCGTAGGCTGGGGACCTACGGTAAGCCATGTGATGTATTCGGAATCTACTCCATGCTGAAGGTTATAAGCAGGCTTTAACTGTCCGTTTCCCATAGCATCCTCCTTCATCCGCATAAAAGTGGCATCATGGTCTGTTTTTGAATAACTGTTACGTTCCGCACAGATATGTATCTGCTGGTTATATTTTTTGAGCCGGTTCAAATAACCTTCAAGAGTTTCAATGCTCTTTTGAAGCGGTGTTTTTCTTTTCCCGATTCCATTCACAAACACTATATTTTCAGTTTCTTTTAATGCATACAGTTTTTTGCGGAGCTTTTTTACATGCTTTATTTTTATCGTATTTCCATAAACGATTTTTATATCATAAAGCAGTTCACACTCAGCCACAAAATCAGCAAGTTTCTGCAAAAGTTTTGCCTGGTTTTTTGTTACTGCCTTCTTCCAGACGAACGTATACTTATTGGCACCGGCTTCAATTTTTGTACCATCAATAAAAATGGTTTCCCCGGAAATTTCTCCCATATCAAACAATGCATTAGACATTTCTGCAAGGATACGTTTAGAACAGGGAGCAAAATGGATACTTCTAAACCATGCAAATATTGCATGGTCAGGAGCCGGAGCACCTTCCAGAAGAAACATAAAGTTGATATCTCTTTTACAATTCAGTTCCATGGATCGAGATGAATAATCCCCGTTCATGTAAGAGTAGAGTACAATCTTCAGAAGTGTTCTTGGCGATACAGAATTTATTCTTTCATAAGTAGAATGCAGGTCAGTCAAATCCATAGCCTCCACAAACTGACTTAGTAACCGCACAGAATCATTATCCGGAATGATTGTTTCAAGATTTAACGGAAGTTTAAGTTGATATCCGTCTGAATTTTTCGTATAATCTTTTTGTAATAATTTAGTTAGTTGCATAACTTAATTTTACACCAACCGCCGGATTCTTTCGAGGTCTGGCAGTTATTTTTTGCACTAGAAAAGGAGCTGCGCACTAATTACTTAGTGCGACAGCCCCTTTTTTTATGAAATGGAGGTATTAAAGTTATGAAAACACAGTTTTCTATGCAAAAGGCAAAAGTATTTGCAACGCAATTACTCTGGGAATTTATAGGAAGTGTATTTATTGCAGCTGGAATTTATAATTTCGCTGTGCAGGCAAAATTTCCAATGACCGGATTTTCAGGTATTTCTATCATATTATATCGGTTGCTGAATATTCCGATCGGACTTTCAACCATTGTACTGAATATCCCGCTGGCTATTGTCTGCTATCGTCTGCTCGGAAAGAAATTTTTCATTAGTTCTTTGCGGTGCATGGTGCTTTCTTCTTTGATGATCGACTATGTGGCACCATTGTTTCCGGTGTATGAGGGCGACCGGTTATTAGCGGCCCTTTGTACAGGTGTATTTGGCGGTATCGGATACGCATTGATCTATTCCAAAAACTCCTCTACCGGTGGATCCGACTTTATTATCATGGCAGTGAAAGCCATCAAACCGCATTTATCTCTTGGGAAAATTGCATTCTGGTCTGATGTGGGGATCATTCTGGTCGGCGGAATTTTATTCCGCGATATAGATGGTATCATTTATGGAATGGTTGTGAATTTTATTTTTGCTGTCGCAGTGGACAAGTTAATGTATGGAATCAACGCCGGAAAGCTTGCATTGATCGTTACGGATCATGGCCCTCAGATCTGTGAGGTGATCGATGAATGCTGTCAACGGGGAACCACTATTTTAAAGGGCCAGGGTGGGTACCATGGAACAGAAAAGCAGGTCGTGATGTGTGCCTGCAACAACAAAGAAATGTTCCAGGTACAGCAGGCTATAAAGAAAGCCGATCCGGATTCCTTTTTGATCGTACTGGAATCCAATGAGGTTCATGGAGAGGGATTTAAGATGGTACAGATTGGGGAGGAAGGAAACTAATTGTAATTGGAAGCTTATCATACATGTCCATAAACAGACCGGCTGCTTATGCATTTCCCCCTTCTCCCTGTCTACGGCATCGTTCCGTGCAATAAATGAAGGTCATTCTCCACGAAAAGGATTACGAGTTCAAAATCCCTGGACTATTTTCTTCTGGCCGTACAAAACCTGTCTGTTCCCTCTTTTCATGCAGTTTCCTCTCATAAATAAAGCGGCGGGCAGATGTTTTTATATATCTGCCTGCCGCCAGCTTCACTATTTCCTATCGTATTATTCCAAAAGGATTCGCCCGCCTCGTTACTCTATGAGATCGGCTTCCGATAATCATAAACCACATCAAAGCAGTCGGACTGCTCCTGTATGAGCTGCGCATTTCCACTGGTGGCGAGATAGGAACCGGATAACAGGTCTCTGAATACTGCCGTAACCGCTTCCTGATCGGACAGTTTTGTCTCTCTCATCTCTGAAACAAGCCGGAACCATCTGTCCTGATCAAAATTCTCCATGTCGCACCGCATTGCATACATATGAGCGTCCAGCCTGCCCTTGGGCATCGTAGCCACGCCATAAGCACTTAAGATATAGCCGTCCAGCTCCTCCTGAGTAAGGGCAAGAGCTTCCATGGCGTCTGCCTGCCCCTCAAAAACATCAATGGTTTCCGCAACACAGGGATCGCTGTGGGAATAAAAATAAACTTCACTCAGATTTCCAAAAAATCCTGTCATTCCGCTGTATGCCCCGCCCATAAAGCGGACCTGCGGAACCGTATACTTATCACTGAGAGCACTGACATACGGAAACAGAGCGCCGGGCAATCCTTCAACATCCGCCGTCTTGTTTGACGCATAAGTATAGTACACCGGAGATTCAATGATCACGGCATTCCGGTCTGGATAGGACGGAAGCTCATATTCTGCTTCTCCCGTAGAAGCGGACGGAAGTGCACCGAGTATCTCTTTTGAAAGAGTATTCATAGCATCAAATTCCTCCTCGGCGGCAACATTCATTATGATCAGATTGTCACTGGTCATCACCTGTTTGCGGACAGCATCCATTTTATCGGTCAGTATATCAGCAAATGAAGGATCTGTCGCCAGATGCTCGCGGATCCTGACTGCAAAATCATAAAAACGCTGTCCCTGCATATAATATCCATACTGAGCGTCTTTGTAAAGTCCTGCATCCACCAGGAAACGAGCTAGCTCAAATCCATCTGCCCTTGCACCGTTTAACAAAGGCAGATACCTGTCCAAAATACGGAGCAGTTCATCACTGTCATCCATGTCAGGGCGCTGCATCATCTCCATAAGCAGCTGCAGGCTCTCCTCATATTCCTCTGCCATGCCGTACCAGCTGGCACGAACCATGGGATGGCTGTACTCACCCGCATGTTCATCCGGATATTTCGTATCAAATGACAAACCATAGAGATACTTCTGTTTTAAATTGTTGATCTGGTTTAAGTCGTGGGTTTCCGTTCCCAGCTCATGCAGGAGCATCAGGTACAGAGAAAGATAATGCAGATCCTCCTCTGCTACTGCGCTGCTGTCAAAGTAAACAGAATTATAGCTGATCTTTTTTATATCAGCAGCGGAATTATAGATCGTAATTCCGTCCTCCAGCATTTTTGTAAATCCCTCAGGCATCTGTGGGTCAGGCAGGGATTTCACCGAAATAACAAAATCACTGTTTGAATCCTCTGTCGCGTTCCATTCATCAAAAGCCAGAGTGTCGGCGATCATCTGATCCAGCTCCTCGTCGGTCATGCTGGCTTTCATTTTGACAAGATAGTCCTCCTGCTCCTGTATGATCTGTTCAGCCAGACCAGGCTTAGGAACCGTAATCGCCAACGCGCTTCTGGAAACATTGAGCAGTTTTTCCGCCAGTTTTTTGATAATCATCTGCTCGCTGTCCTGTTTTACCTCTTCCAGCGCCCGCGTCTCGTCAGCCAGGATATCCGTTTTGCCGGTGGCAGCCCATTTCATCAGAACCTCCGGCATGATCCCTTCAATAAACGGGGACGTGGATTCCGTCAGCAGAAAACGCTTGATCTCAGCTGCCTTCAGCGTGGCATTTACCATTTCTGAATCCAGTCCATTCCCGGCAACTTCATTTAATACCTCTATAACAAGTTTTTTGAAAGAATCGGCATCCTCTTCGTTGGCATTCTGCAAACCAAACAGAAAAAATGGTTTCTCTGTAAAATAAACCATCTCCGCAAATGCAGTGGCTGTGATCCCGGCTTCTCTTAGCTTTTTATTGAACGGTGAACTGTTGTTATTTAAGAGATCACTAAAAATATCATATTGTTTGAAGGTATCCCATGTTTCACCGTCCAAATCAAATCCATAATATACAACGGATGCGTCATCGGTGGAATCTCCCTCGTAGGCAGGCGCGTAGAACAGTTCTTCCACATATCCGGGCGCTGTTTTTTCATTGTCCCAGGGACTTAAATCCGTCTTGTGGCCGTCCGGTTCAGGCAAATATTCTGAATCAAAAAATTCCAGGAAATACTGGTAATCCAAATCCCCGTACAAGAAGAGGATCGCATTATCGAGATTATAGCAGCGTTCATAGGTAGCTGCCATGTTTTCAAAGGTCAGATCTTCATAGTTGATATGCGCTCTGCCAATCTGATTAGCAGCCGTTTCTCCCGGATACAGCACCTGACAGATATTGCGGATCGCCTCGTCATTTGTGCTGGTTAAATTCCCCATATCCTCACTGAACACGGTTCCGACCATGGTAATCGGTTCCTTTTTATCGTAAAGATTATAGCGAAGTGCTTCCCGTTTGAAAAAGCGCTCGTCACTCAACAGACCGGGAGCTTCCATGCAGCTTAAATAGACATCTGCCATTTTCAAAAGCTGCTCCTCACTTTGGCTGCTGACCGGATATACCGTAAACATATTATAAGTAAAGGCATTGACATACGTATTGTAGGATCTGCCCATCATGTCGAAAAACACGTTTTTGCCCGGATATTTTTCAGAGGATGCAAGTACAGCATGTTCAAAAATGTGATTGGTGTCTGTCTCATCTACCACAGGCGTACGAAAGGCCACCGAAAAAGCGCGGTTTGTGTCATCGTTTTTCATATAATACAGATCCGCGCCACTGGCCTCATGCTCAAAATACAGAATATCGGCATTCATCGGCTCGTAAGTGTCCAGCTCTTTTAACACAAATCCAGAAAGCTTGTCTCCCACCGCAGGAAGCTCACCGGAAACAGAAGCACTCGCTCCCTCAGAAGAACAATCTGCCGTGGCTGCCTCCCCCACACTTTCAGCATCCGTCTGCGACGGGGCTGAACAGGCTGTCAGCTGGAAAAACATGGCTGCAGCCAGCGTCAGAGCGGCCCATTGTTTCTTTTTCATAACAAAATCCCCCATTGATCACTATTATTTAGCTGTTTCTCTTTCATTTAATACATTTCCTTCCTCGTATAACAAACCTTCCTTTTCCGGGTAAGCGCAAAATATTGCTACGCTAGCCATGAATTACGCTTGCACCGAAATGATAGATGCAAGCGTTTTACTCTATTTTAGTTTTGACAGTTCGCTTTCGCAGTCTCGCTCCATGGGGCAAGCTGCTCCAGCTGTTCGTCTGACATTTGGTCGTTTGGTCGTTTTGACAAGAGATATGTCAGATATTTGTAGGTATTCAGGTCAGTCGCTTTTGCCATCTCAACCATTGTATACACAATAGCACTGGCGGTTGCTCCTTT